>Ga0116164_10001865_pt1 | contig 15480 bp, 12 predicted proteins | sample AD_UKC109_MetaG_FD_89888 | JGI IMG/M metagenome (GOLD analysis project Ga0116164, IMG submission 89888) | Active sludge microbial communities of municipal wastewater-treating anaerobic digesters from Hong Kong - AD_UKC109_MetaG | ecosystem: Engineered > Bioreactor > Anaerobic > Digestate... | reverse complement strand
TGACGGCCTCTCGATACTCCGGGCCGTAGGTGGAGTCGTTTGCAAGCTTGTCCAATACCTGGAGAGTGTAGCTTCCGAAAGGCGCATCCTTGACCCCCGTGATGATCATGACACCAGGCTCCGCGAGATCCGAAAGGCTCTGGATATCGGCGGGGTTATCTGCTGGAACTACCACCACCATCCTGTTCTCGGTGAATATGGTGACAGTATCGTTGTCCATGAACCCCTCCGCCATCAGGGCGTCCATGTGCTTTTCGTTGGCGGAGACGAATACGTCGGCGATGGCTCCCTGCTCCACCTGGGTTCGAAGCGCCTGAGTCCCGTCGAAGTTCAGTATCACGTCCACACCGGTATCATTCTCGTAGATCTCTCCGATCTCGCCGAAAGCCCCGGTGAGGGAGGCGGCACAAAATACCACCAGCTCATCGGTGTCGCTCGCTCCGGCAAGGGTAGCGACCACGAAGATCGCCAAGATTGCTGCAACTAATTTTTTAATCAAAGGATATCCCAACTTAAACCGTCAAATTGACAATTCGTATAGTCGGACCATCACACCTCATACCTCGAATCCGGATAGGTGGCAAACCCGTGGTCAACAAAGACCGCCTTTCCCTCATCCGAGGCGACGAAGTTCATGAACTTCTCAGCCATCTCCTTATTTTCGGAGAAAACGAGCGTCCCGATGGGAACGACCTTTACATCGTTCATCTCCTGGGGTATCTCGACCTCATCCATCTCATCGGGGTTGTAGAGGTCCTCCCAGACGATGGCGGCGTCCGCCTGTCCAAGGGAGATGTAGACCAAGAGCTCGTTTACGGTTGCAGATAAGGCGACGACGTTCTTATTGACATCCTCCCAGATCCCGAGACCCTCCAGCATCTTCTTTGAGACCTTTCCGATGGCCGGACCCTCGGGATCGCCGAGGGCGACCCTCACGCCCGGCTCTGCCAGATCCTCAAGAGACTCTACCCCAGCTGGGTTTCCCTTCGGGACGATGATGCAGGGGACGTGGTAGACGACGTTTACAGTTTCGTCAACAAACCCCTTCTCGATCGCCGAGTCGATGTAAGATCGAGCCCCGGGCATGTAGAGGTCCCCGGTCTGGTACAGCTCGATCTGGGTGAGGAGCTGGGCTGCTCCGCCAAAGGTGTAATCGACATGTACACCCTCCTCTTCCTCGAAGAGGGAGGCTATCTCCTCCATCGGCTCATTCAGTCCAGCACCGCAATAGACTAGAAGCGAATCCTCAGCAGCAGACCCCGCAACGGCGAGGCCTATAGCCAGGATAACTCCAATCACCAGTGATAAAGCGCTGTATTTCATTGGGATACCTTATTGTAAACATAATCATAAACATAGCGCTAGAAAGGTAAACATATGTGTTTACCCGGGCGGGTTGGGTTCAACTATGGCATGAAGGATATAAAGTGGCTGGGGCCTGCAACCGTCTGAAGGCGAGATTGTTCATCTCATCCTTCGAGTTAACAGTAAAGCCGGTCCCCGAATATCCCCTTCAACGATCCCTCTCGTTCATCTCCACGATGACGTTGGCGATCCTGTCCACAAGTCCCGTCGTCCCCTCGTAGCCGAGGACCATCTGGCGAGACCCACCGAACCGATCGTGATTGGGAAGCCCCACCCTCAGGAGGGGTATATTCTCGGCCTTGGAGATCTGCCTGCCGGTGAAGGGTCCGATCAATAGCTCGATCTCGTTTCTTGCCACCGCCTCGTGGATGTCGGAAAAGTCCACCCCGCTGATGACCTCCGATCCTGGAGCCATCTTCTCGCCCCGTCTGACGAACTCCGGGCTCTTCAATCCTGTGGCCATCACCCTCGGGTCCATCCCCATCTCGCAGAGGAGCTTTGCCACCCCAAGAGCCATCTCGGCATCTCCAAAAACTGCTGTCCTCACCCCTGCCACCAGCTTGTGGCAGTCGACGATGGCGTCCAGAAGGCGGCCCCGGCTCCTCTCGTACTTCTCGGGAAGGCCGAGGCCCGTGATCTCCTCGAGCGTTCCGACAAACCCGTCCGTCTGCTCGACCCCGATTGGGAGAGGAAGTATCGTGTGATGAACTCCGAACACCCGTTCGAGGTAGTCTCCGGCCTCCCCGCCCAAGATCGATCCCCCGACAGTCAAAGTCTCCCTGGAGTTTGCCATATCCTCGATATCGGTGAGAGGCGTTCCGCCCTCGGGGATCTTTGGGTAGTTTGCGGCGAGGGGAGCATCGAAGGTCTCGGAGATGTCCGGAAGGATGGTGTAGTCGTAGCCGCATCCCCAGTTCTCCAGCATCGACTTTATGTATCTGACCTCCGCCGGGGAGATGATCGACCCGATCACCAGGTTGAACCTCGCGCTCGGCCTACCCCTCTTCGCCAGGGTCTTGACGATCGCCTTCAGGGCCTCGTTGTACCCCTCCTCGTGGGAGCCCGAGTAGCTGGGGGTCGAGGCCGGGATTATGGCGACCTCCCCTGCCAGAGGCTCTTCCTGCTGAAACTCTCTCACGATCTGGACAACGTCGTCTCCGATCGTCTCTGCAAGGCAGGTCGTTGCGACGCCTATGACCTTGGGACCGTAACCCTGGATGACGTTCAAAAGCCCCTTCTTGAGGTTAGAGGCTCCGCCGTAGACCGCCCCCTTCTCGCTAAGAGCTGATGATGCTATGTCCACCGGCTCTCGAAAGTGGTGGGCGAGGTGGAGGCGCATGTAGGTGCTGCATCCCTGAGACCCGTGGAATATCGGCATGCAGCCCTCGATCCCCTTGAAGGCCATGACGCTACCCATCGGCATGCACATCGAGCAGGGGTTGACCGTCGCATAGTTCTCAGACAACCGTCTCGCCCCCCGCAGCATTCTGTTCCATCGGGATCTCGCCCGTCACCTTTTCTGGTACAGCCTCAGTTCTCATCCGCGCTCCTATGACCCTCTCCACCGGGAGGGTCCAGACAGGGCTGTTGATGGTGATGTCCACCTCTCTTGCGAAGTTGACGATGCCGTCGAACCCCTCGAAGGTGGCGGTCCGGTCGTGGTTGAAGTCGCAGAATGCGACCCCCAGCTTGTAGGCGAGAAACCTCTCCTTCACCCCGGCGACCAGTAGGTCGGCACCCTGCTTCACCAGAAGCTCCTTCAGCTCCAGGGGGTTTGCGTCGTCGATGATGACCGTCCCTTCCTTGACGATGTAGCTGATGTTTTTGTAGTCGTCTCTGCTGCCGGTCTGAGTCCCGATGATCACGACGTCCATCCCGATCTCTCCAAAAGCCCGAACTAAAGAGACGGCCTTGGCGGCGCCTCCCATGTAGATGGCAGCCTTCTTTCCGGAAACCCGGCTCCTGTGCCGCTCGATCTCGGGCTCGATCCTCGCCGTCTCCCTTGCGATGATCTCCTCGGCTTTCTCCATCATCCTCGAGTCGCCGAAGAATTCGGCCGTCGTCCTGAGGGCCGAGGAGATGTCCCCGATACCAAAGAAGCTCACCCGTTTGTAAGGGATGCCGTATTTTTCTTCCATCTTCTTTGCGAGGTAGGTCATGGAGCCGCTGCACTGGACGAGGTTCAGCTTCGCTTTATGGGCTCGCTGGATCTCCTCGACTCTGGAGTCTCCGGTGAAAGATGCTACGACCTCGACCCCCATCTCCTCGAAGAGGGGCTTAACCGACCAGAGGTCGCCTGCGACGTTGTACTCGCCGAGGAGGTTTATGGCGTAGGGGCTCTTTGGCAGATAGTCCCGAGTTCCAATGAGCTCGAAGAGGGCGTTGCATGCCGCCTTGTACCCCTCGTTCTTGTTGCCCCGAAACCCTTCCGACATGACGGGTATGACGGGGATGCCCAGGTCGTCAGACGCTGATTTGCAGACGGCTTTCAGGTCGTCGCCGATGACGCCGACGATGCAGGTCGAGTAGACGAAGAAGGCCGGCGGCCTGTACCGGGCCGCAAGCTCCCTTATAGCTCCCGCCAGCTTCTTCTCCCCGCCGAAGATGACGTCGGTCACCTTCATGTCCGTCGAGAAGCTCTTCTTGTAGAGGGTCGGGCCGCTGGTGCTGCTCCCCCTTATGTCCCAGGTGTAGCTGGCGCAACCTATCGGCCCGTGAACGAGATGGAGGGCGTCGGTGATGGGGTTTAAGACCACCCGGGCTCCGGAGTAGACGCAGGCCCTCTGGCTGACGGCTCCCGCCAGGCTCTCGTTGTTGCAGGCGAGAGGGACGGGTTCGGTCCCGCTCTTCTGCCGGATGTGATCCGCCCTCTCATCGAAGGTTTTGATGACTCCCATAGTCCATCCTCCTTAGAGTATCAGCTCGAAGTGAGTGTCGTCGGCGTCTCGGTCCATCCTCTCCAGGAATGCGTTTCCAATCCTCTCGACGAGCCTTGCTGCCCCCCCGTATCCCAAGGTTGGGAAGTAGTGGAGGTTGGCCCTGTCAGTGATCGGAAATCCGACCCGCACCAGAGGTATGTCCTCAGCCCTGCCGATGTACTTTCCAAAGGAGTTTCCAATCAGCATATCGACGGGCCCGTTCTTGATCTTCTGGTGGAGGAGGAACAGGTCGCCATTGATCGCCTCGCAACTCGGGGCGAGGCTTTTGATCTCCTTCTCGAACTGCTTGTCAGGGGTTCCCGTCAGGGCGTAGACCGGCACGGCTCCCAGGTCTCTCAGCATCCCCACAAGCCCTATCACCGCATCTGGGTCGCCGTAAACGGCGATCCTTTTGCCGTGGAAGTGGGGATGGGCGTCGGTCATCATGTCCACGAGCCTTCCCCTCTCGTCTTCAAGCTCGGGAGGTATCGGAACTCCCATCAGCTCGGAGACCTCCATGACGAAGGTGTCGGTGTTTCTGATACCGATAGGCATCGGGCCGATGACCGCCGGGATCCCGAACTTTCCCTTCAGGATCATGGCTCCGGATGCTCCAGCGCACCTGCCGAGGGCGATCGTTCCCGTGGAGTTTGCGGTGTCCTCGAGGTCAGGTATGCTCGTTCCTCCCGGAGGGTAGAGACCGCCAGACTCGGGCGTGAGGGGGGCGTCGAAGACCCCGGTGATGTCCGGGAAGACGATATAGGAGACCCCCATCATGGTGAGGAGCCTTTTGATCTCCCTGATGTCTCCGGGCTCGACGAAGCCGGGAATTATGTTCAGCTTCCCGTTCTTCTCCCCCCTCTTCGGGAAGGTCTGGGCGATGGCCTTGACGGCGTTGTCGTACCCGGTGATGTGGGACCCGACGTAGCTTGGAGTGCTGGCGATTACGACCTTCATCTTGGGATCGAAGAAGGGCTCGTACTTGATCTCCTCCATGAACGCCGAGACGTCGTCGCCGATCGTCTCCGAGGAGCAGGTGGTGTTGATCGCCAGAACCTCGGGATGGTAGATCTTGGTGATGTTCTCCACCGCCTCCTTCAGGTTGTTTCTCCCGCCGAAGACGACGGAGTCCTCGGTGAAGGAGGTGGTGGCGGCGATCGACGGCTCCCGATAGTGGCGGGATAGGAGCATCCGAAGGTACGAGGAGCACCCCTGCGAGCCGTGGGTTACGGGCATGCAGTTGTGAATCCCCTTGTAGGCCAGCTCGGCTCCGATGGGCTGGCAGATCTTGGCGGGGTTTATCGCCAGAGTATCTCTTTCCACAATCTCTTTAGGAGTGTAGTCAAGCATCGGCATCACCTCTCCAGGGCGGAGTTACGAACTTCCAGGTCGGACTATTGATGGCCATGTCTATATCCCTTGCAAAGTTCACGAACCCCTCAAAGCAGGTGTAAGGGCCGCTGTAGTCGTAGGAGTGCATCTGGCGTGAGGGGATGCTCATCTTCTGGAAGACGTACTTGTCCTTGATCCCCGAGCAGAAGAGGTCGATCTCCAGCTCTTTGACAAGCCTCTCGCACTCCCAGTGGCTGTAGTCGTCTATCATTATCTGGCCGTCTTTCATGTGGGGCGAGAGCCCCTCGTAATCCATCAGCCTCGGTATCTTCTCCTTCTTCTTCTGAATCTCCTCGTCGTCGTAGGGTGAGACGACGTTCGGATCGCGCTCGTAGTGGATATCTTCCAGGATCTTCGATCTGCCGGTGTGGACGATGTCTGAGAGGGCCTTTCTTCCTTCGTAGTCGTCACGGTGGGCGAACTCGTAGCCTGCGACCACCACGTCCATCCCCAGAGTCTCGAACATGTTTCTGATGTGGTGGGCGCGAGACCCTCCCACCAGGAGCATCGCCCTTTTTCCGGCCAGCCGTTCTCGGTACATCTCGATCGCCGGCTCGATCTTCGCCATCTCCTCGGCGATCACCTCCTCAGTCTTCCGGGTGATCTCCGGATCGTCGAAGAAGGCGGCCATGTCCCTCAGGGTGTCGACGGTATCCTTTACGCCGAGGTAGTTGACCTTCAGCCAGGGGGTGCCCCACTTCTCCTCCATCATCCGGTTGGTGTAGTTGATCGACCGGTGGCAGAGGAGGATGTTCAGCTTGGCGTTGTGGGCCCTTGCGATCTCGTGGAAGGAGCCGTCCCCGGTGAGGGAGCAGATCGGGTTGTAGCCGATCCTCTTCAGGAGGTCTTTGACCAACCAGTAGTCGCCACCGATGTTGTACTCGCCGAAGCAGTTGATGGCGAAGGGTCCTGGATCCTCTTCCATCTCCTCGGTTCCCACCAGGTGCTCCATCAGGGCGTTGGAGGCTATGTGATGGCCAGCGGACTGGCTCACGCCTCTGTACCCCTCGCACCGAAGCGGTATCACTTTGATCTTGAGGTCCTCTTCGGCCTTCCTGCAGACGGACTCGATGTCGTCGCCGATAAGCCCTATTGGACAGGTGGCGAAGACCGCGATACATCCGGGCTTGAAGATGGAGTAGGCCTCTCTTATCGCCTTAGCCAGCTTCTTTTCAGAGCCGAAGACGATGTCCGTCTCTTTGACGTCGGTGCTGAAGCAGTAGGCTCCGAAGTTGTCCTGCCCCTCCTCGGCCTTCATCAGGTTCCTTCTCATACCCCAGGTGAAGTATGCGCATCCGATGGGGCCGTGGATTATGTGGAGGATATCTTTGACTGGACCGAAGACGACGCCCTTTGAGCCGGCAAAGGCGCAACCCCTGGTGGTCAAGATACCCGGAACCGTCCTGGTGTTGGCCTCGATCTTCTGCCACGCCTCGCAGGAGTCTTTTACCACTAGGTGCTTCTTCCTGTCCACCGCGGCCTTCTTCGGGAAGTCCTCGTAGATCCCATCCACGATCTTCTGACTCTCGGCAACTGTTACCGGCCTTTTTTCGTTCACCTTAGAGGTCATGAAACGGCCTCACTGCCACGTTCACCAGTCCTTATTCTTACCGACTCTTCGATAGGAATGACGAATATCCTGCCGTCGCCGATGTTTCCGGTCCTGTTGATCTTGGTGATGACGGCCACCACGGCCGGAACGAACTCGTCTTCCACCACCACTGTGATCATCCTCTTCGGCAGGAACTTCACCGGCCCCCCCCTCGGCTCATCAAGATCCGAGGGGTATAAGATATCGAGGCCCCGCTGCTTTCCCCGCCCCATGACCTTGTAGGCGGTGAAGGCGGGAACGCCGACGACATCGAGGGCGTTCTTCGTCTCCTCCATCTTCTTCATCTGGATGATGGCCACTACCTCTTTCATCTACAGCCCCCTGGCACCGGTCCTGATGGTGTAGGCCTCCTCGACGGGGGTGACGAAGATCTTGCCGTCACCGATCTTTCCCGTCCTGGCGCTCTCCTCGATGACGGCCACGGCCTCCTCCAGCTTATCGTCGTCGACGACGATCATCAGCATCGTCTTGGATAGGCTGTCGTAGACCATCTCCCCTACCCTGATCCCTTTCTGCTTTCCCCTGCCGAAGACGTCAAGCTTCGTCAGGGCCACAAATCCGGCCGCCTCCAGGGCGTCTGCGACCTTGTCCACCATCTCGGGCCTCACGACGGCCCTTATCATCTTCATGCCACAACGCCCCATTCCGCCATGACATCTTCCAGCTCTTCGTACTCCATCGGCTTCGGGATGACAAACATCTCGTTTTTGTCGATATTCTCTGCAAGGCTCAAGTACGCCTTGGCCTGGTCGGAGTCCGGAGCGTACTCTATCACCGTCTTCTTGTGGATCTCAGACTGGTGGACGATGTTGTCCCTCGGCACGAACTTGATCATCTGGCTTCCGAGCTTCTCGGCGAAGGCGGATACGAGCTCCTCTTCCCGATCGACCTTTCGGGAGTTGCAGATGATGCCTCCGAGGCGAGTGCCGCCTGCGTCGGCAAACTTTTTGATGCCCTTGCAGATGTTGTTGGCCGCATAAAGGGCCATCATCTCTCCGGAGGCCACTATGTAGATCTCCTGGGCCTTCCCTTCTCTGATCGGCATGGCAAAGCCGCCGCAGACGACGTCACCCAGAACGTCATAGAAGACGTAGTCCAGGTCGTCGGTGTAGGCTCCAAGGTTCTCCAAGAGGCCAATGGACGTGATGATACCCCGGCCAGCACAGCCGACGCCGGGCTCCGGGCCTCCGGACTCGACGCACTTTATCCCGCCGAACCCCTCGTACAACACATCTTCCAGGGTCACCTCACCCTCCTTTCGGAGGGTGTCCAGGACCGTAGGTTGCCTTCTTCCTCCGATCAACATCTTGACGGAGTCGGCCTTCGGGTCGCATCCGATCTGCATTATCTTCTTGCCCATCGTCGACAGGGCTGCGGTCAAGTTCTGGGTGGTAGTGGATTTGCCTATGCCACCCTTTCCGTAGATTGCGATCTGTCGCACTTACCAGTCACCTCCAGCACATTGGATACTTCAGCTGTATATAAAGAGATATTTGAGAGATGTGCGTGGAAAATAATGGCCACAAATGAAATTGCTCAAAGAATATGATGTTATAATGCTGATTCATAATTTGTATTAATTTGTATTCAAATATCTCAAATACCTCCATATAAGCGAGGGGGGCAAAAATGCGACGAGAGTTATGGGGGTTGGTGACGAGGTGAACATTTCGACGAGGGCGATCCGGGTCAGAGGCTGCAAGATGCTTGAGAGGACTCTGGACCCGGCTGAGCGACTTCCCTTCGGCGATTCCGGGACCGGACTTTATCAAAGGACGTGACCATGAGCAAAAAAGATCGCAACTCGTCCAAAGCGCCAGATAAATTCGTCGTCACCGTCTCCTTCGACGACGAGACGGCAGAGATATTCAGAGATCTGAAGGCGGATATTGGGATATCTCAGAGCGAGCTGATGAGAACGGCGCTGAAGTTCTACAGCAGGCACAAAGCTCTCTTCGAATCCGTCGACGTCGAGAAGATCTACATCTACTCTGAGATGCTCTCGGAAGGCGAGCACGTCATCCTGGACATGGACCACTGGATACTGTTTTTGAACTTCATCGAGTCTCATCCGGACAATGAGAAGTTCTGGGAGATGCATAAAAGAGTATCTCAGGCCCATGCCGAGGAGTTCATACAGAAAAACCACGATGTAGGGGTGGTTTTAAAGAGGCTTGAAGCCTGCAATCTTTTTAAGCTAAGCAAGGCGTCTGAGAACGACTTCACCCTGATCCTGGGATACGACGTGCCAAAGAAGTTCATCAAAACTGAGCTGGAGGACATCTTCTCCAGGATGGGACGTCGAGCGGAGATAAAAGAGGACCTGTCGAAGATTAGGGTCAAGATCCTCCCCTCGGGATGAGGGAAAATGCGAGATATTTCCGGCGGGGACCGGAGATGTCATCGTCTTTTTTAGATCGTGCAGGACATCTTAGAGGCATCTTAAGGATCAGACCGCGGATCAAGACGGCTAAGATCCGAAATGCTCACTCAAATCCTTGAGGAAAGATGGTAGTGCATCTCGATATTCTTTCATAAGATTAAAACATATTGGTTAAGCCCTTTTCATATATCATATGATAATTTATCAAATCTCTTTATAAATCCCTAAGATTTATTCTAGGCGTCAGTTAAGTCGGACTCATTTATGGTCAATCTGAGACGCGAATTTGCGAGATCTATTGGAGATATATTATGGTTTTAGACAGCGGCGATACGGCCTTTATCCTGGTCGCAACGGCCATGGTCATGCTGATGACACCAGGTGTCGGGCTATTCTACGGGGGCCTCGTCCGAAAGAAAGACGTAGTCTCCATGATCGGACTCTCCTTCCTGGCGCTGGCCCTGGTCAGCGTCCAGTGGGTGCTGGCCGGCTACAGCTTATCCTTCGGGACGGACATTGCAGGGTTCGTAGGTGGCCTTGACTTCCTGGGGCTGCGGGGTGTCGGGATGGATGCTGGAGACGGGACTATACCGGGCCTGCTATTCATGGCCTTCCAGCTGATGTTTGCGGGGATCACCCTCGCCATCATAACCTCTGCCGTGGCTGAGAGAGTGAGGGTCGGCTCGTTCATAGTCTTTGGAATTCTCTGGACGACCCTCGTCTACGACCCCCTCGCCCACTGGGTTTGGGGAGGCGGCTGGGCTAGCCAGCTCGGTGCCCTCGACTTCGCTGGCGGCACCGTCGTCCACATAAGCTCCGGGTTTGGAGCCCTCGCCCTCGCCCTCGTCATCGGCAAGAGGATCGGGTTTGGCGACCAGGACATGGAGCCCCACAACATACCGATGACGATGCTGGGAGCTGCCCTCCTCTGGTTCGGATGGTTTGGGTTCAACGCCGGGTCCGCTCTCGCGGCCAACGGCCTGGCAGCCAACGCCTTCGTGGTGACGAACACCTCTGCAGCCGCCGGTGCCCTCTCTTGGTTCTTCGCCTCCTGGGTCAAGGGCAAGCCGAGCGCTCTGGGCATGGTGAGCGGCGGGATCGCAGGACTTGTCGCCATAACCCCTGCAGCGGGTTTCGTTGACACCCTCTCTGCCATCGTGATCGGCGCCGTCGCTGGAGTTCTCTGCTACATGGCGCTCTTGTTCAGGGTCGGCAAGGGCCTGGATGAGAGCCTGGACGCCTGGGCGGTCCACGGCATGGGCGGCCTTTGGGGCGCCATCGCCACGGGGATCTTCGCCGTCGAGGCGGTCGGTGGTTACTCTGGCCTTCTCCAGGGGAACGTCGACCAGTTCATCGCTCAGGTGATCGGGGCCGCTGCTGCGGTGGTCTACGCCTTCGTCATGACCTATGCTCTCGCCAAGATCGTCGATGCGACGATGGGCCTGAGGGTCACCGAGGATGAGGAGTACGTGGGCCTGGACATATCCCAGCACGGAGAGAAGGCTTACGCCTAAGATGCGAAATAGAGGTGATGGCGATGATGAAGGTTGAGGCCATAATAAGGCCCGAGAGGCTGGATCTGGTCAAGACGGCCCTGGAAGCGAAGGGCTTTGTGGGCATGACCGTCGGCGAGGTGACGGGCCGGGGCGAACAAAAAGGGATAAAGCTCCAGTTCAGGGGGAGGACGATGGACGTCGACCTCCTCCCCAAGATCAGGATTGAGCTGATCGTGAAGGACGAGCGCGTCGACGATCTCATTAATACGATCACCACCGCCGCCAGGACCGGACGGCCCGGAGACGGCAGGATATTCGTGATCCCGGTGGTGAGATCCGTGAGGGTGAGGACCGGTGAGGAGGTAATGTAGAGGCGGCACCTCTTATCCTCCTTACTCCTCCACCCTCCTTTTTCCCGAAAGCCGAATGCGTGTCAAAAATTCTAGATTTTTTTATTGGCCATTAAAAAAATGATGCAAGGCTAAAGGTCTCGGGACCGACGACGATCCCGAGACCTCAAGCTCAACTTTCCCGGACCACGCTGAGGTCGTCGAGGATGATCTCCTCCTGCTGAAGGTCGATGTCCCCCAAGGCATCACTCTCATCTTTGAAGTAAGAGCCGAAGATCTCGAATAAGCTCCGGTACGGCTCTGAGACCTGTAGCGGCAGTGATTGCCGTTCCCACTCCCCCAGCTCCACGGGTCCAGGCGGCACAATTCCGCCCTCCTGGGTGATCGAGGGATGGACCTGCTCGTCGCTCTCCAGGGCCTCTCTCTCATCGATTATCCAGCTCTTCAGAAGGTCTGCGTACCTCGATAGCAGTATCGCTTTTCGGATGCCTTTGTTCTGGTAGAAGTCGGCCTCGACCTCGGGGAAGACGATAGCGGCCTCGTCGCCGTCCTCGGTCCCGTTCCTGTCCAGGTAGCTAACCCTCAGGGTGAGGTTTTCGTCGGAGGAGACCTGTTTGAGCTTGATCAGGATGATCCCTCCCTTCACCTCCCCCTCTTCGGCTTTGGTGGGGAAGAGGGTGTCGACCTTCATGATCTCGCCTGTCGCCTCGTCCGCCTCCGGCGACCCGTAGACCTTCTCGATCATGTATCCGGGACTGTCGAGCATGAGGACGAGGTCGAAGACGAGGGGGGTCACCATGAACTCGAACTCCTCGTCCATCCTCTCTTCAAACTCGCTCGCCGAGTGGACCGAGTAGTAGTTGGCGCCTCGGACCTTCGTTATCGCCTCGACGAGCTCGGTGTTGAAGTCTACCCCCACCCCGATGAAGGTGGTGTAGATCCCCTCGTCGGCGTTCTCTTCGAGGATCTTCAGAAGAGCGCCCTCCCCGGTCTCGCCGAGGTTCGGCATGGCGTCGGTGATGAAGATTATCCTGTTCTCCCGCTCCGCAGGATCGATCTCGACATACTTGCCGAAGGCGTCGGAGCCTTTCACCATCCCAGCCTCCATGTCCGTCCCGCTGTACTCCTCGATATCGAGGATAGCGTCTTCCAGGGTCTGAAGGTCCTTATCTTCGATCTTCGTCAGGGGCTCGACGACGTAGGCATCATCGCTGAAGACGACAAGGCCGAAGCGATCGTCATCCTCCAGATCGCCCAGAAGGTCCACCACCGTCTCGTCTGCGATCTCCATCTTCGTCCCGCTCGATCCCCCATCATCCCCGACCTCGACCTTATTTCCGAACTGGTCGTAGTAGTAATCGCTGAAGGGGCTTCCCATGGAGCCGGAGTAGTCGAGGACGACAACCAGGTTCAGCTTCTTTCTTGAGAAATTGGTGATCCCTGAGTTGAGGCCGACGGATAGGTACCTCTGAGCTTCACCAGATATGGGGTCTTTCGATATGGCGTAGCTGTAGGATGGGCAGAAAAGCTTCTCGCAAGTCTCCATCTCGCCGGTCTCAAAGTAGTAGTCGTAGAATAGCCCCTCGTAGGTCACGTCCGTCGGCAGGGGCAGGTATCCCTCCTCGATATTCTCCCGGAAGTTCTCCACGTCCTTTGCCCCTCCAGTGGCCAGGCCGATGTTCGAGCTTGCTGGAGCAGGAGCGCCGACATAGCTGTACATGACGGGCGATCCGGCCCCCGATCCGCCAGACTTTGCACTTCCCGGAGCGGCGGCTCCCTCCACAGCGATCCATCCCTCCTGGACCGTGAACCTGATCGTCTCGCTCTCTGCCCCATTCAGGCTGTACCAGACCTCATAGTCTCCCGGCCACTCGACCTGGTACCAGGCGCTGTAGCCGTGGCCCGCCTCCACTTCATCAGTTGCGAGGAGGTCTTCGGTTCCCGTGGGATATCGGCAGAAAAGCTCCAGCTCGCCGCTCTCAGAAGGTGCGAGCATCACCTTTGCCCAGTCACCCATGGGAATCTCCAGGCTCGTCCGCTTCTCAGTGCCGCTGATGTCGACTATCCATATGTCTCCGGCCACCTCCTCGGAGAGGAGCTCTTCGTCGGTGAGCCCCTCGGAGGAGCTGGGCTCATCGGCGCTGTACCATTCGGCGTCATCGTTCCCCCAGTCCAAGTCCAGCTCCAGCTGAAGGAGCTGATTTTGTCCCAGGGCAGGGCCAGTGCAAGTAAGAGCGACCGCCACAAGGCAGATAATCGTCGGAATTGTCCTCATCTCATCATCGCCATTTTCATTCCTCTATCTTTCCCCTACCTCGTAAGCCGTCCCGTCGTAGACGACGATCACCCGCTCGCCGAGGGCGAAGTAGTCGCCGAGGGCTGGGCTATCTCGTATCAGGTCGAAGTACTCCTCGGAGAGAAACTCCACGAAGACCGGCTCCATCTTGGAGTCGTCGAAGACGGTGTCGGTCCAGACGCCGTTTCGGAGAAGGAAGGTCTTGCTCCCTACATGTTTTGCGACCTCTTCCGCCTCTGACTCCTCGGGCGTAGAGCCGTCTTCATCGGCACCGGTCGTTGGCGACTTTGTGAAGAAATTGGCCAGTGGAGCATCTGCCGTCGCCATCTCTCCCTGGAAGGAGGCCTTCTCGACCGCCGATGCACCGAAGGATGGGGCGGCCGCATCGGCTGCCAAATCCTCTTTGAGCTTCCGGCTGACGGCCTCTCTCCCGGACTCCGAGAATACGTCGCCCTCCTCGATCAGGAACGAGGTGTAGGGGGTGATGATCCCGTACCGGATGCTCAGGGTGACGATGGCGTCCACCAGCTCCTGGTCCTCGCCGTGAAGCCTGATCTCGGTGAGGTAGCTTCCGATGGCCCGCGTCGCCCAGAGCCGCGGAATGAACTCGGCCCCACCATCTTCGATGAAGTTGTTTCCAGGATAGATGATTGAGACCTCCCTCTCGTTAACCGTCCCCGAGAGGGTTATCGTCGTCTTGCCGCCGTTTCGGTACCTACCCACCATCACGAGCTGCGAGCCTGCGAAGAGGTCCGGCACCATCTCCGGATAGATCTGGTCCGTCTTGATCGATCCGAAATCCACATCGGGGTTCGACAGAACGGGGCTATCGATCTTGGTGTAGAAGGCGGTGACCGTCTCGTTTATCTTCTGGCCGGGGCGGACGTAGGTGCTGGCTCCTCCGTGGTCGATGGAGAGCTGGTCGAGAAGGTCGGTGTCAACGTCGTCTCCCACCCCGAAGCTGAAGATCCTGACGGCTTCAGGAGCCGCTTCTGCAACGTTCTCCAAGATCGTCTCCGCGTCCTCCACCCCCACCGTGGCGAGGCCGTCGGTGAGGAATATCACTGTGGTGAGACGGTCGGGATCAGCCGTCTTTGCGGCCTCGAGAAGGGCCCTGTCAATGTCGGTTCCACCCATTGCCTCGAGCCCTTCGACGAACTCCTTTCCGTCTTCCCGGCTCGATGCTGGCTCGATCTCTTCGCTGAAGGTCCGAACCCCTGAGCTGAAGGCGACGACATTGAACCCGTCATCAGGGTTCAGGTGGTCGAGGACATACAAGGCTGCATCCTTCGCCTGGTCGAGCTTCTCTCCCTCCATGCTCCCCGAGACGTCCAGGACCAGGATCAGATCTTTTGCCACCACGTCTTGGGGCTCGACCTCGACTTTTGGTGCGGCCAGAAGCAGGAAGAATCCGTCTTCGTCGGGCTCTTTATAGCTGAGAAGGGAGAGGCCCACGTCCTCGGGGCTCACCGAGTAGTAGAGCTCAAAGTCCTTGTCCGGCAGAACGTCGTATTCCTCGAAGCTGAGAAGGGCCGAAAAGTCGTCCTCCCTCTCGACGAAGACCGAGTGGCTCGGCGAGTAGACAGCCCTGATGGGGACCTCCGATTCGACATTGACAGCCACCACCACCTCTTCGAGAGGCTTTGAGGAGTACTTCTCGGTGCTGAG
>Ga0116164_10001858_pt1 | contig 15505 bp, 3 predicted proteins | sample AD_UKC109_MetaG_FD_89888 | JGI IMG/M metagenome (GOLD analysis project Ga0116164, IMG submission 89888) | Active sludge microbial communities of municipal wastewater-treating anaerobic digesters from Hong Kong - AD_UKC109_MetaG | ecosystem: Engineered > Bioreactor > Anaerobic > Digestate... | reverse complement strand
GTTACGTCAAGATCATTGGAAGAGCCAGCGGAGACTATCTTAAACTTGATGCACTGTGTTTGACAGGCAATCCTTGTGATGCTACAGACCTGATATGTGAATACAACACTGGTAGCGGCTGGACCACCGATGATGACTGTGTGGTTAATGTTTGCTCAGGCTCTTCATTGTCTTTATCCGTTAATCCAAATGGAATGTCTTCCTACACCTGGAGTGGTCCAAATGGATTTAGTGGAACCGGGGATAAGGATGGAAACATTTTGATTTCAAATGCAATAACCACAGCTTTTAATGGTGTTTATTCAGTAACTGCTGCGGATAATAAAGGGTGTACCTCAACCAAATCCATCACGGTAAATGTCAGCAATCTTGCCCTGAACATTGCTGCATATAATGTGGATTGTACAGGAGGGAACGATGGAAGTTTGGATTTAACCGTGACAGGTGGAATTGCTCCTCTTGCATATTCCTGGTCAAACGGAGCGACCACAGAGGACATTAGTGGATTAAGTCCCGGTGATTATGCGGTAACGGTGACCGATGCTGCCGGTTGTTCTGCAACCAAAAAGGCAACCATCAGTCAACCAGCCAAAATTGATGCCTGGACGGAATATACGGATGTGACCTGTGGAGGCGGAAGCGATGGAACAATTACCTTATATGTGATCGGGGGAATTACACCTTATCAATATCTATGGAGTAATGGAGCCACTACAAAGAACCTTAGTGGACTATCCACGGGAGACTACGCAGTGACCATAACGGATGCAAATGGTTGTACGAAAGCGATTAAGCGGTGGATCGACCAACCTGATAAAATAGATGCTACCTTGTCAGTTACGAATACAGGTTGTCAGGGTGCTTCCAGTGGTACCATTAACTTATCCGTTACGGGAGGCATCACTCCCTATAGCTACAAATGGAGTAACGGAGCAACGACCAAAGACATTTCTAATTTATCTGGTGGCAGCTACGCTGTGACGATAACGGATAATAACGGTTGCACGCTGGTAAAATCCGCATCTGTCCTTTCTAGCGGGGGGCCTTTAGTAAATATTGCCTGCTCATCGGATCCATTGGAAAGCCGGTCTGTTTCCAATAGCCACCAAAGCTGTGGCTCCTATGTTACCTACGGATTCTGGAACGATAATATTGTTGACGCTTATTCTAACAGCCCATATTGGTCGGTACAGAGTGGGTCATTCAAGGAGTACGATAACGGTACTGCATACCTCGAAATGGTCATCGTAAACAGTGGTAATTCCAGGGTTTCGTTCAATATCAAAACCGTGTTCAAGGGAAGGACGTTTAGTCCACCGACGGATAGCCCGAAAGAAAATACCCAATGTGTTGGAAATCTCAACAATCAGGATTGGTATTATTATACCGAGACGCATGGTTATGCAATCGGGGGTGGCGATATTTCAGGAGCTTTATTGGAATTTGATCGCAATGGTCCGGCCTTCCAGGTTGGAACCGGTGCAAACCTGAATACGTCAACGGCGTTTGGTGCCTCCGGATGGCTAAACATCAAAATTCTGTCCCAGCCTAGCTCGGGTCCCGGCCTGAACAGCTCTGCCAGTCATGGCGATTTTAACCTGAATCTAAGTGGATCAAGCTTGTCTAAAGATCCGCAGTGCTTGCTCATATGTGCTGGGAATTCCGTCGTGTTAACCGCCTCGGCAAACGCCGGAACGGCACCTTATAGCTATAGTTGGAGTAATGGTTCTCATGCCGCTTCAATTATGGTTTCTCCAAATACCACAACAACTTACCGGGTGACCGTAACCGATGCAGGGGGATGTTCGACCACAGATGAAGCCACGGTTACCGTAAGTGAATCGATGCAAGCTACCATTATCACACAGGATATTTCTTGTAATGGAGCAAATGACGGTTCGATTGACTTGACTGTGACTGCCGGAACGGGCCCGTTCACATATATGTGGTCCAACGGGGCAACCACCGAGGATATTTCGGGTCTTCAGGCAGGTGATTATTCTGTCACCATTACGGATGAAGCTGGTTGTCAATTGGAGAAGCAAGCCAGTATCAGTGAACCAGCGTCATTAAGTCTTGCCATTCAAACTTCACCGGAATCTTGTACCGGGAATGGGGATGGCGAGGTCAACCTCACCGTAACAGGAGGAACGACTCCTTATCACTACATATGGAGTAATGGGGCAACAACAGAAGATTTGACAGGTGTTAGTGCTGGAAGTTATTCCGTCACCGTCACAGACGCTAAGAACTGTTCGGCAAGTGATAACGTAAATATTGGCGCTTCAGAACCATTGGTTTTAACCCTGATACCTGTCCAGGCAACTTGTGCCGAAAATCAGGATGGATCAGTGGATTTACAAGTCCAGGGTGGCCAAACCCCTTATGAATTTTCATGGAGCAATGGAGCGACGACAGAAGACCTCACAGGATTAGGTGCGGGTACCTATGCGGTAACGGTAACGGATGAGAATGGGTGTTTTGAAGTGGCTGAGACTCAAATAATTGCACCGGAGCCTTTGGAAATAAGCATAATTGCATCCACCACAACCTGTGCTTCGGGTGCTGACGGCTCTATCACCATGCACGTATCCGGTGGATCAACTCCATACGCCTATCAATGGAGTAATGGAGCAACTACTCAAAATATTAACGGGTTAAATGCCGGGAACTACTCAGTTACCGTTACGGATGCCAACGGATGTATTGCTACGGAAAGTGCTTCGGTTATTTCTCCGGATGGCTTGAACATTGGAATGGTAACTACGGATGCAACCTGTTTTGAAAATCAGGATGGCGCCATCAATTGCACCGTTACGGGTGGCACAATGCCTTACAGGTTTTACTGGAATACCGGGGCAACAACACAAAATCTCACCAACTTGCCGGCAGGAAATTATTCCGTAACAGTTACGGATGCAGGTGGATGCCAAGTTGAAGGAATCGCTACCATTGGAGCTCCTTCTGCCTTAGACCTGAACATCCTGACTGTTCCCGAAACTTGTGATGGAAATGGAGATGGTATCGTAAACCTCACGGTTACCGGCGGGACGGCACCTTACACATATGCCTGGAACACAGGGGCTACTACAGAAGACCTGACAGGTCAAAGTGCCGGAGATTATTCGGTTACCGTTACAGATGCCAATGGTTGTACCGCAAGCAGAAATGCAACCATAACATCAACGGAACCTCTGGTTTTGGCATTGGTGCCCAATCAAGCGACTTGCGCTGATTATTCCGATGGATCCATCAATCTGCAAGTGCAGGGTGGAAAAAGTCCTTATAAATACCAGTGGAGTAATGGGGGGACGACCCAAAATTTATCCGGACTGGGAGCGGGTCTCTATTCGGTTACCGTTACGGATGCCAACGGTTGTTATGCCATTGAATCGGCAGAAATTCTGACTCCCGAACCCCTCGATTTATTGCTCACTAGTACACCAGTTACTTGTGCTGCTGCAGATGATGGCACCATTACATTGCAAGTATCCGGAGGAACTCAGCCATATGCATACGCTTGGAGCAATGGTGCGACAACACAAAATTTATCTGGATTAAATGCAGGTGTTTATACCGTCACGGTGACGGATGCAAATGGGTGTAATTCTACGGAGAATGCCCAGGTTACGTCTCCTGAGGTTTTAGACCTTAATTTGGTCGCCAGTCCTACTTCCTGTTCGGATCAGGAAGATGGAACAATCAATGCCACCGCTACCGGAGGAACTACTCCTTATTCTTATTTATGGAATAATGGCTCCACAACCCGGGATCTTTCAGGTCTGGGAGCCGGTACCTATACGCTGACAGTAACCGATGCAAGTGGTTGTTCGATAAGCGGATCAGCAACAGTCAATGCACCTGAATCGATCCAAATTGATTTGGTAACTAATCCGGCTTTGTGCAACGGACAAGCAAACGGGTCTATCGATGCAACTGTTTCAGGAGGTATTTCCCCATATACCTATTCCTGGAGTAATGGTGCAACGACACAGGATTTATCCGGCGTTGTTGCAGGAAACTATTCGGTAACAGTAACAGATGTCAACGGATGCCAGGCAACCGCTCAGACGAGTGTAGGTGAGCCAGGGCCGATTACCTTGACCCTCGCTTCCGAAGAACCGCTATGTTACGGGGACCAGAATGGTTCAGTGGACCTTACTGTGTCCGGTGGGACCAGTCCTTACGTTTACCGTTGGAGCAACGGCGCCACGTCAGAAGATATCACCGGGGTGGGCGCAGGATCCTATACAGTTACGGTCACGGATAATAACGGATGTATAGCGTCCGAGTCTGTTATCCTCGTTACTCCGGATACACTTACCATTTCTATAAGCCATGTAAATGCAAATTGTGATGCAGCAAATGGAGAGGCCACCGCAGACCCGGTAGGAGGTACCGCTCCGTATGTATACAGTTGGAGTAATGGTGCTACAACGGCTCATATTACCGGGTTGAGTTCAGGAAATTATAGCGTTACGGTGACTGATGCGCACGGGTGTTCAGCCGCTGAGGATGTATTTATCAATGGATTCAGCGATCTGGCCGCTTCGGCTTCACCTACCGATGCATCTTGTCAGGGATCCGATGATGGCAGTGTTGATCTGACGGTTACCGGCAATTCCACAGGACTATCCTATCGCTGGAGCAATGGTGCGACCACCGAAGATTTGACTGGCGTTCCTGCCGGGACTTATTCGGTAACGGTGACCGATGTCTTCGGTTGTACGGCAGAAGCAAGCGCAATTATTGGGAATAAAACCAGCATCCAGGTATCCGCGATTCCACAGGCTGTAGATTGTCACGGCGAAGCCAGTGGGTCTATTGATCTCATAATTCAAGGTGGAGTTTCACCCTATTCCTATAACTGGAGCAATGGAGCCACTACAAAAAACCTCAGCGGTTTGACTGCAGGGACTTACTCTGTCACAGTTACGGACCTGAACGGGTGTTATGCTGAAACAAATACAAGAATTGACGAACCGGAACAGTTGGATTTAAACCTGAACACTGCAGATGTTTCATGCAATGGTAATAATGATGGCTTGATCCAAACGACTATTACCGGCGGCACTACTCCATATCACTTTGCGTGGAGCAATGGGGCCACAACGCAAGATCTATCAGGCGTCGGTGGCGGTACTTATTCGGTTACGGTGACCGATGCCAATGGATGTTTCGTCTCAGCATCTGCTACCATTGATGAGCCTTCTGCTTTGACGTTGTCTCTGCAAGCGAACGATGTCAAATGTAACGGAGAGGCAGGTGGAAGTATCAATACAACCGTTTCCGGAGGAGAAGCACCTTACACATATCTCTGGAATAATGGTGCGACAACCTCTTCAATCTCCAATTTGCCTGCTGGACAATATTCAGTAACCGTAACGGATGCGGGCGGATGTCAGGCTTCTGAATCGGTTAATGTGGATCAGCCGGAAATCCTCGACGTTCAACTTCAACCACAGGATTTGTCCTGTTTTGAAAGTGAGGATGGCGTTATTCAAAGTACAGTTCAGGGAGGTACTGCACCTTATACGTTTGTCTGGAATAATGACGCCACGAGCAGTCAATTACAGGACTTGGCTGCCGGGGATTACAGCGTCACGGTAACTGATGCAAACGGATGTCTGGCTATAGCAAACGTCAGCCTGCAACAACCGCAAAAAATTACACTTGATCTTGTAAGTACAGCCTTGGATTGTTTCGGAGACCAGGCTGGCACTATCAATTTATCGGTATCCGGAGGAACTGAACCTTATACCTATCAGTGGAGTAACGGAGCAACGACTGAAGACCTGGAAAACATTGCCGCAGGAAATTATTCAGTTACCGTGATCGATGCCAACGGCTGTACCGCAGTGGGAAGCAAAGGGTTATCTCAACCGGACTCCCTTTACGTTAATCTGAGCCATGTAGATGCAAACTGTGATGCCTCGAACGGACAGGCAACGGCTGTTCCGGGGGGAGGAACATCACCATATACTTATCTGTGGAGTTCCGGACAAACCACACAAAGCATCTCTTCATTGGTTGCGGGCAATTATGAAGTGACCGTAACGGATGCACATGGTTGTATGGTTACCGGGTATACATTCATCAATGGTAAAAGCGATATCGCAGCAACCGCGATAGCAACTGATGCTACCTGTGCTGGAGTAAATGACGGATCGGTAGATCTTACCGTTACCGGAAGTACTTCTGCTTTGACCTACAAATGGAACAATGGCGCGACCTCGGAAGATTTGACCAATGTAACTCCTGGCACGTATTCGGTAACGGTCACGGATGCATATGGTTGTACAGCTGAAGCTAAAGCTACGGTGAAAAGCCATTCGACCATTACCATTGCAGCGATCCCAACCGCTGCCGATTGCCATGGCTCAGCAGATGGAACGATCGATTTGATCATCCAGGGAGCTGTCTCGCCGATAAAATACCTCTGGAGTAATGGAGCAACTACCAAGAACTTGACGGGACTGGTCGCTGGTGTCTATTCGGTAACCGTAACCGATGCCAATGGATGTCCCGCAGAAGCAGTAACGACTATTGAAGAGCCGGAAGTAATAGACGTCACCATCTCAAAAACGGATATTTCCTGTGATGGATCAGACGGTACAATTACTGTTAGCGTCACCGGAGGAACCCAGCCTTATTCTTATACATGGAGTAATGGGGCCACAACCCAAAATTTAAGTGGCCTGCAACCGGGATCTTATTCGGTAACAGTTACGGATAAAAATAAGTGTCTTGAAGTGGCATCAGCTACTATAGAAGAAGGTAACGGACTTTTAATTGATATCAAAGCAAAGGATGCATTGTGCAATGGAAGCCTGGATGGGTCAGTCACTTCAGAGGTGCATGGAGGGGTTTCTCCTTACACCTATCTATGGAGTAACGGAGCCACGACGAGTGAAATTGATGGTCTGGGGTATGGGATTTATGAAGTAACAATTACCGATGTAAACGGATGTAGCGCTACTGGCCAAGCAAAAGTAAATATCCCGGATGCTATAAATCTGGACCTTGTTGGTTCCAGTACATCGTGTCAGGGTGAAGACGGTCGGGCGACAGTAACAGCTACTGGTGGAACTGTACCCTACCAATATGCCTGGAGTAATGGCGGAACGACCAAAACGGTTCAGGGCCTGGCTGCAGGGGAGTACTCGGTTACTGTGACCGATGCCAACGGATGCTACGCTTCCGAATCAATCATCATTGAGCCGGGTTCTGGTGTTTTGACAGTTGATGTATTTGGAGGCGAACTCAATTGTGAGTATGCATCCATATTGCTCAAAGTTGTTCCCAGCACGGATGTTATTTCCTATTCCTGGACGGGTCCAGGCGGTTTTTCTTCTGAAAGCAAAGAGCCCGAGGTGAACATACCCGGAACCTATTCTGTCACGGTCACCGATGCCAACGGATGCAGTGGTACGGGATCTGCAGAGGTAACCTCCAATGTGGATGTACCGGAAGTCCAGGTTTCCGGAGAAAATCTAAGCTGTCTTGTTTCCGAGGTACAGTTGATTGCCGTTTCATCGATCGCCGAGGTGGAATACAGTTGGTTTGGTCCGGATGGATTTACCTCCTCCGAACAAAACCCGGTGGTCACCAAAGCCGGCAAATACAATGTAATGGTTACGACTCCCCAGGGCTGCATAGGTCAGGGAGGCATCGAAATAAAAGTTGACCAGGCAGGACCGGAAATTGAATTGAACGCACCGGATTTCGGATGTGGCAGTAGCCAGGTTCAAATTGAAATGTCGGTGAACGAGCCTAATGTTGAAATCCTGTGGATCGGCCCCGGTGGCTTTGTTTCTACGGAGGAAGACCCTGTAATCGATATTCCCGGAACCTATCATGTGACAGTTACCGGCGCAAGTGGTTGTACGACCCAGGATGAGATTACGGTAGGGACGAAAGGCGATTTTGAACTGGAACTTTCAGCAGATACCATAACATGTCCCCATCCTGCTGTGACAATCGAAGTCTTCAGCCTATATGAAATATCCAGCTATACCTGGACCGGTCCAGATGGATACTCATCCAATCGGCCGACACCTCTGGTAGATGTTCCCGGTGTCTATACGCTGGTAGCTTTCAGCGTCAATGGGTGTTTGGATACCGCCACTGTCGAGGTGATTGAGGACACCTTTGAACCAGAGGTCCAGGCGGAAGGAGGAATAATAACCTGTGAGTTGGGATATATCAAACTTTATGGCCATTCCTCAACGCCGGATGTAACCTATGTGTGGAGCGGACCCGAAGGTTTTTCAACCACAGATCCTAATCCGGAAGTTTCGATTGCCGGCGAATACATGTTGACCGTTACCGGTGCCAACGGCTGTAAGGTCATTACGTTTGTAAATGTTACTAAGGAACCCTGTGGAAAAATTGGTGATAAGGTTTGGCTGGACGGCGATTGTGATGGCATACAGGATTCCACAGAGATTGGAGTTGATAGCATTCTGGTTACGCTCTATACCTGTGACAGCATCCTGGTCGCTCAGACCTATTCTGACTCGAACGGTATGTATTATTTCGATAACCTCGTACCGGACAGGGCCTATTTTGTTGCCGTTGACAGCCTTCCTTCCAAATTTACATTTGCTCCGCACATTGATTCAATTCCGGATTCCCTGGATACCAACATTATATTGTTTTCCTCCCGCACGGAATGCTTTTATGTGACACCCAATATGGTGGATACGACCATTGATATTGGTCTGTGTCTAAATGATACCTGTTTACTAAATGTACAGGCAGAAGAGTATGTCATCGGGTGTGGAATGGATAGCGTGCAATTGGTACCCAAAGTAAATGAATCCGGACTAAGATACCATTGGGAAAGCACAAATGGCTTTGTCTCCGATGAAGACCGTCCCTGGGTTTTCGAACCGGGTAAATATTACGTTACCGCTACCGATGCGTACGGGTGCGAAGCAATAGCCTGCATCGTGGTTACCGTATCCAATACAGTCGACATTGAAGTGATAGGAGGAACGGTGCCCTGTGATGGTACCGGAACACAGATTTACGCCTATTCTGCCGATACCAACGTGATTTATTCCTGGGTGGGGCCAAATGGATTCCATAGCCTGGAACAGAATCCGCTTGTATTTGAACCTGGGCTGTATTGGGTGACTGTGCGTGACACCATCTACGGATGTTACGACAAGATGATGATTGAAGTATTCCTGGAGTGTTGCAATGTAACGGACGGTGGTATCCTGGCAGGTGATGAGATCGCTTGCGGCCCTTATGATCCGCTGCCAATTATCAGTGTTGCTGAGCCAACGGGCGGTCGGGGAGATATTCAATACATGTGGATTAAGACCACAGATCCCACGTTGCCTTTCAGTCTTTGGACAATGATATGGGATGCTCATGGGCCGGAATACGATCCGGGCGTTATTACCGAGACAACGTATTATTCACGTTGTTCTAAACGATCTTACTGTGATGAATGGATCGGAGAGTCGAACATCGTTGTAAAGAGAGTCATTGACCTTCCGGTAGTTGATACGGTATTTATCGGCTCGCATGCAACCTGTGGAGAAAATACAGGAGAAATAATTATCGAATTGAAATCCGGTGATTCCGGGCCTTTTATGGTTCGTCTTATTGTAGACGGCATAGAAAAGATCTTCGGCCCGTATTATGACCGGCGAATCATAATCGATGGTCTAGCACCAGGTAACTACACGAGTATTCAGATCAGCAATGCATTTGGTTGTTTCTCTGAAGTACTGGAAACAAATCTGGAGATCAGGTGGATTGCCTGCTCAGGCACCGATGATGCTGTGGATCAGATCAGCATTCATCCGAATCCGGCCTCCAACTATGTACAAATCAGCGCCAAACTCATTGAGAACGGTGATGATGCCATTCAGATTGAATTGATCAACCTGACTGGAACCATTATGAAGAGAATCAATAAGACGGTTGACTACTCTTCCGATCAATTATTCCGGGACCGCATCGATGTTCACGACATTCAGGCGGGCATGTATTATCTGCGCATCAGGCATGGAACCGAAGTGAAATTCATTCCAGTGGAAATCCTGAAATAAGAATAATCTCGGAATAAAGACAGAGGCTCTGCCCTTAAAGAAGTGGCAGGGCCTTTTTTTATTGCTAATAATGCCACTGGTTGGGAATGTTTTTGCGATTAACTGCGATATAGTAAAAATTGCATCGAGGATAGGTTAACCAGATAATGATTGACTTCCATTTCGAGACATCAATCCATAAGGTAAAACGGAGTAAGTTTTGTGAAATTAGGATGGGAGATGGATAACTTCCTCAGGATCCATTTAATTTGTAATTCTTTTAGATCGATCAGGTTGCCAGTTAGATTGTATTTGTATGTATAAACCTCCTATGGTTATGAAAATATTCATGAAGCTTGTGTTATTCCTGTTACCGGTAGGGATTTATGCCCAAACTTTCACCCATCAGGATACATTGAGGGGATCGATAACGCCGCAAAGGGCGTGGTGGGATTTGAGCTACTATCGGCTTGCGGTGAAAGTAAACCCTGCTGACAGCACCCTGTCAGGAACCAATGTGGTAGGATTCATCGCCATTGAGCCTGGGGAGGTCATGCAAATTGACCTGCAATACCCGATGCAAATCACAAAAGCCTTATTTGAAGAAAAACCATTGTCCTACGAACGGGTTGGGAATGCCTATTTTATCCACCTTCCCGGAAAGATTAATAAAGGCGAAAAGGCCGAAGTTGAATTGGCTTTTGCAGGCCATCCAAGAGTCGCCAGACGTCCTCCCTGGGATGGGGGGATCACCTGGAGCCGGGATAAGTCAGGAAATCCATTCATTGCTTCTTCCTGCCAGGGACTGGGGGCAAGCGTTTGGTGGCCATGTAAGGATCATATGTACGATGAGGTCGACAGCATGATCATTCAGGTTACGGTTCCGGATAGTCTTCAGGATGTGTCCAATGGAAGGCTACGCAAGGTTTCAGAAGTTGGCGATGGCTGGCACACTTACACCTGGGCGGTGGTGAATCCAATCAATAATTATGGGGTCAATATTAATATCGGGGATTATGTCCATTGGAAGGATACCCTGCAGGGCGAAAAGGGTATACTAGACCTGAACTATTATGCATTATGGGAAAATGAAGATCCGGCCCGGTCGCAATTTAATCAGGTCAAATTAATGCTGCGCGCCTTCGAATATTGGTTTGGCCCGTATCCCTTTTATGAAGATGGTTATAAAATTGTGGAAACTCCTTATCTGGGCATGGAACACCAGAGCTCTATTACTTATGGTAACCATTACCGTAATGGATATTTGGGTAATGATCTCTCGGGTACGGGGTGGGGTTTAAAATTCGACTTTATCATCATTCATGAGTCGGCTCACGAATGGTATGCCAACAACATCACCTATAAGGATATTGCCGATATGTGGATCCATGAAAGTTTCGCGAATTATTCTGAAAGCCTGTACCTGGAATATTATTACGGAAAGCAAGCCGGACAGGAATACGTGATCGGCACACGCGCTCGTATCCAAAACGATGAGCCGATCATTGGCACCTATGGGGTCAATCATTCGGGATCCGGAGATATGTACTATAAAGGGGGCAACATGTTAAATACCTTGCGAATGGTGTTGAATGATGACGTCAAATGGCGTCAAATCTTAAGAAACATGAATAACCGCTTTTATCATCAGACCGTGACCACCCAACAAATTGAAGATTTTCTTGCCGATGCGACTGGCCAGAATCTCAAGGCATTTTTTAATCAGTATCTTCGTGATACCCGAATTCCCAAGTTTGTTTATAAAATGGATAATGGCCGGATACAATACCGTTGGGAGGATGTCGTGCCTGGTTTTGAGATGCCGGTTTTAATCAGCAAGGATAACCGCAATTTTGAATGGATCAAACCAACATCCAACTGGCAGTCGATGGAAGCTATTCCAAATGCTAAAGGAATTAGTATAGACCCTAATTTTTACGTAGAAGTACAACTATTAGGGATGACTAAGGAGTGATTCAGGTTGGCCATTCATTTTTGAAAACTGCTATAAACTGATCCAATTGTTTCCTCCTGTACTGCATGACCCAACGAGGGTGGGGAAGGGGGATCACACGCTTGAACCATCCATGTTCTTCATTCAGTTTGGTGAAATATTGAGCATTTTTACCCATGCCCAGACTAAAAGCTTTGTCCCGGCGTGCACCAAATTCAATTTGCCGGTTGATGTTATCTATGATGTGGGGTTTAACGGCTTCCGCCAGGTATTTGTCGTCGTAATAATTAAAGTTTTTACCTGCCTTGACGAATCCAAGCGGACACAGGGACGTTATGTAATATGCTTGGGTGAATGCGGTTAATCCCTGTAATGCTTCGATCACCTGATAAATAAAAATGCTGGATAACTCGGATTTCTTTTCAAAGGGATTACTTATTCCGGCCACGCTTTCCAGGCGTATCGGGTCCGTGAAAGGCACACCTGTGATTCCCGCGCCAAAGCGACCAGGATTGATGCCAAATATGAAATGCCTTTCTTGGGTATCTGAATAATACTTATGGTAGAATGCGGTAAATGCCTCCCGAGTATCGTTGGCGCCAAATGGAAATAACAGTTCATATTGCCGGGGTATAGCCCAATCCGGAGTAAGTGATAAATGAAAACGAATTACGCCTTCTGCAAAAGTATTCATGCAGGAATCGGTTTCCGCAAAGATACGATTAAGCTTCCTGCATCAGAAACTGATGGGCGGCCTGAGCGGCTTGCCTTCCTTCGTGAATTGCCCATACAACCAGTGATTGTCCGCGACGCATATCACCTGCAGAAAATACCTTGGCGACATTTGTCTGGAAGTCGGTGGTTGAAACATTGCCCCGGTTGTCATAGGTTACCCCGAGCTCATCGAGTAATCCCTGATGTTGAGGGTGCAGGTAGCCCATAGCTAAAAATACCAGGTCAGCCGGCAATTCACGTTCAGAACCCGGAACTTCCTTAAGCACAGAGCGGCCATCCTCATTTAACGCCCAGATTATATCAACGATGCGCAAGGCTCTAATTTTTCCCGTTCCATCATCGATAAAGGATTTACTACTCACAGCCCATTGCCGCTCGCATCCCTCATCATGACTGGATGAAGTCCGCAGGATGAGTGGCCATTCCGGCCAAGGATTATTTGAGGTCCGGCTCGTTGGTGGTTTACCCATAATCTCAAGCTGGGTAATTGAAGCGGCACCGTGCCGGTTCGAGGTTCCTACGCAGTCTGAACCGGTATCACCGCCTCCAATCACGATAACGTGTTTCCCTTCGGCATGAATCCTGCCGGCACCATCAACTGCATCCCCGGCCACACGTCGATTGTTTTGTTCGAGAAAGTCCATCGCAAAATGGACCCCCTCAAGCTCCCGGCCGGGAATATTCAGGTCACGGGGAATGGTAGATCCCCCGCAAAGGATGATGGCATCGAATGAAGCGGCAAGTTCGTCGGCTGAAATGTCAACGCCTACATTGGTGTTGGGCATAAAGATTACACCGCTATCCTGCATCAGTTTTAGCCGCCGGTCCAGTACCCATTTTTCCAGCTTAAAATCAGGGATGCCATAGCGCAGCAATCCCCCAAACCGGTCTTTACGTTCAAATAAGGTGACCGTGTGACCGGCTTTGTTCATCTGGTCAGCGGCAGCCAGTCCCGAAGGCCCGGAGCCGATCACAGCCACTTTTTTACCGGTTCGGGACAGTGGTGCACGGGGTTGATAATAACCACGTTCCCAGGCAACTTCTGCGATGCTTTTTTCAATGTGTTCGATGGCAACAGGTGGCTGGTTGATGCCCAGTACACAAGAGCCTTCACAGGGTGCAGGACATATCCGACCGGTAAATTCAGGAAAGTTGTTGGTTGACTCCAGTATTTTAAATGCAGACTCCCACTTCTCCTGGTACACGGCGTCATTAAATTCAGGGATTACATTTCCCAAAGGGCAACCCATATGGCAAAACGGTGTACCGCAGTCCATACAGCGGGCGGCCTGCTGGGTGGTTTTTGTCAAGGGAAATGGTTCGTAGATCTCCTTGTAGTCGTGAATCCTTTCTTGAGGAGCACGGGAAGATGGTAATTCCCTGGTATGGTTTAGAAATCCTTTAGGATCACCCATGTGCTAAATGATTATGCAGATTTTACAATGGTTGGGATGCCAGCGGTTGACTTTCGCAGTTGTTGCTCGAGTACCCGTTTGTACTCTCTTGGCATCACCTTTACAAAATGTTGGACCTCTTCATTCCAGTCACCTAAAATATCGAAGGCTTTCGCGCTGCTGGTTTGCCAGCAATGTTCACGGACCAGTTGACGCAACTCTATCTGATCTTCAAGGCTAAGCGGCTCTAGGTCTACTGTTTCCTGGTTGCACAGTAAATGGAATTTTCCTGCAGGATCGTAAACATAGGCAATGCCACCGCTCATCCCGGCCGCAAAGTTTTTCCCGGTACTACCCAGCACCGCAACACGCCCCCCGGTCATGTATTCGCAACAATGATCGCCAACACCTTCAACGACTGCTTTTACACCGGAGTTTCGCACGCAGAAGCGTTCACCAGCCATACCTTTGATGTAGGCTTCCCCAGAGGTTGCACCATAAAATGCAACATTCCCAATAATAATATTCTTCCCGGGATCAAAGTGAGCGTCCCGGTCATGCGTGACCACCAGGCGAGCGCCGGAAAGGCCCTTTCCAAAGTAATCGTTTGCTTCTCCTTCCAGGATAAATTTCAGTCCCTTTGCCGCAAAAGCACCAAAGCTCTGCCCGGCTGATCCGCGGAAACGGAACACAATGCTATCCTGTGGCAGGCCCTCCTTTTTATACATTTTCGAGATTTCGTTGGATAACAAAGTACCCACCGCTCGATCTGTATTTTTGATTTCGATGACGCTGCTGATATTGGCGCCGGTCTCCAGGGTCAACTGTGCCCGCTTCAATAATTGCCAGTCAAGAATGTTTTCCATCCCGTGATCCTGTCCCACGCAGTGGAAGGTATGTACGGGTTCATCGGCTTTGGCCGGCATAAGCAAAGGACTGAGATCGACCAGATTGTATTTCCAATGGCCAACCTCCCGCCGGAAGCGAAGTTTTTCCACATGTCCAATCATTTCGTTGACCGTCCGGTAGCCAAGGCTAGCCATGATCTCCCGAAGATCCTGGGCCAGGAAGGTGAAAAAGTTAACCACATGATCCGGGTCTCCGGTAAAGCGACCCCGTAAGGTCTCATCCTGCGTGGCTATACCGACCGGACAGGTATTCAAATGGCATTTACGCATCATGATGCATCCTTCCACGACCAATGCTGCCGTGGCGACACCCCATTCTTCAGCGCCTAAAAGTGCCGCAATGGCAAGGTCTCTGCCGGTACGCATTTGACCATCGGTTTGCAGGACGACCCGGTCTCTGAGTTTATTTCTCACCAGGGTTTGCTGCGCTTCGGCAACCCCCAGTTCCCAAGGTAATCCCGCATG
>Ga0116164_10001855_pt1 | contig 15524 bp, 12 predicted proteins | sample AD_UKC109_MetaG_FD_89888 | JGI IMG/M metagenome (GOLD analysis project Ga0116164, IMG submission 89888) | Active sludge microbial communities of municipal wastewater-treating anaerobic digesters from Hong Kong - AD_UKC109_MetaG | ecosystem: Engineered > Bioreactor > Anaerobic > Digestate... | reverse complement strand
ATCATCATTTTTCTTTGTGCGCCTTTGTGGTTGTCATCTACTATCTGGGAAGTAAATCAGGGTGGAGGAGGAGATTTCACTACCATCCAGGCAGGCATCGATGCTTCTACCAATTCTGATACTATTCTTGTCTATCCGGGAATTTATTATGAAAACATAAATTATAACTGCAAAAGCATTACGGTTGGTAGTTTGAATTTAACCACCGGTGATGAACAATACATTTCTCAAACCATCATCGACGGTAATTTCAGCGGAAGCTGCATTCGTATGGAGTATGTGCTGGATGGAATTATTCATGGCTTCACGATTCAGCATGGCAGTGGCACTCAACCGAATGCCTATGATTACTTTAACGGCGGTGGACTATATGTTACTAATTCCAATTTTGACATAACAAATTGCATGATTACAGAAAATGAATCTGAAAATAGCGGAGGAATGTCATTACAAAATTCTATAGCATATCTTTCCGGTACGACAATCTGTTATAATCATTCCTTAGATCATGGTTGCATAACATTATATGACGACTCAGAGATTTATTTTGATGAGGATAATTTGTGTAGTGTTTATTTGAATACTGCAATCACAGGTAATGATTTCTGGATAAACGGATTTAATAATCTGAATATCGTTTTAAATAAATTTACAGTGATGGAACCTGATGTTCACCAAATAAAAATGGTGCACGGAGAAGATTATTCATTTAGTTGTCTTCAGGCAGCAGTTGAACCAAGCGAATCCGATCTTTACGTAGCGCCCTGGGGAGATAACAACAATAGCGGGTTGAATGAGAATGAACCAATGCAGAGCATCGCTCTGGCATTAACCAGGATCGAAGCCGACAGCCTGCATCCCCGCACGATTCATTTGGCAGATGGAGTTTATTCTACTTCCTCGAATGATCAGCATTTTCCACTCAATTTAAAGAGTTATGTATCCTTGATCGGAGCGAGTGAAGCCGGCACGATTTTGGATGGAGATGGAGCTTATGGTTTTATGGCTGCTTTCGATGAAGAGAAAGAGATAACATTAAAGAATTTTACCTGCCAAAATGGTTATTTAAGAGAGAACTACAATTTTATTTGGTTTTATGAAAATACAACAGCAAATATAGAAAACCTGACGATCAAAGATTGCACAAGTTTGATTGGCAGGACAAGTGCTATAGTTTGCACATATTTCGGAGGAGCTTATACATTAAAAAACATTACAATTGATAATGTAATGGGTACATATGTCTTATCATTATCGCCAGTAAATTCATATGCTGAAAATATTAGGATTTCCAATACAATACCCAATTCCGGTTATAGTCCTGGAGGAGCATTATCATTAGTGGACGATATTGGAATTCCAGGTGAATCCACTATAATAAAAAATCTGGAGGTAGTTAATAATATCAATAATGAAGATGAGTGGAATACTTCCTCATCAGTTTGTGTAGTATATTATGCCGACGTTATTTTCATAAATGCAACGATCGCCAGCAATAATAACAGACCTGGTTATGGTGCCGCCATCACATTAGATAGTGGAAAACTGACACTGATCAATTCCATTGTTTATGGTAATTATCCGCATCAAATACGCTTGGATTCCAATTCGGTTTATGGACCTTCCGAATTCACTGTAGTCAATTCTTTGATAGAAGGTGGAATAGATGGATTTTACATTACCGGTGATTATGAGTTAAATTGGCTTACAGGTAATATAGATGCCGATCCGTTATTCATAGATGATGAAGAAGATTTTCACTTACAGGATGGCAGTCCCTGCATCGGAGCCGGCATCGATGCCGTTGAAATAGATGGAACGTGGTATTATGCTCCTGAGTATGACATCGAGGGAAATCCTCGTCCCGATCCCATAGATTCTATGCCCGATCTGGGAGCTTATGAGAATCAATATGGAACACCGCAAGTCGAAGTGGAAGAAGAAATAATCGACATTCCCGTGGAAACCGAAATCTCTAATTTCCCCAATCCGTTCAATCCAACTACAACCATAAAGCTGCAATTGGCAGAAGCAGGAAAGGTAGAATTGAGTATTTACAACATCAAAGGACAAAAAATAAAGACTTTAATGGATTGCACCACAACCACCGGCACATTCAATTGTAAGTGGAATGGCAAAAACGAATCCGGTAAGTGTGTAGCGAGCGGACAGTATGTCGTAAAACTGAATGTGAACGGTGAAGAGAAAGCATCACTCAAAATGACGCTGCTGAAGTAATCCCCTCTATTAAGAGGGGTGGCAGCGGAGCTGACGGGGTGTGTGATCCGTACCTCGACTTTGTAAGTCGAGATTTTTCACGACGTGCAACGTCGTGTTACTCAAATCGGACTTGCCTCAATGCGTAGGCTTGAGGTAAGAACAGAAGACTTTGTAAGTAGTAACGCAAACATCCTTGTTTGCGAAAATCTCAAAGCAGGTCCACCTCGGCGGATAAAAGCTTTAAGTTACAAGCAAAAAGCCAGCAGAGTAACCCGCAATGACGAAGTACCTTGACTTTGTAAGTCGAGTTTTTTCACGACGTGCAACGTCATGTTACTCAATTCGGCCTTGCCTCGATGCGTAGGCTTGAGGTAAGAACGAGAACAGGTTACATAAATTGCCGATAATTCAAATTTATTTTTTTATCAAAACGCTTTACAGATAAAGGCGCGCTTCGTTTTTTCAAACATAAATTCTGTCATTTGGACAGAGTAATAGAGTGTTTTACAATTTGAATGTATCGAAGAGGATGATTTTCAAAAAAAATAAAGGAGAAAGCATGTTTTCGCATAACGTCGTCAAAAAATCGAATTATGTTTCCGTGGCTTTACAAGGGCGCATCGATGGCATGACCTCGCCGGAGCTCGAGTGTATTCTTACGGATTTGGTCACGGAAGGATGGCGTCAACTTTGTATAAATTTAGCAGAAATACATTACATCAGCAGCATGGGCTTGCGTGTGTTTTTGAAGCTGCAAAAACAGTTGTCCCGGGCTGACGGTAAAATCGTGATCCAATGCCCTTCGGAAGAGGTGAAAGAGGTCTTTTCACTGGGTGGCTTCGATAGCCTTTTCGACTTCATAGATGCTGATGAAACAAACTATTTTGTTCCTCAAAAGACTGCAAATCAGGAACATAACATTACCTGGAATAAATTACATATCACCGAAAAAATTAGCGAAGGGAAAGCCGGAAATCTGAGAATACTTGGTTCTCCGTCCAAACAAAATACAGCTTCTTACACTAACGACGATGTGGAAGAAATTTATCCGGCGAACGTCCTTTATGGCTGCGGTCTGGCAGCTCTGGGTAAAGGTTTTGAAAATTATGCCGACTTTTTTGGCGAATCTCTGATCATCGATCACAATTGCCTGGTTTATCCGGCTGTGCCGCATCCGGCGGTGGATATGATGCTGGGTGGCGATCAGCCTTATCATTTTTTGAACGGATTCGGTTTCGACGGCATTCCGGGCAGAATCGTTCTTTTGGAGCACGAATCGGGATTTGTTACTTTGGAAGATGTGGTAAAATATATTCAGGAAAGCTCGGATAACGATTTGAATGGAATCATCTTTTTGGGGGAATGCAAAGGACTGTGGGGAATGAACTTGCGAAAAGTTCCCTTAAAAAAGAATAATCCGTTTGAAGAGAACATTATGGAAGCGAAAGCGTTTACTTCCTGGATGAATTTTCCCATCGAACCGAGCGATTTTAATAAACTGCTGATCGGTTGCGGCATTATCAGAAAGCATCAGCAAGGGCTATTGGAAGATATTTTCCCGCCGGAAAGTGATTTTCATCTGCACGGCGGAGTATTCGAAGAAGGGATCATCAAGAAATCACTCACGAATTTTTTACCGGAAATCGAAGCGATCCTGGCAGAAGCAGAATGCACTAAAGTGCAGCATTTGTTGGGTAAAACCTGCTTTTCCAGCCTGATCGTCGGCATTGTACCACTGCAAGTGCAAGGAGCTTAAAATGGAATTGTGGTTGGGTGCGTTTAATTTAGGGTTGATGTATGGCTTTTTGGCGTTGGGTGTGTTCATCACTTCCCGCATTCTCGATTTCGCCGACATCACGGTAGATGGTACGTTTACCACCGGAGCGGCTGTAGGAGCGGTTTTCCTGGTGCAGGGAATGCATCCGGTTTTGGCGATTTTGTTGGCATTTCTGGCTGGAATGGTTTGTGGAAGCATAACCGGTTTTATTCACACCAAATTTAAGATCGATAGTTTGCTGGCAGGCATTTTGGTGATGACAGCGCTTTATTCCGTAAATCTGCATATAATGGGGCGGTCCAACATTCCGCTGATGAATAGCCGCTCGATCATTTCTTTGTTGGAAGGCATCAATCCGGGATTACATTCCGAAATCTGGCTGATGATCGTGATGAGTGTAATTATGGCGATTATCTGGATTATTACCGCACTATTTTTCCGCACGGATTTGGGGCTGACTCTGCGTAGCACCGGTGATAACGCCATCATGACGGAAGCCGGCGGCGTCAATGTGAATGCCGTTAAGGTGTTCGGTGTGGCTCTGGCAAATGGCTTTGTCGCCATCGCCGGTTGTTTCATCGCGCAGTATCAGGGTTTTGCCGATGTGGGCATGGGTATCGGAACTTTGGTGATCGGTCTGGCGTCGGTAATCATGGGCGAAACGGTTATCAAGAGCCGTTCTATAGGAGTGAAACTATTGGCAGTGATTTTGGGTGCGGTCATCTACCGATATATGATCGCCCTGGCTCTTTTTGCCGGCATGAATCCCATCGATCTGAAACTGATTACAGCGCTTTTCGTTCTGATCACGCTCATCCTCAGTCATTGGAGCAAAATAAGAAAAACCCGAATAAAACGGCATCCGGTGTTGTATTGGATTTTACTCGCTGCTGTAATTATCGGCGGATCAAGCTATTATTTAGTGCATCAGAATATCCGTAAATCTCAGAAAAATAATCAGGTAAAAAGCTTCAAAATAGGTGTGGTTCAGATCAGCCAAAACGGCATTCTGAACATTACCCGCGATGCCTTCCTCAAAGAGATGAAACGCCTGGGATATGATGAAAATACGGAATTCATTATTCAGTCTGCCGATAGCGATATAAGCACGCTGAACACGATTTTGGACAGCTTCCAGTCGGCAGATTGCGATTTGATCTTAACGATTTCCACGCCTGCCACTCAGGCGGCAGTAAATAAAATTAGCGATACACCGCTCGTGTTTGCCACGGTAGCAAATCCCTTCGTCTTTGGCGCCGGCAAATCGGAAACCGAACATCGAGCCAACGTAACGGGAACTTATGGCTGGGTGCCCATGGATCAACTGGTCGATCTTTCTCAGGAAATTTTCCCGCAGAAAAAGATCGTGGGAACGATGGGCAATCCGGGCGAAGCAAATACAAATTTTTATCTGGAAATTCTGCGCAACACAGTGCATCACAATCCCGAATTATCTTTGAAGGAACGCACAATATCAGCTCCCACCGACGTTTATGAAGCATCTGTTTCTTTGGTGAATCAGGGAGCAGAGGTGTTTATTTTGCCGGTCGATAACATCATTTATTCTTCCTTCGATTCCATTTTAAAGGCGGCTGCTCCGCACCAGATTCCGATCTTTTCCAGCGATGTGGACAGGCTGAAAGACGGCGCTCTGGTTTCATACGGCTACGATTATGCCAGCAGTGGTATTCAGGCAGCTCATCTGGTGCAGCGCATTCTAAACGGGGAAGACCCGGCTGGCATTCCGTTTGAACGCTACAAAAAAATGGTTTTTGGTTTGAACCTGAAAGTTGCTCACGACTATGGCATCGAAATTCCGGATCGATTTATCGACAGAGCGGATAAGATCATCGAGCCGAATGGCTCCGTTACTTCTAAAACTCCCACAATCGGGTTGGTAGAATTTTCCGAGCATCCCACCAGTACATCCGTGAAACGGGGAGTTTATGATGCTCTGGCAGATCAGGGTTTTGTGAACGGGATCAATATCGATATTACGGAACGCTCCGGCAATGCCGATTTTCAAATGATTAACGCCATTACCCAGGATTTTATCGCGCGTGATGTGGATATCATCGTACCGCTTTCCACTCCCTGTTTGCAATCCGCTTTGCAGATGACGGCTAAAACATTCTCCCCGGATATCGTTTTTTCCTTTGTTTCCGATCCCTTTGCTGCCGGTGCCGGGCAGGATGCCACGCATCACATCAGCAATGTAACAGGCTTTTCCTGCGTTCTGTTTTGTGATGAAGTGCTGGATGCCATCCAGGAATTTTTCCCACAGAGAAAAAACATCGGTGTGGTCTGGAACAGCTCGGAAGCGAATTCCCAATCAATTCTAAAAGAGTTTAGAGCTGTCTGTAAGGAAAGAAATTTTAATTTGCTGGAAGTTACCATTTCTACTCCAAACGAAGTATTGGAAGCGACTCGTTCTGTTATCCACAAGGGCGCCGATCTGATTATGTGTACCGGTGATAATACCGTTTCCACCAGTTTTGACAGTGTAATCAAAGCTGCCTCAGCACGGAAAATACCGGTGGTTTCCGATAATGTTCAGCACGTTGCTGCCGGCGCTGTGATGTCGGTGGGAACAGATTTTTATATAAACGGTTATGATGCCGGCAGGTACGTTGCCCGCGTGATCAAGGGTGAAAAACCAGCGGATTTACCGATCATTCCCACTAAACAGATGGAAATAACAGTGAATAGCGACATCGCTGCCAAATATGGCTGGGAAATCCCCTCTTCTCTTCTGGACAGAGCAAAAATTGTAGGCAAACGTCCCATTCGTAAGTTTGCGCCGGAAGCGATGGCAATCAATTTGCGGTTAGCCAAAGAATATGGCGTCACCATTTCCGATAAAATTCTCGCAACTGCTCAGGAGGTGATCAAATGATCTCGATCAAAAATCTGCATAAAACATTTAATCCCGGTACCATAAACGAAGTCTATGCCTTGCGGGGTGTCGATCTCGAAGTTCAGTCAGGGGAATGGATTACCGTAATCGGAACCAACGGCTCAGGAAAATCGACTCTGCTCAATGCCATTGCCGGTTCCTTCCAGCCGGATCAAGGTTCCATCCAAATCGATGACGAAGACCTGACCGCTTTTCCGTCTCATCGTCGGGCTCATCTGGTGGCGCGGGTTTTTCAGAATCCTTTTCAGGGAACTGCTCCCAACATGACAATCGCCGAGAATCTGCATTTAGCGTCTCTACGCGGCAAGCAACGTCTTCCTTTGGTTCATTTCGGAAAAGCCAGAATCGAGGAATATGCCCAATTGATTAAAACGCTGGAAATGCAGCTGGAAAATCGTCTGGATAATGTTATCGGTATGCTTTCCGGCGGGCAGCGGCAAGCGATAACTTTGTTGATGGCAGTAATGACAAAGCCCAAAGTGATATTGCTGGACGAACATACCGCCGCTCTCGATCCCAAAACAGCAGCTCAGATCATTCGGCTAACCCGGCGTTTTATCGAGGAAAATCATTTCACAGCCGTGATGGTGACGCACAGTATGCAACAGGCTTTGGAGTTGGGAACACGAACGATCATGATGAATAAAGGACAGATAATCGACGATCTGGACACCCAGGTAAAAAAGCGCCTTACCGTGAATGACCTTTTGGATAAATTTGCCGAACTGCGCAAAGCGGAACAATTAACCGATGAAATGCTGGATCGTCTGCGCCGGGAATATATGTAGAAGAAAGCAGTAGAGAAGAAAGGCTAGTAGAATTACTGGAAAAAATCCTTTGCCCAAAGAAAGTCACAACCGGCATTAACAGCGCTTTCGCGATCTGTTGGCATATCTCCCACGAACAAAGTATCTGGCGGAGTAACCTGCCAGAAATCCATGATTTTCTGCAACATAGATCCTTTCGGTTTGCGGCAATTCGTTTCGTCATGATACAGGTAAGGGCAGATGAGAATGGCTTCTTTCATCGGTGAAAAGCCGAAAGCTTCGATGAACATGTCATACGCCAAAGATTCAGCCGTTTCCAACGAAAAATAGCCCAATTCCACTCCACCCTGATTGGAGGCGATGCCGTAACCGGTTTTACCTTCCCGGGGATTTCCCCAATTATATTTTGATAAAACCTTTTTTACCTGCGGCAATAATGCCCATTCACCCGGTTTATTGGGGCAGGGCTGACCGGCAACCGTACAAAAACGAAGCGTTTCGTCTGCATCGAAGATGATCAATTTATATTTCTTTTCTTTCATGAAAAGAAAGCGAATTTAAGTGGAATTAAATGTCAAATACAAATTGAAATCAGGCAGGAAAAAAGGTGGACAAATAAATGGTGCTGCCAAATCTCAAACCAAAATCGAAGGGAGGTAAAACGATGATTGAGCTGAATTTTGATCAAATTCTGGAATCCTTTGAGAATAACAAGCTGGAAAATCTGCGTTTATATCTGGATCAACTTCATCCCGCCGATGCCGCTCAGATCATTAACCAGCTCCCTCACGAATTTCAGGTTCAAGCTTTTTCGCTGTTGTCTTCCGAAGTTGCTTCCGAAGTTTTACCGGAATTACACGACGAAGTTCGGGAAGATATTCTGGGTACAATTTACCCGCCGCGGCTGGTAGAGATTATGGGAGAAATGGATTCCGACGAGGCAGCCGATATCGCAGCGGAATTGGATGAAGATCAATTGAAGGAAGTCCTTTCCAAAATAGATAAAGAAGATTCGGAAGATTTGCAGCAACTGCTTACCTATGAAGAAGATACCGCCGGCGGTCTGATGCAGGTGGAATTCATTTCCGTGCATGAGGATTTACGACGCGATGAAATTATCGAATACATCCGGAAAAATTACGAAGAAGTAGATAATCTCCATTACATTTTTGTTATCGATCAAGACGAACATCTGAAGGGATTATTGGAAATCACCAAACTGCTGCTGGCAAAACAGAATAATTCCGCTCATGAACTGATGGAATCGGAGTTTATCTCGATCCCCGTTACGATGGATCAGGAAGAAGTGGCGCATATTTTCCGTAAATACAACCTGTATATTTTGCCGGTTGTGGATGCCAATAATAAACTGCTCGGTCGTATCACAGTGGACGATGTTATCGACGTAATCGATGAAGAAGCTTCCGAAGATGCTTACAAAATGGTCGGTTTGGAAAGTGAAGATAAAGTGTTTACCCGACCGATCAATTCCGTAAAAAAACGTTTACCGTGGCTGGTCTTGAATCTGTTTACGGCGCTTCTGGTTTCTTCGGTGGTGGGAATTTTTGAGCAAACCATCGCCAAGCTTTCCATCCTGGCGGTGCTCATGCCGATCGTAGCCGGTTTGGGAGGAAATTCGGGAACGCAAACGCTCACCGTCATCGTACGCGGTATTGCCATGGGAGAATTAACGATTCACAACACGGCGAAGGCGATTCTGAAAGAAATTGCAGTGGGATTGATCAACGGTATATTGATCGGCTCCGCTGCCATGCTGATCGCCTATTATTTGAAAGGAAACATCATGTTGGGAGTGGTTTTAGGTGCCGCCATGGTGTGTAATATGTTCATCGCCGGCTTGGTCGGCTCGCTGATTCCGGTTGTGTTGAAATCATTAAAAATCGATCCGGCACTGGCTTCCAGCATCATGATTACCATGCTTACGGATATCGGCGGTTTCGCTTCCTTTTTGGGATTGGCAACGCTTCTGCTCTAAGTATAAGAAAGGAAAACTTCCAGTATTTCTGGGGAAATTCGGGACGGCTTTCCGTTTTTGATAAAGCATCCTTTTACGGCTGCTTTACTGCACAATTCCTCTTGCTCGTTATACAATTCCTGTTTCCAAGTGAATTGCAATCTGTCTCCCGATTCGATGTAACTTTTTATCATGACGATGCTTTCAGCGGTAAGCCTTTGATAAAACTCAGTTCGATATTGGTAAGATAAATATGAAATCCCATCTCTGCCAGTTTTCGCACCGGTAGTTGCATCTGTTCCAAAGCATCGGCACGGGCTTCCTCCAAAAGATGAAGGTAATTCGCATTGTTCAAATGACCGTAAATATCGCATTCATAACCAAATATCTTTCTTTTATATTCCAAAATTTGTCGCATCTCGCACCTCTCTTTCGAGTTTCTTCACAAAACCGATTTTTATGAATCGACTTCACCCTGAAAAAACGGAAGGGGAAGCATCCGTGTCAAGCAGATTTCCCTTGCCAGCCGGAATGAAATTCAAAAGTGTATCGGAAGATAAGTTGTTGGGGAAGGAAGGATGAAGTATTCGGAAAAGAAATTCAGGTCGTTCGCAGAAGAAAAACAGCAGAAAATTTTGAGGGAGTTTATTCGATCGATCGAACAAAACTGGCAGGAAGAACAAAAGCGATCTGCTCTGCTCACAGAGTTTGCAAATTGCCTGCGTTGGTTGGGAATTACCGTTCTGCCCGATCTGTCTGAATTCTCATTACGTGGTTTTCTGGATTTTGCCGTACCTTTGGAACAGCAGTTGGGACGAGAAGTTACCGATATGGAAATCCTGCAACAGGACGGTTTGCGCACCGAACATGCTAACCAGCCGTTATACCTGATTTTGGATAATCTGCGTTCCTCTTTCAATGTCGGTTCCATTTTCCGAACGGCAGAATGTTTCGGTGTAAAAAGCATTTTTTCCTGTGGTTACACCGCGAATCCCACGAATGAAAAAGTGCGGAAAACCGCCATGGGAACTACAGAATATATCGATTGGCAGCATTTTACGCTAACGGAAGAAGCGATCGAATTTCTGCACAAACAAGGAGTGCGAATTTACGCTTTGGAAACGGTATCCCATGCCGGAAATATCATGGAAGTCGATTTCTTAAAACCGGCAGCATTGCTGCTGGGAAACGAAGCTCTGGGAATCGCACCGGAAATACTAAAATTGGCAGATGAAGTAGTTTCGATCCCGCTTTCCGGCTGGAAAAATTCTCTAAATGTGGGAGTTACTGCTGCCATTGCCTGCTATGAAGTGACGAGACAATGGCTGAAGCAACGCTGAATTTATTTCTTCTCTTCTTTCTTTTTTTCTACTTTAAAATATTTATTGCCTTCCTGATGGATCAATCGGTAACGCAATAAAGCATCGATCACATTGTTGGCAAAATACTTTTCCGATTGAAATAAACAGTCGTCTTCATAACTTTTCTTCAATTCAGACTGGCTCATGCGATCGACAATTTCCATAACTTCATACAGAGTGATGCCGTTTTCGCCGATCTTCTGAAATACTTTCCGATCAATATCTCTCATCTTTTCCTTCTACAAAATTCTTTTTCTTGGACAAAAACTTTATACAAATCAGGTTTGTCAAAAGGAAAAATGGTGAGGGAGAAGTGGTTGCAGAGAAAGAAATAAAAAAGGTTCTGGTAATCGTGTATTACTGGCCTCCCAGCGGCGGAGCCGGCGTGCAGCGTTGGCTGAAATTTGTAAAATATCTGCCGCAATTTGACTGGCAGCCCACGGTCATTACCACTTTGGCTGGGGATTATCCGGCGCTCGATACATCACTTCTGGCAGATGTGCCGGCGAATGTAAAAGTTGTCCGCACCAAAACGCCGACCTTTGGGAAATTTTTTAACAAAAAAGGCGAAAAAAACCTCCCGTATGGCAGCCTGGAGATTCGTCCGAATGATTCGTTCTGCAAAAAAATCACTTTTTGGATTCGTTTGAATCTGATTGTTCCCGATGCCCGTAAATTCTGGAATAAATATGCTTATAAAGCGGCTTGCCAAGAACTGCGAAAAGAAAGATATGAGGCGATAATCACCTCCGGTCCACCGCATTCCACGCATCTGGTGGGCAGAAAATTGAAGCAGAAATTTGGGGTTAAATGGCTGGCAGATTTTCGCGATCCGTGGACGAAAATCGATTATCTGGAGAAAGTAAAACGTTCCAAACTGACTGCCAAACTCGACCGCAAATTGGAAGCAAAAGTAGTGCATGACTGTGATTTAGTGCTTTCCATCAATCAGAAAATTTTACATGATTTGGCTGCCGGTGAGAAAGGAAAAATTATTTCCAATGGCTTCGATGCGAGTGATTTTGCCGGAAAGAAAAAGCAGTTAAATCAGAAATTCACGATCAGCTATTTTGGGAATATCACCGGCGAACGCAATCCCGCGATCGTCCTGCAAGCGCTGAATTATTTAACGGAATTTGTCTCAAATCTGCAACTGGATTTTTGGGGAAATGTAAGCCGGGATGTGCAGGCAGAACTTTTGGCGGCGGATAAAAATCATCTGATAGTTTTTCATGATTATATTTCGCACGAGCAGGTTTTGCAGGAAATGATCGATTCTGATCTGCTGCTGCTCATCATCAATAATGTGCCGGATAATAAAGGTATTCTCACCGGCAAAATTTATGAATATCTGGGTGCCGGAGTACCCGTTTTGGGAATCGGTCCCATCGCTGGTGAAGCTGCGGAAATCTTGCAAAAAACCAACGCCGGACAAATGTTTGATTACAAAGATGAGAATTCCATAAAAGATTTTATAGCAAGAATTTATGAGAATCGTTTGAAGGGAAGAACTGCCGATCATTCTGCTGCCGTCGGGTCTTTTAGCCGTCAGGAATTAACGAAGGAATTGGCAGAAATTTTAGCTTCAATGTGTGAGTAAAAAAATGTTTGTAAATGGATCGGTGTTTTCGACATCATGAATGTTGAAGGCAAACAGGAGATATAAAATCATGCCCAGCCAAATGCTTTACGGTGTAAATGATAAACCGCCCTTTTTCTTAAATTTATTTTTGGGTTTGCAGCATGCCATCCTCATTATTCCCGGTTCGGTTCTCACCCCGCTCATCATTGCCAATCTGATCGGAACCTCTGCCGGTCAGAAACATATGTTGGTTTTTGCCACCATGCTTATCAGCGGTATTTCGTCGTTTATTCAGATCAAAAAAGTGGGTAGGATCGGCTCCGGTTATTTATTATTTTTGGGAACTTCATCGGCATACATGGGAGCCTGCATTTCTGCCGGATTTATGGGCGGGTTCGGACTCATTGCTGCCATGGGAATTCTCTCTGCCCCGATGGAAGTGATCCTTTCCTATTTTCTCTGGTACATCAGGAAAATCGTTACGCCGAATCTGGGCGGCATCGTCATCATTCTTATCGCTATTTGCGTGATTCCGGTGATGATGGATTTGTGGATCGGCACGTCCGGAACGGAAAATTATTGTTCTGTAGCAAATCTGGTAACAGGTATGATAACTATCATTTTCACTTTGGCATTTGCCATTTTCGGCTCGAAATATCTGCGTTTGTGGAGTCCGATTATTGGCATTGCCGCGGGAATGATTGCTTCTACCTTTTTGGGAATTGCCGATTTTTCTTCTCTGCACAATTATCCGCTTTTCGGTTTGCCACATGAACAATGGATTTTCCCGGATTTCCATCTTTCCATCAAACATTTGCCGCTGTTCATTGCATTTTTATTCGCCACTTTTGCCAGCACGGTGGAAAGCGTCGGCGATGCTATCATCGCTCAAACCACTTCCGATCCCGACTTCCGTAAAGTCGATTACGAAGCGGTACAGGGCTGTTTATACGCGGATGGCGTGGGCAATGCTCTTTCCGGTCTGTGCGGAACGATGCCGAATACAACATATTCCGGCAATATCGCCGTGGTCGGTCTGACCAAAGTCGCTTCCCGTTCGGTGGGTTATGCTGCATCGGTCTTTATGATAATTCTGGCTTTCATGCCCAAATTGGTTTACGGACTCACGCTCATTCCCGGTCCGGTTTTAGCAGCTTCTTCTCTGGTTTTCATGGGATTGCTTTTTGCCAGCGGCATCAAATTGATCGCCGAAAATGGCATCGATTACGATTCGGGAATTATCGTCGGGGTATCGCTAACGGTGGGCATCATTTCCACCTTCAAATTATTTTTCCCAGGTTTGATCGGCGATGCTTTCAAACCTTTCGTGGAAAACGGCATCGCTACCGGTGGTATCACGGCTTTAATCTTAACAATGATAACCAACTTGCGTCCCGCGAAACGCCGTTCTCTCCGCTTGCAAAACGATCTGGAAGAATTACCCAAACTGCGTTCTTTCCTCGATGATCTGAGTGCCAAATATAAACTGGATGCGGAACGTACTTTCCATTTACAATTGGCTTGCGAGGAAGTGTTCGCTTATCTGCAAAATACCGATTCCCATACTCCGATTACATTTAATCTGCAACTGGCGGATGAAAACCTTTTAGTGGAAGTGACCGACCGCTCCGTGATTTCAGATATAGATAACATCGATCCCAAAGAAATCATACAAAGCAAACCGGAAGATTTAGGATTGCTGCTGCTAAATAAACTGACCAGAAACATCAAACATCTGCACATCGGCAATCATAATTCGATCACGTTTGAAATCTGATATAGCTTATCGATTGAATTAATTGGAGTTAACCAATAATTCTTTACAGACGTGAATGCGTTAACTTTAAAATTTGGGATCGTGATCCTGATATTTTATATAATTTTGGGATTATATTCCTGGAATTTAAGATAAATTTTGGATTGAGAACTGATCCACCCTGAAAATTATTACGAATTTTTAGGAATTGAATGAAAAAGGAGAACACTATGAACCGCTGTCCCTGGAGCACATCCAACGAACTTTACATTCGTTATCACGATGAAGAATGGGGAGTTCCTGTTTATGACGACCGAAAGCAATTCGAGTTTTTGGTGTTGGAATCGGCACAAGCCGGTTTAAGCTGGAACACCATCCTGAACAAACGCGAAAACTACCGTGCTGCATACGAGGGTTTCGATGTGCAAAAAGTTGCCGAATATGCTGAGAAGAAAATTGCAGAACTGATGCAAAATGCCGGCATTATCCGCAATCGACGCAAGATCACAGCTTCCATCAACAACGCCCAATGCTTCATAGAAATTCAAAAAGAATTCGGTAGTTTCTGTAATTATTTGTGGAACTTTGTAGGTGGGAAACCGCTGGTTAATCATTGGACAGAAATTAACCAAATTCCTGCCCGAACCGAACTTTCCGACCGCATCAGTAAAGATTTGAAAAAGCGCGGCTTCCAATTTCTTGGTTCGATTATTATCTATTCTCATCTGCAAGCCACCGGGTTGGTGAACGATCATATTATGAGCTGTTTCCGCTGGAAGGAATGCCAAAAAATTCAACCTTGAAAAGGCTTCCATCAGAGGAATTCTTTCATTTAGCCTTTTCAAGGTTTTTTAACAATCCGATTCCGAAAGTGTTAATGTACAAAGAACCGAATAGAAAAGAGCTTCTTCGTCGATAACAGTAAGCAGAATTCCTCAGAATGACAGTCTAAATAATTTTATTTTATACAGCTTAAAAGCTCATATTTATTAATGCTTTATCCGTGTTTATCCGTGCAAATCCGCGAGCTACATAAATTTAAAAAGGGAAACACATGAGACTATTCATTAGTAACACATGAAGAATTCCTCAGAATGACAGTCTAAATAATTTTATTTTATACAGCTTAAAAGCTCATATTTATTAATGCTTTATCCGTGTTTATCCGT
>Ga0116164_10001847_pt1 | contig 15588 bp, 9 predicted proteins | sample AD_UKC109_MetaG_FD_89888 | JGI IMG/M metagenome (GOLD analysis project Ga0116164, IMG submission 89888) | Active sludge microbial communities of municipal wastewater-treating anaerobic digesters from Hong Kong - AD_UKC109_MetaG | ecosystem: Engineered > Bioreactor > Anaerobic > Digestate... | reverse complement strand
AGCTTTCCATAACGTTTTTTCCTTGTCAATGACCTGTCGTTTCTCTTTTTACTTGTTTTTCTTTTTGGCGCTCGCTTTTCGTTACCTTTTTCTCAGTTTTTTTCGCTGTTTTCGAAGACCCTAGTTCAAATTTATAATAGTGTATCACGGTTGTTTTTTTATGTCAAGATAAAACAAAGTAAAAATATGCTTTATTTAAGTCAACGCCATGATATGTGTAATCATATCTAAGAGGGTAAGGTGAACAGTAAAATGTAATAGGGTGAAATAATATGAAGCAGGAAAAAATCAAATATGATTTTAAGGCTTTCGGTCAAGCCATAAAAGAAGCTCGAAAGGTAAAGGGATTATCAAGAAATGAGTTAGCAGACCAAATGAACATTGCCCCTCGATATATTGCGTCCATTGAAAACAGCGGACAGCACCCAAGCCTTCAAATCTTTTATGAACTTGTTACTCTTCTAGATGTATCGGTAGACCAATTCTTTTTTCAAAATAAAGAAGCAGCTAAATCCACGCAGCGCAGACAGCTTGATAGTCTGCTCGATGATATAAGCGACAAGGGATTGCAAATCGTCACCGCTACCGCAAGAGAGATAAAGGAAGTCGAAACAAAGGACAGATGAATGTCCAAAATACAATTAAATATGGAATGAGAAACGTTGCAGCCAATGCGGTTTTGCAGCGTTTTTCTTTTAACATTCTAATGAATAAGTGCTTTTATAATTGTAGGATGTAAATGTTGAAGTAAAGTGGCAAGCAGGGCATACGGGTGACCACCGTATGCTTTTGCTTGTTGGGAAGTATCCCCAATCCCCACTGAAACGATGATAAATCATCGTGCTACGCTCCCTTTGGGAGCTAATGAAATCACGGGGTAGCTTACCGCTGTTCCTGTGATTTTTCTTGTGCCTTTTGTTCCTGTTCCAGTCCTAAAAGGCGGTCGATATTTGCCTTTGCAGTCAGAATATCTTGCATTTCTTTTCTTGCAGTATGGTACTTGCTGTAAGCCTTGTTTTTCATGGAAAACAGCTCATCACATTCAGCTTGCAGGGCCTTAATTGTGGGGAGCTTTTTTACACCAAGTTCCTCAAAAGCCGCCTTTGCCGCCTTGTGCAAAGTGAGGTCGGCACGGTGTTCCTCATAAAACTTTTTAGAGTAGCCTGCCTTGCGGTAGTCGGTGTAAATATCTCGGGTTTTGGCATAGTTAAAGATGTGCTTTTTAAGACCCTGTATTTCAGCAATACGCTTTTCAGCGGTCTTGATTTGTGTGTTCAGCTCATCAAAAATGGCGGTGCATTTTTTTGCTTTTTCCTCTAAATCGGCATAGGCAAGGAGCTTGTGTTCTTGCAGAAAATTAACGGTCTGTGCCATCTGCTTTAAGTTGAAAATCTTTGCCCACTGCTCATAGCCTTTGCCCTTGCCTTGCTGTAATTTAGCTTGAATATCCACAAGGAGATTAACGGATTTCTCTTGTTTTTTCGGCTGTTTGACAGAAGATTTTTTGACCTCTCGCTGTGGAGCTTTACCCTCAATGATTGCTTTGATTTCATCTTCGGAATAGCCCTCGCCAAGAGAACGCAGCCGGATAAATTTCTTTTGTTCCGCACCCTTAAAAGAGTAGTGCGTACCACTTTTCATTTCATAGCCTGCACCCTGAATAAGCTGTAAAAACGCATCAAAGGTTTTAGGATTTTTGGCAAGCACCTCATCTATGGTTTGTCTTAGTTTATCGGAGTGCGATGGGGGCTTATTATCGCCAAGCCATTTGCCATAATGACCTTTGGAGCGTTTGGGATTTTCAATAATCGAAAGCCCATTTTCAAGACAAAGGCGGTCGGATATTTGGGCAAGAGCCTTGCCGCTTCTCTTAAAATCCCGAAACTTTCTTGTGCAGTCAAGAGAGGTAGAATTAAAGATAATGTGATTATGAATATGGGCTTTGTCTATGTGAGTAGCAACGATAAATGCGTGCTTGCCTTTGGTAAAACTCATGCCCAATTCATAACCGATTTTGTTTGCAAGCTCGGGGGTAATTTCCCCGGGCTTAAAGGACTGCCTTATCTGATAGGCGATAACATTATTTGCCTGTTGTCTGCCTGTTATATCATCATATTGCCGCTTGGATAACATAAACTCTCCCTGCACAGTGCGAGGGTCGCACTCGTAGGAAGATAACAATTCACCCTCGTTTGTTTTATCGGGATTTTTGGCATAATCGGTGCGGTCGGCAAGGCAATCTGCTATGGATTTTCCTTTGTTTTGGTGCATGGCTATTAGCCTTGTGGTAGCGATAATAACACCTCCTTTGGGGCAAGAAAAAAGAGCTGCTAATGGCAACTCTTTGGTGTAAAATTTATTGTAAGTATTTTATAGCAAGTGCAATTAGGGATAAACAACGATTGAAAAGATAGTCGTAATAACGAACGTCTGTAATATCAATCTTATCAGTTTCATGATGGCGTATGCGATATTTATTTCCAATGCTTGTCAACATTTTAAATTCTTCATTAAACAAATCAACATAGTCGCTATTTCCACCTGCCATATCATTTACTATTTTTTCTGAAGAACGCCGCTTATCCAATGTTATATAGTAAGTTTTAAGGCGTTCTAACGCATCCCATATTTTCTCCACCGAATCTTGTCGTGCGGCAGGATTGGGAGTTTTATATAATGCAACGGCATCTTTCAACAGTTCTCTCGTACCTATTTCATTTACTGCCGCAAAATTATTTTCAATTTCTGATGTAAGTGGGCTGTTCTCAACAATTCTTTCTATGATTTTTTCATGCGTTAGTTCATAAAGTAATCCAGCTTCAGCAAATATTCCATTTATCGCTTCTTGGAAATCGTTGAATATATCAGAAGTATTAAGGCAGTCTATGGTTTGGTAGTTTCGGTATCTCTCATTATTCCATCGTTCGGAGATATCTTTAATATTTTGAGCAAAAAACTCAATAAAGTCTAAAAGTGCATACTGGTCATACTCATCATCATATCCCGGCACACAAATTCTCTCATACTCATTCCGAAAAAGAGAAGGAATTCTTATTTTAATCCTTGTCATAAATCCCTTTTCATCAAATGCAATATAGTCGCTATCTGTAAAGTCATGATGACAATTTTGAGTAAAAATATGTGTTAAGTTTTTTTGATATTTCATACAACAATCGTAAAGTAGTGAATACATATCTCTATTAACAGAATATGTCTTTTCCAGTGGTGCTCTTATGCCATGTCTTTCAGTATATAATTTCATAAGCCATCTCCTTGAACTTTAATTTATGTTTCTAAATTATATCACTTATTTCCGACAAATTCATCAACAGCTTTTAAACGAAAAAAGCAGAAGTACCACCATAAAGCAAGGGTCGAGATAAACGGCTTCGCCGCCCTTGCTTTATGGTGGCACTCCTACTATGCGGCAATTAAGGGCGATAGCACACAAATGCTACCGCCCCTCACCATTTCTAAGGCTAAAGACCTTTCAACCAGTCATTGAAGTATTCCACTCTCGCTATAATCCATGCTCCCATCATGGGCAAGCCCCACGGACTGATGAGATAGCCTGCGATAAAGGCAGGTATTGCCTGTGAAAAGCTTGCCACGATAATCGTGCCGATACCGAGGGCAAACAGGACAAAGGACAGAACACCTAAAAGCCCACCTCCGAACACAAGTACAAACTTTGATATTCCAAGCAGGATATTCAGTGCCAAAGTGATTGGCAGCAACACGATTTTAAGTAATATTTTCATAAGCACCCCTCCATATCTCTTGTGTATTTATCGTAGCAGAAGAAAGGGAGAGTGTCTATCTTGTCATATCAAATCGCCGCCAATCTGAGCATGATTTCCTCGGCGGCACTCCAAAGCCTGTCATAGCTTTTTCGCAAATTCTCGATGTCCTCACTGTAAATACTGCCTGTTTCATGCACCCGTTTGGTAAGCTGATTAAGGCTGTTGCTCGTCACTCTCAGCACTCTGACAAGCTCCCTCACATCGGCGGTATCAAGGTGAATGATAAGCCCGTCAATCGCCATTTTGCGTAGGTAGGCTTCGGTGTTTTTTGTGCCAAGCTCCTGCATTTTCTGCTCAATCAGCTCTTTTTCCTGTTCGGTTACTCTAAGCTGAATACGGATATTTCTCTGTCTGTTCGCCATCACCGTTCCTCTCTTTCTGCCTTAGATTTTTTAGGTGTTGTTGTGGATTTTGGGGTCTGCTGCTTTAAGCTCTCCAGTATGGACGGTCGAGCCTGTTTGGATACCATTGCCGTATCCCTCAAGGGGGCAGAACGCATGGCACTCATGTTAAGCTCTTTGTCGAGAACAGCAAGCCGAGCTGTCTTTTCCTTTAGCTCCTGTTCCTGCATAAACGGTTTTTGTACCTCAAGCTTTGCCGCCGCCTGCTGATTATAGAGGTTTTCAAGCTCCTTTTGTACCGACTGTAACCGTTGCGGCATATTGTTTAGAGCATTGTCGATACGGGTGAGATTACCCCTTGCATCAAGCCCGAGCTTTGTGGTATGGCTCATTGCCCCTTTCAGCGTAAGAGTGTGTTCGTTGCCAAAAGCGGCATAGCTTAAATACATGGTGAAGCCTTTGTAACTGCCGATTTCTATGGGGTCGCTGTTTTTCACTTCCTTGCAGGCTTCGAGAATTGCCGCCCCTGCATTGTCCTTATCGATGAGGGTATCGCCCTTGATAGTGATTTTAAAGTCATCTTTGAGAAGCTCACCTTGCGGCACTTTTGGGGTATGCTCTGTCAGTGTTACAATATCCTGTTCAAAGCCTTTAATATAGCCATTATGCCTTTCAATACTTTCGGGGAAATGCTTTAACAGATTATCTTCCAAGCGGTATTTTGTGCTTTGGTGGCTGGCTTTTAATAGCTTCAGCTTTGCGACTTCAATATCCAAGTCCATCTTTTCCTTTATCAAGGGATTTCCTGCACACAGAGCCTTGATTTCCGCATAAGAAAGGGCGGCTTCGTCTATATCCTCACAGGAACGGACAGGAGATTTTGAGGTCATTATCTGACTGATGAATTTTTGCTTGTTTTCTACCGTCTGCCAAAGGTAGGCATCAAAGGTATCCTCTGTCACATAGCGGAAGATTTTTACTTGCTCATTGCTGTTTCCTTGACGGATAATTCTGCCGGAGCGTTGGGTTAAATCCCCCGGACGCCACGGACAATCAAGGTCATGGAGAGCCACAAGACGGTCTTGCACATTCATGCCTGCACCGCATTTTGCGGTACTGCCAAGCAGAACACGGACATCACCGTTACGCATCTTTGCAAACAGTTCTTTTTTTCGTGTATCGGTATTGGCTTCATGGATAAAGGCTACCTCGGCGGCAGGCACACCCTTTGCGATGAGCTTCTCCCGTATATCCTCATAAATGCTAAACTGTGCCTGTGGAGCTGTCACATCATCGGGGAGAGCATCTTCAAGGGCATGGAGTTCCACACCGTTGATTGCACCGCTGCCTGCCTTTGCCACCTTATCGGCTTGCGGTCTGCCTTTCGGAGTAGAGAGGTCACAGAACAGTAGTTGTGTCAGCTTATCGTCCTTTCCGTCCTCCCATATACGCAGGATATTGTTTACACAGGTGTTTACCTTACTGCCCTTATCATCGGGCAGCAAGGGATTAATCACTCGTTGGTCAAGCCCTAATTTTCGCCCGTCTGAGGTCACTTTCAGCATATTGTCAATAGAGGGGTCTATGCGGTCATTGTGTATTTTGGCAGCTCGTTCCGAAAGCTCCTGTACCAATTCCTGCTGTATTTCTGTGGGCTTTGCAACTACCGTTTCATAGATAACCTCGGGAGTTGGCAAGTTCAGCTCATCGGCGGTCTTGATGTCGGCAACTTCCTTGAACATGGACATCAGCTCGGGCAGATTGAAAAACCGTGAAAACCTTGTACGGGGGCGGTAGCCCTTGCCCTCGGGCGCGAGCTCATTTTGTGTGACGGTTTCTCCAAAGATAGAAGCCCAAGCATCAAAGTGGAGAAGTCCTTTTTCTCTAAGACTGTCATACTGCAAATACCGCTGCATGGTGTATAGCTCCACCATTGAATTGCTCACGGGAGTTCCTGTGGCAAATACCGTGCCTTTGCCCCCTGTCAGCTCGTCCATGTATCGGCACTTTAGAAACATATCGCTTGATTTTTGAGCATCGGAGGTAGAAAGACCTGCCACATTTCGCATTTTGGTAAATGTAAAGAGGTTTTTGTAGCTGTGGGCTTCGTCTACATAGAGCCTGTCTATACCTAACTGCTCAAAGGTAACAACGCTGTCTTTGCGTTCTCTCGCCTCAAGCTTTTTCAGCCTTTCAATCAACCCTTTTTTGGTGCGTTCAAACTGCTTGACGGTAAAGCCCTCGCCGCCGCTTGATTTTACTTCTCGTATGCCTTGCTCAATCTCGTCAATCTGCTCTCGGAGCAAGCGTTCCTGTCGTTCAAGAGAAACAGGGATACGCTCAAACTGGCTGTGACCGATAATGACCGCATCGTATTCGCCTGTGGCAATCCTCGCACAAAACTTTTTGCGGTTTTTCGTTTCAAAGTCTTTCTTTGTGGCAACAAGGATATTTGCCGCAGGATACAGTCTTAAAAACTCGCTTGCCCACTGCTCGGTAAGGTGGTTTGGCACGGCAAAGAGTGGTTTTTGACAAAGCCCAAGCCGCTTGCTTTCCATTGCCCCTGCAATCATTTCAAAGGTCTTGCCTGCACCTACTTCGTGTGCAAGCAGGGTGTTGTTGCCGTAGAGAATGTGGGCAATGGCATTGATTTGATGTTCTCGGAGCTTTATTTGTGGGTTCATGCCCACGAAATTGATATGACTGCCATCGTATTCACGGGGTCTTACAGAGTTAAAACGCTCATTGTAGAGCTTGACAAGGGTCTGCCGCCTATCTGCATCTCGGAATATCCAGTCCTTAAATCCGTCCTTGATAAGCTGTTGTTTTTGCTGTGCCGCTTCGGTTTCTTTTATATTGAGAACACGGATTTCCTTTCCGTCCGGCTCTGTTTTAGTATCGTAGATATGTACATCACGCAGATTTAGGGTGTCCTCAAATATCTTGTAGGCATTGGCTCGGGCAGTACCGTAGGTGGCATAGGCGGCAACATCATCATAGCTGATGGAGTTTTTGGCTGTTACGCTCCATTCAGCGGTGAAGTTGGAGTAATTAACCTTGATATTGCCTTGGTTGCGGTATGGGGTATCAAAGAGTTCATACATAAACTCTTGCATATACTCTTTGTCAATCCATGTGCTGCCAATTCGCACCTCAATTTCGCTTGCATCTAAGTCTTTGGGCTGTGCCATTTCAAGGGCTTCTACATTGACCTTGTATTCCACAGAAGTTCGGGCGGCAAGCTCGGCGATACGCAGCTTTTCACGCACATTCCCCGACAAATACTCATCAGCGGTGACATAGTGGGGCGGTGCATCGGTATTGTACAGCTCGGGAATACGGAAGATAATACCTTTAAGCTGTGTTGCAATTTTTTGCTCGGAAAGCCCTGTCAGCTCTGCCATAAAGGACATATCTACCTTTGCTTTTTCGGCAATGGAAACAGCGAGAGCTTCAGAGGGAGTATCCACGCTTGTAATTTTAGCGGATTTCTTAATCGTCCGTTTGGTGAACATATCCGCTTTGGCTTTGAGATTGCCTTCCTCGTCCACATCTTCAAGAGAGCAAAGGAGGTAGTAGGAATTGTCCTCACTAAAGGCAATAGAATTGCCACGGCTGTTAATCAGCCCATATTTTGATGTAAAGCTGTCATAGAGCTGATTTAACTTGACCTGTTCGGCTTTGATAACTTCATCGCTAAAGTCCTCAAGCTGATAATAGATAAGGTCTTGCACACACTCACGCAGCTCCACAAGCCCTGTAATGCGTTCCTTTGCGGTTTGGTTTAAGGCAGGCTTTACCATGCGTGAGTTTTCACGGAAGTAAACCTCACCGTCCACAAGGGCATAGGTGTGGTTTTTCACATTGGGGTCGGCAGGGATAGACACTTGCTCCGATATTTCTAAGTCGGGCAGATCCGCTTCGCTGATTTCGCCCTCCACATTTAAGACAGCCGCCCTTAACTGCTCAGAGAGGTCAGCTCCCTCTATGTGAACACAGGCACTTTCTTCCCCAAACTGACCGCTTACCATTTCCATGTTGCCGAGTATCATTTCGGGGTGGTCTGCAAAGTAGCTGTTTAGGGTAATGTCATTTTCATTGTAACCGAGGTGTATCCAATCCCAATCCACATCAATCGGTCTGTCACGCTTTTGCAGGAAGATAATATCACTGGTGACTTCCGTTCCTGCATTTTTGGCAAACGCATTGTTTGGCAGTCTGATTGCTCCAAGCAGTTCAGCCCTCTGTGCAAGGTATCGTCTGACCTCGGGGTTTTTCTTGTCCATTGTTCCCTTAGAGGTGACAAAGGCAACGATACCGCCGGGGCGGACTTTATCCAACGCTTTGGCGAAAAAGTGGTCGTGAATGAGGAAGTTTTGGCTGTCATAGCGTTTCTCGGTGAGCTTGTAGTTGCCAAAGGGTACATTGCCGATGGCAAGGTCGAAAAAGCTGTCGGGCAGCTCTGTTTTCTCAAAGCCTGTTATAGCAATATTGGCAGAGGGGTAAAGCTGCTTTGCAATCCTGCCTGTGATACTGTCAAGCTCCACACCATAGAGGTTAGAGCCTTGCATACTGTCGGGCAGCATACCGAAAAAGTTACCTGTGCCGCAGGCAGGCTCTAAGATGTTTCCGCTTTTAAAGCCCATTTGACCCACTGCATCGTAAATTGCCTTGATGACCGTTGGAGAGGTGTAGTGAGCGTTCAGCGTACTGGCTCTTGCCATGTCGTACTCGTCCTCGGTCAAAAGGTCTTTAAGCTGTAAATATTCGTTATGCCAGTTGTCTTTGCTTTTATCAAAGACTTCGGGTAAACCGCCCCAACCGACATACTGAGATAGGGTTTCCTGTTCCTCTTTGGTAGCAGGACGGTTTTCACGCTCAATGGTCTGCAAGGCTGTGATAGCGGCAACATTACGCTGATATTTTTCACGCTTGCTGCCCTCGCCTAAATGGGTATAAGTAATGCGGAAGTCGTCGGCTTTTTCCTGCACAGATTGGGTTTGTAGGTAACGCTCCAAAAGCTGTAGAAAGCTCTCCCGGCTTTCTGCTCTCAGCACAGGATAAAGCAAAGAGAGGTCACGCAGGGTAACATGATAATCAGTAATTTTCTCAATCAAAAAAGGCGTACCGTTTTCAAGATAGACGGTATCGCCTTTAGCGTAAGGGATAGGGGCAGTTTCAATTTGTGTTTCTCCGGCAGGGATAATCTGTTGAACAACCGCCAACATGGTTTTGTATTCCTCGGGAGTAAGCACATCATCGGCTTTGATGTTATTGGATTTGTTACCATAGGTGTCGGGGATAATAAATCTGTTCCAGTTGTTACCGTCCGTTTCAAACAATAACCGCTGTTGGCTGTCCTTATTTGGAACAAGCCCTTTTTCTGCAAAACGCTCCCATATTTCCTGTGTGGCATTGACCTCAACCGTTGCTAAATAGCTGCCCTTTTTCGCTTGAAAAAGGTCGGTGTTTTCAGCATCGTACATTTCTAAGGTCAGCTCTGCCGTGCTTTGCTCGGCAGAATGGCCAACCTCATCACTTGGGGTAAAAGCTCCTTCAGCTACAAGCTGTCCGATATACCTTTGCACCTTTGCCCACGGGAGTTCAAAGGATAAATCGCCTTTGGTAACGGTAAAGGCAGAGAGATTACCGCCAAACTCATTTTTCAGCCACTCGGCTGTACCACGCTCACGGCTGTGGTCTTGCATATAGGCAAGCATTCGGGTCTTGCTGTCCTCATCACCGTTCCATGCTTGCAATGCACTCTCAATATCGGCATTGGTAATTTCCGCAGGAATGATAGAGGGAGCTGCCTGCACAGGTGCATTTGCTTGTAATTCTGATGTTGGTGGAGTTGCAACATTTTCAAGTCCAACAGTAGCCAGTTGCTGTTCCTCATATTGTGCTTTTTCCTCGGCGGTCAAATATCTGTTTGCGGCTACTAAGGCACGGAGATGTTTTTCTATTTCTGTCCATTTAAGTGTGCTTTTTTTGTCTGTATCATAGTGGTTTATCATCATGCCTTTCGAGGGCTGATAGTCAATAAACCCTCTTGAGCCATCTTCAAAAGTATGACTGTGTCCGTACCACCCAAACTCATCTTTTATGAAGTCACCCGCCGCTTTTTCGTTGGGGTTTTTCTTGTAAAAGTCATAGACACGAAATTTGCCGCCCTGAGTGCCTGTGCCACGCTGTAACTCATATTCAATTTCACTGTGAGAAATAGAAAAAGCGGACTGACCTTGCGTTTTTACACGCTCCTGTCTGTCCGCTATCTGCTGTATTTGTTCTTGCTCTGAGGGGAATAAGGTTAGCTGTAAATAAGTTCCGTCAGTATCATTTCTTCCGCTTGGGCTTTGAGGTTGTTCATATGTCCTACCCACTCCATCTGCTGTGTCATCTTGTCGGGCGGTGTCTGTACTTTCTGCAAGTCTGCCATTATCTGCTCCAGTCGGCGGTTGGCTGTTTGGTCGATTTCTAATAGATGAGCTTGCAGCTTCTCGCTCAATAACAGGTGGTTGAACAGAGCTTTGCGGTGTTCCTCCAGATAGGTTTTCCTCATTATGCCGTACTTCTCGAGCGGCTGTGTCGGCTGTTCTGTCAGTGTGATGTCGGGTATCAGATAATCCCCGTTCCTGCTGTAAGTTAGATTGTTCATGTTTGTTGCTCCTTTCACGCTCTGTTTTGATGATAGTAAGTGATATTTGTCTGAATACCTGTTCGCTTTGCTCACTGACTGCCGTACCCAAGAGGCTGACAGCAGCAGAGGTATTAAAGTCGAAGATTGGGAGAAAGTCCTCATGCTCAAAGTAGCTTTCCGTATCAAGCCCACACCGTTTCATTAAGGTGTAGGCAATGCTTACGGTGGCGGAATTTTCAAAGGCGATACGAAGATTATCCTCGTCATAGTCCTCTAAAAAGCTGTTTTCCGCAAAGTAGGGTATTTCCTCTTTGTGATTATCATAATACTCTTTTGCCAAGTCATTGGCAATGTTGTAAAATCCGTCTGTGAGGTTATCGCTGTACACACCGAATTTATCCTCGAGCATTTCTAAAATCGGCTGTTCATGGTGTTCCCCCATTTCCCAAAGAAAAGGGCGGCGAGAGTTTTCTCGGCCGCCCGTATCGGAAACATCAAATACATATTTCAGTTTTGGGGTTTCGCCTGTGGGGTCAAGCAGGGCAATGCCCGTAGAGCCACGGCGAACAAATCTCCCCATTTTGTTGTTCCAAAGCTCATAATCGGCACAAGCCGTTGCATCGGGTCTTTGTGCGTAAATCATAAGCTGCTCATGGTAAGGGTACTTATACAGCCGTCCTACGGTGGAAAGAAACCCTGTCCAGTTTGCAAGGCTGCTTGTTAAGCGAGTGGCGGTATCCTCTGCAAGCTGTGCAAAGGCTTGTGGTTTTGTTGGCATAAAAATCCTCCTTTTTAAGATAAATTGATTAAGATGAGCAAGATTTTGTTTGCAAAAACCTCGTTGAAAATTTATCATAGGCACTATATAATTATTTTGATGAACTCAATAGTAGCATAGATGTAGCTGTGCAAAATATAACGGAGGTGCATGATGGAATTTTCAACTCGTCAAATCTTTAATGATAGTCATCCTGAATTGTTAAAAAATATAAAATTTGACTGCAATGTTAAATTAGCATATCGTCAAGACCCTAGTAATTTACATTGGATTACTGATGATAATGGATCTTCCTGCATATGCGAGCATTTCCCCAGTGAAGAGAAGCTCGCCAATCTCAAGGCTTCTTATAAAAATGCTTTTGAACTTATTATTATTGCAGATGATGAGCTAACTGCTCAAAATATAAATAGTTTAATTTATTCTGCAAGGCTCTTGTGCTATCCGGATGTTAATTTTACAGAGCATCATTTGCTCGAAGTCAGTACATCAAACCAATTCATAGCTTCTGGCGGTAATTTTTCTAAAGAATTCAAGCAAGGTGAAATATCTGACAGAATGATTTTGGCATGTTTAATAGCTTCACGTGCATCAAACAAAAACTTACAATATGCTTTAGAAAAATATAAATACAGTTTACATCTCGATTGGTTTACTTCTCATTCTGCAAGTCCAATGTATGGTAAGAAATTTTACACTGATGTAAGAGAGAACACTTCTCACATCAACTCCATATATGCCTTTTTGTGTGCATACACAATTATAGAAGAACTCGGTTTAGATATTAGGTCTTCTGCAAAAAATCCACGATTCATTAGGGGCACAAATGAGTGGAACAGTGTTGTTTTGAATGATATTGTTAAGCGTTTAAATGATGTGAAAATTAGTGCTGAAGATACCATTCCGTGGTTAATAAGAGGAGAACCCAGCCCTATGTATGATGAAATTAAACCACAGTTCACAAATAAAGCTGAATGGTACAATCCCGATAATAACGTGTTTGATTTAGAGCTTACAATCTATGAAGCTATCCACTATTGTAGCTATATTAGAAATTATTTTATAGCTCACAAAACAAATGATATTGTAAAGTACATAAATCCGTATGATATTCATAACATGCAAGACCTTGCAAGAAGATTGATACTATCAACATTAGGGGTTTGGGATATTATGCTTGATAAAGTAATTAAAATTGACTGAGCTATTATTGGTTATCCAAGAGGGTATTGTAATACCCTCTTGGATAAAAGTTTATTCATCAAAATCCGGAATAAGCTCACCCGAAAGACTTTCAAATTCCTCATCACTCATAGCTGACAGCTTATCCATCACCGTCTTGGTAAGGGCAAGCAGCTGGGTTTCATCTGCTGCAAGGTGGCTTTGCATTTCGGTAAGCTCGGACAGTAAATCCGTCCTCGAGCCTGTATTGTAAATGCACATCAAATTGCTTTCTTCCACTGTAAATCTGCTCATAATCATCGCTCCATTTCCGCACCGTATGAGGGTGCTTTTTTAGATTTTTCTTTTTCCTGCGGTGGCTTTGTTTTAAGCTGTTCCATGACAGACTGCTTTTCTTCTTTGACCGCATTTGCCAAATCAAGCAAAGAAATTGTGCCGCCTGCCTTGACGGTCTGTTCCAGTTCGGCAACGGTTGGCTGATTGTTTAAGATACCGTCAATCTGATTGTAGTTTTGCTCGGTGGACATTTCAGCGGTACGGAGGGGGTTATCCTCGTTTCTGATGGCAAAGGCACGAGTGCCATTGCCCATAATGTGATATGCACCGTCATCAGAGCTGTGGTGGTAGCCATAGCCTGCCGCTTTCATCTGTTCCGTTGTCATATCGGCAAGAGAAAAACTACCTCGAGGGGTTTGTATTTTTTCGCCTGTAAGGAAGTTATCCGGCACAAGGGGTGTAGGCTCTCCAAACTGTGGCAGCTCCTTAAAATCATAGCTGTCGCAGTAATGGTATGTTACAACACCGTTTTGCTTGATAGCAACGATGTCGCTGACAGAGAGGGAATGACCTTTGAAATCGGCAGGGTGGTCATTGTTAAAACGCTCCCATATTTCCTCAAACCTATCCCTTTGACTTGCATACTGTGTAAATGGCTCGGTATATACAAAATTGTAGTTGTCGCGCTCCACCAAAAGGTCACGGCTCTTTAGCAAGTCCAGTCCTTCAAAGCGGTAATCTCTAAGCTCGTCATCGTCTTTAAACTGATAAATGGCGAAGGCATCTTTGCTGTGTTCTAAAAAGAGCTGTTCGCTCATGTCGGGCGAGAGCTTATCCGTACCTTTCATTTCCTCGTATTCTTGCAGGGCAAGCCAGTCGGCTTTTTCTATGCCAAACAAACCGCTGTGATTGTCAATATCCTCACGGTCAAAAGCCATTGCTTCGGTGTTATCCTCGTAAAGCAGATACACCGTCAAATCCTGTTCAAACAGCTCGATGGCTCTTTCCTTTGAGAGAGGTAACAGCTCATCGGAGAGATAGCCGTAGGCATTGCGGTCTGCAATACTCACATCGGGGTCGGGCACGGGGTGACTGTGTTTCTCGATAGGCGGCTCGGGCAATGGTGCTTTTTCGGTAGCTGCCACAGGTTCAATGTTGTCAAAATGCTCTTTGAGGTCATCAAAGTCATTCCAAACATCTTCCAATACAAGGTTTGCATCGCTGTCTATGATTACGCAGGGTGCAATGTCACCATGTTCCTCATGTTCAAGAAGAAAATATTTTGTTCCGTCAATAACCTTGGTATCAATGACATACCAAGTGCCGATATGCCCCTCAACTTCAATGTTAGAGCTGCCCTCGGTAATTTCATTCTTAGCAATGTCGGGGGCTTGCTGCAATGCAGGTGTTTCTGTGGCAATATCCATACCACGCTCTTTTATAATCTCGGCAAAGTGAGTATCAATACCACTTATCAGCACCGATGAGGTCTTGTTTATGGTTTCAAGAGAAGCACGAAGCTCGGCAAGTTCCTTGCCCTTGCTCCAAGTGGCAATATATCCCAAGCTGTTCTCGGCGGTCTGTATGCCGTAATAACTGCAAACGGCAAAGGAAATACTTTCGGCTTCAACTTCCTCAGTGTTGCGGTCTTTGGGTTTCATCGGCTTTTTGTTTTCGCACTGCTGTGCTTGCAGTTCCTTTTCCATTTCTCGGTTGTGCAGGAGAGAGTGTGCAACTTCGTGAATGGCGGCAGAAATGGTCTGTACCTCGCTCATACCCTCACGGATTGCAATTCTCTTATCCTCAATGTGATAGTAGCCGTCCGTATCCTCAGACATCGGCTTGATTTCAATGGGAACAGGTGCGGTACGTTTCACCGCTTCCATGAATACCTCAAACTGCTCCACATTGCCCGTCAAATTGCTTGCAAGGGTTGGTAGCGGCTCACCCTCTGTTTGCGAAACATCAAACACCGATACCACACGAAACATGGGTATCTGAATTTCCACTTCCTCGGTCTGCACCTTGCCGCTTGCATCAAGGATAGGTGCTTTGGTCTGTGGGTCGAGTTTTTCTCGTTCCTCTTTGATTTTGTAAGGGGTGGGTGCAATGATTTTAATGCCCTTTTCTCCCTTTTTGACATAACGGGAAAATCCGTCACGCCATTTGTTAAAGCCTGCGACGAGAGTTGCATCGGGTTTTTGCATGGATATAAGCATGGTGTTGTTAAGAGAGTATTTGTGAAAGCGGCTCATGGTCTGAAGATAGCTCTTGTATTTATCGCTCTCAAAAAGTTCCTTTATGCCTGCTTCAATGCTGTCGGTTATCTCTTTTAACCGTTCTTTTGGGTTTTGTTTTTCTGCCATAGGGGTGTACTCCTTTCAGTTTTTTATTGTTTATGGTGTTATTTTTCGATATAATATAATCAGTAAATAAATTTTCGGAGGACTTTTGATGGATGTAGAAATGCCTAATGAAAAAGAACTGGAAGTTTTAACATTGTTCTACAATCGGTTTTATGATTTATATGATGAAATTACAAACGATAATTTCATGAACATTGATGCT
>Ga0116164_10001844_pt1 | contig 15597 bp, 8 predicted proteins | sample AD_UKC109_MetaG_FD_89888 | JGI IMG/M metagenome (GOLD analysis project Ga0116164, IMG submission 89888) | Active sludge microbial communities of municipal wastewater-treating anaerobic digesters from Hong Kong - AD_UKC109_MetaG | ecosystem: Engineered > Bioreactor > Anaerobic > Digestate... | reverse complement strand
CGACCGGCCCGAGGCGTAGTCGTTCGGACCTACGAACTGGAGAAGATCGCCTTCATTCACGTAATAGCCGTCGACGCCGACGCCCGATGAATCGCCGTTGACGTAGAAGGCGGGTTCATTGACGCCAGATATCGAAGTGACGAAGATGCCCCACGACTCTTCGGAGTAGGTGTAGTCGACGCCGCATTGTTGGATGGCGTCCCAGGCTGTTGGCTTGATGCCTGCAGCATTGACGGTTTCATTATAGGCTTCGACCCCATCATCCCAGACGACCAGCCTTACAGGCACTCGCGTGAGATTGAGCGCATCGACGCTCTCGATGCTGGAGTTCTCGACGAGGCCGCCGCAAGGATCGGTACCGTTGGCGACGACCTCGTTGAAGATGGTGGTGTTGAGGTCATCTTCTGTGACCTGGTAGGAGGTGTTGAACCGATACACCTCGCCAGGAGCCAAAGTGCCTACATCTTCGAGATGAGCGGTGAGGTTGTCGTAGGCCGAAACGCCTGTTAAGTTGACGTCACCGGTATTGTTCACCCAAATGGTGTAGTTGATAAGATCTCCCGCTCCAGCGAAGTCGACATCTGCGATCTTGTTGACTTCTATTTGGGGGTGGAAAACCATTATCACGCTTTCCAGATCGAAGCTTTGGTGAAGAGTGCCGTTGGGGTCGGTACCGTTGGCGGTGACGTTGTTGATCAGAAGATTACAGAGGTCGTTTTCTGACACTCGATAGGATACGTTGAAGCTGTAGTTCTGGCCAGGTGTTAGGTTTCCTATCGCTTCGAGATGGACGGTGAGGTCGTCGTAGGCTTGGACGTTGGTGAGGTTGACATCGCCGGTATTGTTCACGATGATCGAGTAGCCTATGACGTCACCGGCTGAGGCCTCGGTGACGTTAGCTGTCTTGTTGACCTCGATGATGGACTCTGGGGCCCCTTCTGTGTAGGTTATCTCGAGGTAGGGGCAAAGGGAAGGGTCGGTATACTCACGTGACCGATAGTTAGTTGCTGTGCGAACCGTAGAATTTTCTTCGATTTGCTTTATCAGCCATCCATAGTTTGGAGTTCCATCGATGAAGGATTGCACACTTGATTTAATATTCCATTCTACCCACGAATTAGGCGTTGGTTCGACTTGAGCACTGGCTATCACTGTGGGATCGTAATCTCCACCATGCGTATCCCAGTTGGCTGATCCATCTCTGGAATTCCATGTAGCCCCATTTTCAGTCCAGGATGCAGTTATTCTATGGACATTTTGTGTCTGCTGTTCGGTCCCATAAAAACTTACAGCATATAAATGAAGTGTTGCAGAGGTTATGATTGCCCCTGATGGTATTGATGAAATATCAAAATGTATAATGGAACGTGTGTTTCTATAACTTGTGCCTTTTAAGTAAGACTCTGCGACTAAATAAGATAGGTCATTTTGATTCATATCTGGATAACGTTCCAGTACAGCGACATCAATATCTGGCGTGATTGTTATCGTTTTTGCAGATGCCAACATTGCAACAATCACACCCAATGTTAATACTAATATGAATATCTTAGCGAACATTTTTATCATATCCAACCTCCGAAAAATTAATAAGAGTTTTTCGTTACGTACAGTGCGCAACGAAAAACTGGAACTATGTATATATCAAACAACTGTGATAATCAGATTTACATAGTCCGTCTCAATCCACGACCTGTCCGATACAGAATGGGTGCCTTTCTGCTTCGCCATTACCGTAATACATCCTGATTGGATGTAGTTGCTAATATCCGATGTTATTCCTCCGGTCAAAACTACTTCGTCGTCGGTGGTCCCACCATCTTGGAGAAACTCGTATGCACCTGAGGTGGTGTTACAGATGTAAAGGTCTGCGCCATTGTCGTCATCGTCCTGGTGACCTACCCCCGCCCATGTAACGTTGATCATTGTCACGTTTGAAGCGGATGGTATGCCGCAAAAGGTGAACCTATGTGCAGCATAGCAGTCATCGTTCATTGTCACATTTACTGCACGATCGCCATCAAGTACTCTAATCTTAGCATAATATGCCGGCGGGAATTCGTTGTTTGGCTCGCCACAATTAGGGTCCTCACCAACTTCGTATCCATACGCACCTGGCGTGACGTTGGACAGGCCGTAGGTGTAGCCGCCGTCGTTGCCGCCGTAGACCCAGCCATCGGAGATCGCTACACCCTGCAGCTGAGCGCTGTACCAGGTCCCGGTCCCATTGGGGCCGCTGGTCGTCCCATACTCAAGGGTGGTGAATTTCCACTGTAGGTCTTCAGAAGAGTCGTTGACACAGTAGAAGCTACCGTTCTTGCAGTTCGTGGTGAAGTACACATACTTATCACTGTCCCGGATGGAGACCGCTGGCGATGAGTACACTGAGCAGTCTGGCTCGTAAGTCCAGTACTCCTGCGACATATTAGATTTGTGTAGGCAGATCATAGAATTATTTTGTGTGGAGAAGTTGCCGCCGCCGACGTAGACCCTATCACCGATGACCGTGGGCGTTGATGTGCTGAAGTGAATGTTACGGCTACAAGAATCTTCTATGAAGTCCCCCGTACTGGCGTCAAATCCGATCTTAGTCACTTTAGCGTTAGTTCTGTTCGTGAAGAAAAGGTGCCCATAAGTTTCGTTGATCGGACACCACGTGACAGAAGACCTTATCCTGCCGGTGCCAATATATTCCTCATCCGAGACGTCCAAGGCCTGCAAATCCACTGCCGTCAGATAACCGTCATCCCCTCCATAGACAATATAACGTTGGTTAATCGGGGCCGCTCCTGCCCAGTAGTATCCCCTGTTGTGAGTGGAAGTACGGTTCCAGATCGGAGAGCCGTCAGCCGCGTTATAAACGTAGTAAGTTCCCACCGTGTTTTCGTTGCTCCATGTCCCAAAGCACACCACGTCGTCATCGAGGTTTAAGGAGGTGCTGTTATTGTAGAAGAGAACTGGCGTATATGGCGCATAAATCTCCTCGGTCGTCCCGTCTGGCCTTTTGACAGAAACGTTCCATATTTCTTCGCCAGTGGTCGCGTTTAGCGCATATAACTTAGATGCGGTAGCTCCCGTGTAGTCAGCTACCGCATATATTGTGTTGTTATCCACCCCGTACGCCGGCGTGGATAAGGTGTAGAATCCCGAGCCGAGTTGAATCGACTTCCAATTCTGGACCCCGGTCGTCTTGTTGAGGGAGTATACGTAATTCCCCCTGACAAAGACTATCACGTCGTCTCCCACCACTAACGGCTCCACATCTATGGCACCCGACAACTCCGCCCTCCACGCGAAGTTCACGCCGAGCGGCGCCTCCTCGTAAGTATATCCATTATTGTTCTCATCTTTCTGAAACTGGGGCCAGTCAGCGGCCTCCCCGGCGGCGGCCACAGATGCCACCCCAACGGCGGCTATCAAGACCAAAAGCACCATGCCCCAGAGGAGAACGGCGCCCTTATCGCCCAAACTCATCCATTTCATCCCTTCCATGTAGTTTTACCTCCATTACCTCAAGATGTCCCGGCGAGTCCGATGGCGATTCAATTTTACTTGTATTATGTCAACTAAATGGGACAAACTGACTTTAGTTAAACCAAATATAATTGTTTCGGTCGGTATCGGAGGGCACAATTTTGCATAGGTCGGCGCTACAACAGGAGAGGTATGCTGAAATTAGAAAAAGATTGAAGGTAGCTAAAAATCTGTCACAACTTCATTTCAGCCATAACACCAACATTTGCAGTGTGAAATAATATTATATGATGGCGGACACCAATCAGACATCCTCGGAATCCTCGATCAAGATTAGGGCAGTATATCCGCGCGACGCCCAGCTCCAATCCTCCGAGACGAGAGAAAAACGCACCCATCGAGCCGCCGAAATACGTCGCGACGCGATCGGTCACCTCGCGGACCTCCACGTCGCAGAATGGGCACCTAGCACTCCACGCCCTCGGATTTCATGCCGCCAAACCAGATCCTACTGCCCACGGGATGAATCAGGTCGACCGGCTCGAATGGCGGGTTCACAAATCGCACCCATGGGATATTGACCTCCGGGATGCCGACAGCATCCTTCGCGACGATCAGGTCCGAGATAGATGTGGGATAATAGGAGGAGAGGCTACCGTCTCCGCACTGAGAACGAAATCCAGGTCGAATAGCGAACTGTCGTCATCGGAGTCGGTTACCTTCACCATGTGAGAGCCAGAGCGACGTTCATCCCGACCTGATCCTCGATCTCCGCCGAGAAGAAGATGCCCATCTTGCCGACTACCAGGTCAGAATTGAGGTAGGAAGTTCAGATCGGAATTCACCCTGTTGGAGGCGGGCAGCCTCTAATCCAGAACGGGCGAAATCTCGGCGATCATGGTCGCGCACAACCATGATCCTCGCGTCTCAGTTCTCAGACCGGGTTGTGATGCTCAAGAACGGCACGACTTCGAGATGAAACGGCCAGCTTCAACCATGATGTGATTCTGAGAAGATGGTGAAAGTCCACGACTTGAGACTGAGGCTATAAAATAGATCCTAAGAGAAATTTCCATGATGCTTGGACTCGACGCAAGGCTTTATGCACCAAAAATTTGGGCTTGTCGGACGGCTGGGACATAACATCCAGCCGCCCAATCCAAGCCGTGTCGAGGTCTCTGAGGAAAAAGGCAATTTAAACAGTTGGTGTGGCCGTCTCGTGAAGCTCTGCCTCTTCAGCTCCACCCATCGACATAGTCACCGTCTGTCCCTGCTCCAGGACGAATCTGTCCATGGTGAGATCCGAGAGCGCTCCGTCGACCATGAACATCCACCAGGTCCCGTCCTCGGCGTAATTGGACATCACGCCGTCGATCCCGACCACCAGGATGCCATGCTCATCTCCCGACTCCTCGGTGGCAACCTCGGTCGTCTCGTTCAGGAGGTCGAAAGCCGTTGATCCCTCTTCCATCTCGCTGTAAATCGTCTTGTCGATGATGCCGTCTCCCTCATAGTCGATCTCCAGGACGATGGTCATAACGCCCTCCTCAGCCCCTTCAAAGGACATGGTGACGACGTCGCCGTCCACCAGCACGTAGCCGCCAACGCCTAAGTCGGACATTTCGCCGTTGACCTCAAAAGACCACCAGGTTCCTTTCTCATCCCAGTTGGCCACCACGCCATTGATCCCGACTACAAAAACGCCCCAGTCCATCGTCTCGGCTTCCACGTCTGCCGCCGCATCAAGCAGGTCATAGGCGGTGGAGCCATCGGCCATCGTTTCCTCAGTTGTTACGTCCGCCACGCCGTCTCCATCGTAATCGATCTCCAAAGTCGCGGAGATATCCTCGGCCGCTGCGGCTAAGGTCAGCAAAAAAGCCAAGGCCGCCATCAAAAATACGCTTCTTGAAGTCATGTAGTTCTCATCTCCCAAAGCAGAGAGTTTAAACAAGCCAACTTTAATTAGATCTATTTAGCTTTTTTGGAGTTGTATCTGTGCTGGTGAATAAAAGTATCATATCAAAAGAATCAATTGCGATCAGCCAATATATAGATGAATTAAAATAAGTTTATAAAATTGCGGGGTGCATAGTGTGTGTCTACCCATTTAACATATGGTCGTGGGTGACTACTCCCTCGACTAAAGTCGAGGGCATCTAGGCTTTCGCCACAGACTGTAGTCCCAGTCTGAGAATATTCTTTGCCGCATTAAGATCTCAGTCTATCGATAATCCACAATAAGGACAATCGTGTACTCTGATAGACAAATCCTTTTTGACTATTTGACCGCAACCTGAGCACATCTGAGATGTATTAGCAGGGTTAACCAGCACAACCTTTCTACCAGCTTCTGCCGCTTTGTAGATCGTATATTGTACTGATTTGTTCCATGCTGCATCGAGGATGCTCTTTGCCAGGTTATGGTTCTCTACCATCTTGGTTATATTCAGGTCTTCGAAACAGATTATACCATAGGCGTTGACAAGTTTCCTGCTTAGCTGCTGTGCAAAGTTCTCTCGTCGATTAGCAACTCGTTCATATAGATGGCTTACAGCGTTGCTTGCCTTCCTTCTCCGAGCCGATCCTTTAGGTAGCTTGTCACGTTTGCTTTGAGCCTTCTTGAGACGTTCCCCATCAGCTAGAAGAAATCTAGGATTCTCGATGAATTCTCCATTCGAAAGCACTGCGAAGTTCAAGATACCCATATCGATCCCGACAACCTTCTGGGATGAGGTTAAAGGATGGTTGATAGACTCTTCGACTAGGAACGAGACATACCATTTATTGGTTGCAGATCTCCGAATAGTCAACCGTTTAACAAGTCCACCGATTGGCCTATGCAACTTGAATGTGATATCTCCGATCTTGGACAGCCATAACGTATCTCCATCTATGGAGAATCCACTTTGAGGATAACTGAGGCTATCATATCTGTTCTTTCCCTTGAAATGAGGGTAACCAGGATCTTCTCCGGATTGAACTCTTCGGAAGAATGCTCTGAATTCAAGGTTAACCCTCAGAACTACATCCTGTAGAACTTGAGAATGCACCGACTTCAGTTCCGGCTTTGACTCTTTCCATATAGGTAGCATTCTCTTGGATTCAAAGTAGCCGACCGATTTGCTTTCTTGTTCAAATGCGTTCTTTCGCATAGCCAGAGTTTCATTATAGACCCATCTACAAAGCTCCAGCTGTTCATTCAGCTTGGTTACCTGAGCTTTTGTTGGCTTGAGCCTATACCGAAACACTTTAGCCATGTAATAGATAGTATGCCGTATAGGCTAATAAATCTCTAGGTAGGTATAGGGCTGTATCCTGCCTTTGAAAAGGCTGGGATTAGCCCTGAGTTCATCCTAAAATTGTTTCGCGCCTGTCAGAGATTCATGTGGTTTGAATTATTTATACGGTTTTCACAACCCAAACAACCTATGACCAATAGCAAAATAAGCATCTAGTGGCATTTTTCGCTTGAAAGAACCTCATCATTGCGTTGGTGATGATTTGGCATCAAAAAAATTGAGAGCCATTTCTTGATAAGATGTTAAACAAACTAACTTTATATAACTCCAATAAACATTATATCAGATGCCACCCCCAAATTTCGACACGCCAGACTCAGAGAACGAGTCGTGCTTACGGGCGGCAGTCGGTCGAACCGATTACAGTATCGTGAGTTTAAAAGATCGAAAGGTGATATCATGGCAGAAGAAAGCAGGAAAGCAATTAAGCTGGGTGAGCTTAACAAGCTACTCTCCAAGGGTGAGATCCACACCATTGACGGGCTCTCTATTGAGGGCGATATCGAGATCGAAGTGGATGTAGGCGGAGCGGACGTGGGACCCATCCTCATGGCGGGTTTCGGCCAGGAGTTAGTCAAGACGGCGACCCAGCTTCTCAACTTCTCGAAAGCTCTGGGATATCCGGCTGACAGCCTACTGGTTCAGCCGAAAAAGTAGTTGGACTGATCTGTCCATCTTCGAAATGCAGAGGGTAGGTCGCGGCGAGATTCGCGCCGGATAAAATTGGTAGCCATTTAATAAGGTGGGTTCATACTTCCCAGGCTGCTAGCACCTTCTCCAAATTTGTATCGTTTCTCCTACCCCCATTTTTGAGAACCAGAACGCCGCCGGCGCTTCTTACGACCTTGCCTTGAAGCCGCTCGTTTCCTCTTCCGCCGAAGTAGAACTCAACCATCCTGTAGAGATGTTCCGATATGAACTAGTCCATCATAGAATTATCCCCCTGAATCTATTGCATGATGTCGATTTGGGTCAATGAATGTGCGCCGATAAACTACGTGTGGAATGTTAAAAAACAACATCTATCGCCGTAGTTACTCAGAATAAATCCACTGGAACTGACCACGCGAGACTCCAAAAAATGGCTTTATCGATGCTGATTTGGATGAGCTAAACACATACAAAATTTGAAAAGATCATTTTTAAATTAGATCTGCGTTATTATATAAAGTTGAGTTTGGCCAAATCAATCAACCACCTCCCCGAGCTTCAATCTATTTCACTTCTTGTGAGCGCCAACTCATCCAGTCCAAAGGCGAATCAAATTAATTTGCCTTAATTCAACCAAAACTTATTTAACCGTGGGTCGGTATGGCGTAAATATGCAGGTGCGTTCCCTCAGTCTCCTGGAAATCAGAGCTGAGCCGAGCACAGGCAGTTTGGACAACATAACCCAAAGAGACCGAACAAAACCGATAAAGCCCTGGAGCATCGCTGAAGAAAGGCTTGCTCTCCCGCAGGAATGCGATCCTTGGTGCTACAGAGCTTTCACCTCAATCAGATGGAGGCCCCCGCATAGCGCCTCATATCCCAACCCTCATGGATGCTCACAGTTTCTTTTCGGCGTTGGATCGCCGCGTGGGATCCTCCATCCGTCATTTCTCCGACGTCTTCGACACCCTTAGCCGTCTCTGATGATTTGCGGTAGTCTACCTATATCGAGTTGATGTGGATGAAACCAACAACATTGGACATAATCCAATATGATGCACCTTATGGGAGCAAATCTGATGCAATTGACCCTCCTCATGTCGCCGTGCGATCAGAGATAGTAAGATCAACTCAGTTGCGGTATACGACCTGATTTGCCATATCGAGTTTAAGTCAACTACTCGCCAATGAATTGGCGAGCATGCGCGTCGCCGACATTGGAAGTTTGCGGCTCCGCAAAAAATCGGGCCACGATGGGCAGGTTGGCGGCTGCCCTTGCAGCTATGTTTCGAGCTGCGACGGTGTCAGCATGGCCAGAGAAACCACACCAGACACAAGCGAACTCATCCCTAGTACGACGGTTGGATCGAGACAAATGATGACAAACAGGACATTCCTGAGATGTGTAGGCAGGATCGATATAGACCACAGGTACGCCCGCCAAGGCAGCCTTGTATTCGATGAACTGCCTGAGCTGATAGAATCCCCAACCATGCTGCTTGCGTCTCTGAGCCTTCGAAACCGTCATCCTCTCCATGATACCCTGAAGATCTTCGAGGGTGATCATGGAAGAGGTGTCTTTGGCTTTCGCAACCAGCTTCTTGGAGATGCAATGATTCATGTCACGTCGAAACCTGGACTCTTTACCCGAGAGTTTCTTGAGATGACGTTTGGCGCTATCGGTACCGCAGCTCTGAAGGTCTGCCTTAAGGGTGTCCATCTTGGTTCGGACGTTATCGATCTTGTCTCCCGAAAACTCTTCACCAGTCGAATCGACTATAATGTTCTTAATACCGAGATCGACACCGAGAACACCATCAGGTGCGATCTTAGGAGGCTCAGGAACCTCGACTACGACACAGAGATTAATTACTCAAATTAATTTGTCTTTACTCCAACAAAACTTATTTAACCCATAACCCATATGCCAAATATGCCGGCGCACACCAGCCCGGACTGCCGGACGGAAAGCATCCGAGTAGGATGCAAGAGCCGCAAAATGTGCATGGAAAACCCTATAGACCGATAAAGCTCCCGGCGCATCGCCTAGGGCTCATCTCCCTCATGTGAGCGAACTTCGATTCGTCGGGGCTTTCACTCCTATCTGGGCGGGATTTCGAGCAAGGCTGCATACCACATCTACCTTAGATCCGTGACTCTCTTCCGCCGCAAGCTGCCCCACAAGATCCAAATTAGCCATCTTCGAGGCTGAAAGCATGTTTCCCGGTAATCGCTCTTCGCATGGGAAAATTACAGGCTTATTGAAAGCCAACTTCTCCGGCCTAAAGACCGGAGCTTGTAACTGAGGTATCATGTCTCGCTACAATAGGCTGGTTGACAGCAGCCCTAAATGCGATGTTTATCGCAGCGATGTGGTCGGCTGGCCCAGCGAAGCCGCACGATTCACATCTAAACTCGTCTCTCTTTGGTCGGTTCGCCTTAGAGACGTGGCCACAAGAAGGGCAGGTCCGGGACGTGTTTCTCGGATCGACGAAGACGACCGAAACGCCAGCATCAAGTGCTTTGTACTGGACAAAGGTTCTAAGCTGGTAGAAACTCCAAGAATGCAAGCTGCGACTCTGAGCCTTTCGAACCGTTACCCTGGACCTGATGCCCTCAAGATCTTCAAGAGCAATCGATCGTTGGGTGTCTTTGGCTTTCGCAACCAGCTTTTTGGAGATGCAGTGGTTAACGTCCCTGGAGAATCGGGCCATCCTACCGGAAAGTTTCTTGAGATGTCTCTTGGCAGACTTCGTACCTTTGCTCTGAAGTCTGGATTTAAGCGAATCAAGTCGGTCACGGGTCTGGTTGACCTGCTCACCGGAATGGATCTCGCCATCGGAATCCACAGCAAGATACTTTATTCCGAGATCGACGCCAAGAGAACCGTTTGGATCGTAAGGAGTCTCTTCAGATACCTCGACTACCGGGCAGAGGTAGAAGATGCCTTTGACAAGTATAAGGTCAACTTGACCCCTGACCCGATCCATCCTGGCCTTCCGGTAATCCCCGATCTTGGTAGGAATAAGCTGCCTACCTTGGAGGGTGGTCAGCGAAACAGCATCCAGCCCTTTCCAGGTGAGAATTCTCTGATCGTAGACAACAGAACCGTCCAACCGAAACTCGGGTCTGATCGATTTGTCTCTCTTATAGGCTTCAACAACTTTGGAGATGGCCCGGACAGCAAGCTGCGCAGAGAGTCCGAATCTATCTCGAACGTCGTAGTAGGTGGCTTTATGGACTTCAAACTTGTTGGCTTTACCGATATCGAACGCTACTCCCGCGATATAGTTGCACGCTTCGTTGAAACGGTGCATCGTATCCAAGAGCATCTGATATTGCTCTTCGCTCGGATCGAGTTTCACCATCAAGGTTTTAAGCATCGTACTGAAGAATTTGCTCAGTTGATAAATATGTTTCGATACAATGGACGGAGCACGCTCCTATCCGGCCTAAAGACCGGGGTTTCCGCTACCCCTGCGCCCCAGGTGAGACTATGAATAAACGATCGCTGCACATCGCATATTTATTACTTGTATTTGTCTTGCAGCCGGTCTGTGGCGACTACGTGACATTTCGCGGTGACGCCCAACGAACCGGCGACGTGAGCGGGTCCGGTCCTGCCGAGCCCAACGTTCTGTGGAGCGAAAAGCTGACCCAAACGGGTTACATAGGCGGCAGCGCTTCAATCTGTGATGGCAGAGTTTACGTCTCCACCTGGCCCGACATGAGCTACAAGGGAGAGCAAGGTACAGGTTGCCTCGATGCTGAAGACGGATCGATTCTGTGGCTGAATCCCATCGGGGGAAAGGGTGGCGCTTCAACCCCCGCCATCTGCGATGGACGCGTCTTTGTGGGCAGCTGGATGGGCGATCTGTACAGTCTGGACGCTTCCACCGGCGATACGATCTGGAACCGAACCCTGGAAGACGATCCACAATGGTGGGGCGTGGCATCGTCGCCTTTGGTGATCGAAGACGAGATATTCGTGACCTCCTTCTCAGGTGGAACTCTGCACGTCTTGGATTTTGACGGAAACGAGCTTTGGAATCATTCTACCGGCAAGATCGACCAATACACATCGCCAGCAGGTGACGACGACAAAGTCTACTTTGCTGGGGGTGATTCAGCTCTTTATTGTGTGAACCGGTCGTCCTTTGACATCCTCTGGAAGTTCGCCACAAATGACGATCCCATAACCTCTACGCCAGCGGTCAAAGATGACAGAGTATACTTCGCGACGAGGAATAACCTTTACGCCGTTGACACGACCTCAGGCGAAAAACGTTGGAATCGGCCCTTAAAAGGCACCATATCGTCGCCCGCCATCTCTTTTGACCGAATCTACATCGGAACGGATGATAAAACGTTGAATTGTTACAGCACTTCTGACGGCACGCTCCGCTGGAGCGCTGAGGTCAACGGCCCCATCGTCTCCTCGCCTTTAGTCACGGAAGAGCGAGTCTACTTCGGGACGAACACCGGAAAAGGAACTGTCTATGCACTGGATGCCACAACCGGCGATTTGGTTTGGACCTATCTCGTCGGCGAGTATATCATGTCCGCTCCCTCACTCTCTGACGGGATTTTATACATAGGCACAGACGACGGCCGCCTTTACGCCTTTGGAGAAGAGTCTTCCAACGTGATATTCGAATGCGAAGTTTTACTCGACGATGGCAGCTTCAATCTATCTGCAGATAGTGGCGAGGTATACTCGATCAAAAATAGAAGCGCCCTTGGCGCGCTGAAAGTGGCTTCAGAATCTGGCCAGTTCGACTTTACTGTAGACGACTCGCTCTGGGCAGGCTACGGCCTTTTGGCAAAATCGATAGATAATATCGAGCCGGACGAAGGCGAGATGTGGATGTACTGGGTGAACTATCCGGACGAGGCCATGCCATCATCTGGTCCTGACCGATTTTGTCTGGAAGACGGAGATTCCGTTACGTTCTATTTGGGCGACAGGAGCACAAAACCTGAAGACGAACTCCGAATCGAGATAAGGGCGGCATGGGCGTGATGAAACTTTGAACCTTCGACGTGAAATCCCAAGATCAAAAAGAGCGACGTGTGGGCTGAGCAGAGCAGGGAATTTAATCCTTATCATGCTCGTTTTGGCGACTACGGGCCCAGCTCTTGGAACGGACCAGATCTGGGAAGGTGAGGCCCTCCTCACCAGAGATGATATCAACGTTACCGGGATCGGTGGCAATCTTCATTCAGTCGGAGGAAAGTCGGCTCTGGGAGCCTTAATCAAGGCCTCAGAGGCTGGCGAATTTGAAGTCGGTTTAGACACGTCCCTCTGGGATATCCTCGGTCCAGTCGTGGAGTCTATCGGAGGTGTATATGCTGAAGAGAACAGATCCTGGAGATATTGGGTCAACTATCCAGACGAGGCCGTGCCCCTCGATGGGCCCGACCTCTTCGAGCTAAAAGATGGCGACAACGTCACGTTCTATCTAGGAGATCGACACGCTCTGCCTTTCGAATCACCCCGAATCAACATAACTGCAGAGATCCTGCTGAAAAGGCCTGAGGTATTGTTCATAACCGCAGAGAACCATCCAGTGATCCGAGAGGCGTCAAAAGACGCGGTATTGAACGTTACTTTGACATCTAAGGAGTCGGCACCTTCGAACCTTTCAAAATATGAGCTGATATTTTTGGAGATGTTGGACAGTCAGGGTTTCGCGGAGATAGGCCCTCTGCTAAAAGAGCCAAAGGAGAAAGGTGTTCCCGTGATCGCGATCCATTCCGAGGGATATGACTCCCTTCTTGCCAACGTCGATATCGAAGATTATCCCGATATAGAATACTACTGGGACTATGGCGGTCTAGATAACATGGAACGGCTCTTCGCATATTTGGGCGCGAATTTTTGCGGTCTTGATGTGGACGTCAAAGAACCAGTTCCAACGCCCAAGGCCTACATCTGCCATCCAGACTCTCCGGACTTATTTTTGAACACCTCTTCCTATCTCCAGTGGTATCGGAACAACACTGGACATAGATACAACGATAGCGCACCGACGATAGGGGTGATGAACTATGCAGACGATCCTGTGAACTCTCAGTTCAGAACCGCTCTCGTCAGGACCTTGGAGTCGAAGGGCGCAAACGTGATCGACATCGGGTTTGAGAACACCACTACGATGAAGGGGTTATTCATCCAGAACGAAACGACCATCGTCGACGCCGTGATCCTCACCAAGCCCTTCAGGCTCAACTACGGCGACCCCGACCAGGGGGTCGAGGATCTCGAGGAGCTGAACGTTCCCATTTTGAACGGGCTGAAGCTCTGGTATCAAAACAATGAAGAGTGGAGGAACAGCACCGGCCTTTATCCCACGGAGGTCTACTTCAAGCTCGCAGAGCCCGAGATGGACGGGATCATAGAGCCCATAATGATTGCAGGCAGGACCGAGGAGGGCGATTTCGAACCGTTACAAAGCCAGATCGAATGGCTCGCAGACAGGACCATCGCCTGGATAAAGCTCAGCCAAAAGCCCAATGCTGAGAAGAAGGTGGCCATAATCTACTACAACCACGGGGGCGGAAAGGACAATTTGGGCGCAACCTACATCAACGTGCCAAGGAGCCTTCAGAGGATTCTGGACGGTATGAACGAGTCCGGCTATACCGTGGAAGGAACCATCCCAGACGAGCGAGATTTAATCGATCTGATGGCCCATGAAGGAACAAACGTGGGAACCTGGGCTCCTGGCGAGCTCGATGCCATGGTCAAAGCGGGAAACGCAACGCTATTGCCTGTGGACGATTATTTGGAGTGGTTTGCAGAAATCGACCCCGCAAAACAGAAAGAAGTAACTGACAGGTGGGGTCCACCTCCAGGGGAGATCATGGTCTACGAAAACGAGACGGGAAAGTACTTCGTCATCCCCAAGCTCACCTTCGGGAACGTAATTCTCGCGCCCCAGCCGACGAGGGGATGGCTCCAGAACAACACCGTCCTCTACCACAATAAGGACATCCCACCGCATCATCAGTACATCGCCTTCTACTTCTGGCTGAAGAAAGGGTTTGATGCTGACTTTATCGTCCACCTCGGGAAGCACGGCACTCAGGAGTGGACCCCAGGAAAAGAGAGCGGAATATCCGGCGATCAATGCTGGCCCGGGATACTGATCCAGGACCTTCCGGTCATCTATCCTTACATCGTCGACAACATCGCTGAGGGCACTCAGGCCAAGAGAAGAGGCGATGCCGTTATGATAACTCATCTGACGCCACCGATAGTGGCCTCTGGCCTTTATTGTAATTTCACAAACTTGGCGGATACCGCCTTCAACTACAACCAAGTTCAGAACGAGACGGTGAAGGCTCTCTACAAAGAAGATATAATCGTTCAATGTGGAGATATGCACCTTGATGAAGATTTGGAAGTTAATTTGAGCGAGCTATCGTCGGACCCAGAGGACTTCGACGAATTTGTCGACGAACTAGAGAATTACCTATACGATCTGAAGAACGAGTTCATGCCCTACGGTCTTCATACCTTCAGCCAGCCGATGGAAGGGACGCCCCTAGTGGAGATGGTAGAATCGATGTTGGGAGATGACTACAAGAGAGAGGTCGCCCAAATGATCTCCTACGAAGATTATCCCAACCCCTCGAGGCTGGACAAGGAACGAGAGCTTGACAACTGTTCGTCGGACCTTTTGGCCGAAGTTCTGCTCAACGGCACCAAACCAGATCAAGCCCAGAAGATCATCTTTTCCAATCTAACAGGCTTGGACGAAGGCGAATATGCAACAATGTCTGAAAACCTCACCACCACCCTCGAGCTCGGCAGTTTTTATTCTGAAGGACTTCTGGCCTGCGTCGAAGAGCTTCCAAGGTTCATAAACGCCTCAGAGTCTCAGTACACGCCACCTTCGCCAGCAGACGATCCCATTCGTGATCCAAACGTTCTGCCAACCGGCAGAAACTTCTATCCGATGGACCCCCGGAGGGTCCCGACGACGGCGGCCTGGGAAGCTGGCCAAACCTTAGCAGAACAACTGATCGAAACGTACCGGGAGGATAACAACGGAACCTACCCTCAGAAGATGGCCATCGTCCTTTGGGCCTGGGCAATAACTGATCATGGCGTCGTAGAGTCGGAGATCCTCCATCTGATTGGGGCAAAGCCGGTCTGGGACTCTTACGG
>Ga0116164_10001843_pt1 | contig 15597 bp, 15 predicted proteins | sample AD_UKC109_MetaG_FD_89888 | JGI IMG/M metagenome (GOLD analysis project Ga0116164, IMG submission 89888) | Active sludge microbial communities of municipal wastewater-treating anaerobic digesters from Hong Kong - AD_UKC109_MetaG | ecosystem: Engineered > Bioreactor > Anaerobic > Digestate... | reverse complement strand
TATCAAGATACCGCATATATTTTCTCAGAAAGCTTAAAGAACATCGGTGTTAAATGTGAGCTTCAAGTCATCGATAGTTCATTGCTTTCACAAAAAGCTTTGAGCGGAGACTTTGAAGCCTGTTTATGGGCTTTCGGAAACCAACCTGATCCCCAATTAAGAAAAGCCATTTGGTCACCGGGTTATTCCCTTTATTATTGTCACTTTGAAACGATGAACCCCGAAACAAAGGAACCCTATGCTGATTTAAGAAACATGACTGATTGGGAAAAACAGATTCATTATGCTTTTGAAATTGGACAGACTGCTATGGACCCAAGAGAAAGAAAAGTTCAGTACGGAATTTGGCAAGAACTCTATGCGGAATATGTCCCCTTTATTTATGTTTGTAAAGGAATGGATCTGATGGGTGTTTCTAAAACATTGGGCAATTTCCACCAAACTGCCGATGGTTCTCTGGCTTACGCAGTCTATACCATGTTCAGAAAATAAACATCACACCATCTGAATCTTTAAGATGGACTAATTTCAACGGGCGCATTAAAAAGCGCCCGTTATCTTGTAACAAGGAGAGTGCTAGATGGCATCATTTATCATCAGAAGAATTTTGATAATCATTCCCATGATGTTTGCAGTATCTTTCATCTGTTTTTTTCTGACCGAGTTACAGCCTGGCGATTTTGTTTCCCAGTATCTTGAAAATCCAAGAATCTCTCCTGAACAAATCGAACTGATTAAAGAGAGGCTGGGTTTAGATAAACCGGCAATGACCAGGTATCTGTTGTGGTTAAAGCAAATCATCACAAAAGGAGATTTTGGTTATTCCTTTGCCTTTAAACGTCCTGTTATTGACCTGATCTGGGAAAGAATGGGCTGGACTGTCAGCATCGCCTTGTCAACCATTGTGTTTCAATGGCTCATTGCTGTTCCCTTAGGCATTTTTTCTGCCTTTCATCCTTATAAAATGTGGGATTATCTGCTGACTTTTATCGCATTCATCGGAATATCCATTCCTAATTTCTTTTTTGCGCTGATTTTGATGTATCTCACCAATTCCAGCGGAGGTCTTTTTTCCTCTCAGTTCATCGGCGAACCACTGAGTTGGGCAAAAGTGTACGATTTGTTCCATCATGTCTGGCTTCCCATTGCTGTTATCGGTCTTTCCGGTCTTGCTGGGTTGATGAGAGTCATGAGGGGAAACATGCTGGATACCTTAGGATCTCCTTTTGTCAATTCCCTTCGAGCCAGGGGGTTACCGGAAAAGCAGGTCAGAAAACATGTGGTCAAAAACGCCTTAAATCCCATGATCAGTATTGCCGGAATGGAACTGCCCAATATCTTCAGCGGCACGATTATTACCGCCATTGTGCTAAATCTACCAACAATGGGACCATTTTTTTATACGGCGTTGCTGAATCACGACCAATACCTGGTCATGACATTTCTGATGTTTATCGCATTTATCACACAAATCGGGAACCTTCTGGCAGATATTCTGCTGGCGGTGCTTGATCCAAGAATCAGAATGAGTTGAGGTGGGAAAATTGAAGGGAAATACATCACAGAGAGTTCGAAGAGCCTTTTTTAAACATAAATTGGGCATCATAGGAATGATTATTTTAATACTGTTATATCTGATGATTCTGTTTGCAGATTTTCTATCCCCTTATAATTATCAAAATACCAAAAGGGATTTCACCTTTAATGAACCCTCGAAGATCTATTGGAAAAAAGACGGAAAATTCGTTGGCCCTTATGTTTACGGCATGAAAAAAAGCAGGGATCCGGTTACCTTTGCAGTAAAATACGTTGTTGATGAGGAAAATACTTATCCCATCAGATTCTTTGTTAAGGGAGATCCCTACAAATTTTGGGGATTGTGGGAAACAGACATTCACCTGTTTGGTATCGGTCAACAAAAGGATGCCGTTTTATATTTATTTGGCGGTGATCGGTTTGGACGGGATTTGTTTTCAAGAATTCTCATCGGCGGGAGAGTATCGTTAACCGCCGGTTTAATCGGAACATTGATTGCGGTGGTTATTGGCGCTATTGTAGGTGCCTTTTCGGGCTATTATGGGGGTTGGATCGATGTCACCATTCAACGCTTTATCGAAATCCTTAGATCTTTCCCCAGAATCCCTCTGTGGCTGGCACTCGCCATGTTGCTTCCTCCTACATGGCCAAGTACAACTGTATATTTGGGTATTGTAGTCGTCCTGTCTTTTATCGGCTGGATGGGTGTAGCGAGAGTTATCAGGGGAATGGTACTCAGTCTGCGTGAAAAAGAATACGTCCTTGCCGCTCAAGTCATTGGCCAATCTGATTTCAAAATCATTACCAAACATTTGATTCCGAACACCGTTACCTATTTGGTTGTTGTATCCACTTTATCAATTCCGGGCATGATCCTTGGAGAAAGTTCTATCAGTTTTCTCGGATTGGGGATTAAAGAACCCATGACCAGTTGGGGATTATTATTAAAACAAGCCCAATCGCTTTCAGACATTCAGTCACATCCTTGGTTGATGATTCCGGGATTGTTTATCATCCTGGCAGTTCTCTCATTTAACTTCGTAGGAGATGCATTACGAGATGCACTCGATCCCTACAGGACGGTGGATAAATTATGAGTATCATTCAAGTCAACCATTTAAAATCTTTCTTTAAAACAGAAGAGGGTATCGTCAAAGCAGTGGATGATATTTCTTTTGAACTGAGGGAAAATGAAATATTGGCTTTAGTTGGTGAATCGGGTTGTGGAAAAAGTGTCACCGCACAGACCATCATGGGATTGCTCAAATCACCCCCCGCTATCATAGAAGGCAGCATCAAATACCACGGAAAGGAATTAGTGGGATTATCCAACAAGTTCTATCACCAATTAAGAGGAAAAGAGATTGGAATGATTTTTCAAGAACCCATGTCGGCTTTTGATCCTCTATATACTGTAGGCGAACAAGCCTCAGAAGCAGTAGCGGTTCATTCAAATCTGAACAAACATGAAATTAAAGATAAGATAATCGCCATGTTTAACAAGGTAGGAATCAGTGAAGCCAAACAAAGATATGATGAGTATCCCCATCAAATGAGTGGGGGGATGCTTCAAAGGATGCTGATTGCACTAACATTGGCTTGTGATCCTAAGGTCCTCATTGCAGATGAACCCACAACCGCACTTGACGTGACGATTCAGGCGCAGGTATTAAATCTAATGCGTAACCTTCAAAAGGAGTTCAATACTTCTATCATTTTTATCACCCATGATTTGGGGGTGGTTGCAGAATTATCAGATCGAATCCACGTCATGTATGCCGGTAAAATAGTTGAAAAAGCAGATGTAATTGAACTTTTCGACAATCCAAAACATCCTTATACCAAAGGATTATTGGCATCCCGTTTAAAAAGAGAACTGAAAGGACAAACATTGCCTTTTATCGAAGGAACAGTTCCAAGAGCTTTTGAATTTCCAAAAGGATGCCGCTTTCACCCCAGATGCCCTTTTGCCAAAGAAATTTGCAAAGAACAAGAACCTGCACCGACTGTTTTTAATGATGGACATGTTTGTTCATGCTGGTTGTATGCAGATAATCACCCTTTAGATGGAGTTGATCGATAATGATTATTAAAGGTACTCATATAAAAAAATATTTTCCCATCCGAAAAGGTGTATTCCTTCAAACTGCCGGATATGTGAAAGCCCTTGAACAAGTGAATTTTGAACTAAACGAAAATGAAACCTTGGGAATAGTCGGAGAATCAGGATGCGGTAAAACAACATTGGGAAGGGTAATTACACTAATCTATTCTCCAACTGAAGGAATGCTGGAATACAACACACCAGAAAACAGACAAATAGTAATTGGGAAAAAAATGAACAAGCATCAGACTAAATTATATCGCAGAGATGTCCAAATGATTTTTCAGGACCCGTTTAGCTCGTTAGATCCCAGGATGACTGTTGGTGATATTCTCAGAGAACCTCTAGATGTTCATCAGCTTTATCCCAATCCAAAAGAAAAAGAAGAATACATCCAATACTTGCTTGAAAGAGTGGGATTATATCCGGAATATTCTGCCAGATACCCTCACGAATTCAGCGGAGGACAGAGGCAGAGAATTTCCATTGCCCGGGCCATCGCCTTAAAGCCCAGAGCGATTGTATGTGATGAGCCCACTTCGGCTCTGGATGTTTCGGTTCAAAGTCAAATCATCAATCTGCTTCAGGAATTAAAAGACCAAGAGAACATGGCTTATTTTTTTATCTCTCATGATTTGGATTTGATTCATCATGTCAGCGATCGGGTCATGGTCATGTATTTAGGCTCTGTGATGGAGGAAGGCGAGGCTGATGAGGTTTTCACTCACGCTTCCCATCCCTATACCCGTGTCCTGATGAAATCGATTCCCCATTGGGATCCCAAACAGAGAAAATTGGGGAACATTCATCTTGAAGGGGAACCTCCAAGCCCCATTAATCCACCACGAGGATGCCCGTTTAACACACGTTGCCCTGACGTGATGGATATTTGTAAAAGGGAAATGCCCACCCTTCACAAAATAGGCGTAAATCACTCTGTTGCCTGCTGGCTCTACAACAACAAAGGATGAGAGAAACTTCATGAGATTGTTAAGCAAACCCTTTGAAGATGGTTTTATCATGCCGGCTGAATTCGAGCCCCATTCGGGATGCCTGATGCTCTGGCCATACCGAAGGGATAATTGGAGAGAACAAGCAATCCCTGCAGCAAAAGCATTTGCAACGGTTGCTAATCTCATCTCAACATCAGAACAAGTCTATGTGGGCATTTACAAAGAATCTGTTGAGATCGCTAAAAGACTCCTCTCATCGCACATCCAATTGATTGAATTGGACTACAACGATTCTTGGATGCGAGACATCGGGCCCACTTTTGTAAAAAACCGTTCGACCAAACAGATCAGGGCTATCGATTGGAATTTTAACGCATGGGGTGGCGAAAAGGGGGGGTTATATCAGGATTGGGGAAAGGATGCGAAGGTATGCGAGCAATTATTGTCTGATTTATCATCTACTCTCAAAAAATTTCCGGATCCCATCAGCTACTACAAATCCAATGTGGTCCTGGAGGGAGGAGCCATACACGTTGATGGCAAAGGCACCCTGATTGCAGTGGAAGAATGTGTACTAAACGAAAACAGAAATCCCGGAATGACGAAGAAACAAATGGAGGGAATTTTTTCAGATTATTTGGGGATTCGTAAAACTATCTGGCTCCCTTTGGGGGTTTATAATGATGAAACGGATGGTCACGTTGATAACCTTTGCTGTTTTACCCCTGATTCATACGTATTGCTCAGCTGGACGGATGACAAAGAGGACCCTCAATATCCGATCAGCAAACAGGCATATGATATTCTGAGTCATGAACATAATGCACAGAAACAACCAATCATGGTTGAAAAAATCCATCAACCTCAACCGTTGTATATAAATGAAAAGGAACTCATGGGACTTGAGCCAGGAGATGCCAAGAAAAGAAATAGTGCAGATCGTCTTGCGGCTTCGTACGTCAACTTTTATGTCTCCAATCATGCCGTCATCTTACCGGTTTTCAACGATCGCCAAGACCGTCAGGCCATCAAATTGATTCAAAAACACTTCCCCAACCGGAACATTATTCCGGTTTACTCCAGAGAAATCCTTTTAGGAGGTGGCAATGTTCACTGCATCACTCAACAAATACCTGAAAAGGGTTAAATCCGTTTAGCTTGACAAGCCCATTGATGGATTTTCGATCCTTCTGAAAGCACGTTGATCAAATCACCTCTAGATGTTGTAAATCCAAATGTGGAAGCATCTTCAATAGTAAAGTCGTTGAGAGAAGTTTTTATGGCATCCAGCATAAAATATTTCCGGAATTTTCTGTATTCAGGTTTGAATTCCGATGAAATTGGTTTGAGGTAAATGTAAGTTCCAAATAAAGTGCCTGAGGACTTCAAATAAGGTTTGATGTGATTGAACAATAACTCACCTTTGTGAAAAACATGATTGGTAGTTCCAAAGATATCAAGAACGATATCAACACTCTCCCATTTTAAGGGAATATCGGAATATTCAGCTGCGATAAAGATTGAATTCTGACCTATTCCGTTTTTTTCCATCAAAGCTTTCGTTTTTTTAAGCTGTTCTAAACTATTATCCGTGGCGATAAAATAATTGGATTTGGCTATTTCCTTAATCACATTAGTCATCACCATGCCATTTCCTGTTCCAATTTCCACGATGATTTGATCGTTTAAAGATTCCACATTGAGACGTTTGATAACCCACTGAAAAGCCTTTTGAGTGAAGCTGATAAACAAAGTATCCGTTTGTTCCAAGTATTCCTCAGGTGAGTATTTATTGACTTCCATTACCTTTTTATAGGATTCTCCAATATTATGATCAATGATGATTCCATCCTGAATTAAAGCCATATACCCGCAATCGCAATGCAACTCACCATTATAAATAGAGTTCCCGTCAACAATGGCATTATAGAGTTTTAGATTCTTCTGACACTTGGGACAGTAAAGCAGATTAAAAAACTGAAGCGGAATGCCGATTTTTGTTTTAAGGGTTTTTTTCACATGTTCGATTTCGTCAATTTTCTCATCCAATGCCTTAATGGCCTTTTCTATCTCTTTTTTCTCCTCCATCAGATCATCTTTTTTTTCAATGAAAAACTGAGCATAGTATTCAAGATTGGTGGTATCAATGAGATTTGTCAACCGTTTGAAAGAAAGAATTTTCTTAATCTCCGTAATCTTAAACCGCATCAGTTTTAGTTCTTTAATCAGTGTCATGTCTTCAAGGCATTTATCATCAAACTGATATTGACTGTGTAGTTTTTCGGGTAAAATCATCCCATTATCAATATAATAGCGAATTGTATCGATTCTCGCATCAAATTTTCTTGCGAATTCACCAATCTTCATTATAGTCCTCCAAGGAAAAATGCTTTACTCGATTCTATCATATATCACTAATTTATAAAAAACAAGCTAAATAATAAACCGAGAAAAATGTGATATCAGTCGCAATCGATAGCGATCAAATCGTTATTTTATTCATTTAAACTTTATAAATAGATGAAGGTAAAGGGAAGAAGCCGGTTCACTTTTGAAATGATTTCATCAAGAAAAAAGGGGCGCTAAGCCCCTTATCTTTTACTGTTGATAGGCCTGACCCTCAACAGTTATCGTTTCTCTTCCGAGGATTCCGCCGGTTAGGTAAGTGATGAGCAAGTCTACAACGGTATATCCTTCAATTATTTTCAAATTTTTTGCAAAATCAGCACGATAAGGAGCTAACCCGGTTCTGATCATTTGATCAAGTTTCAAATTGGTATCGCTAAAATTATAGAGCATCGGACTAATCAGATACCAAAGTTCTCCGGATTCAGAAAAACTCCCCACCGGTCTACCTGAAGCCTGTGGGAAATAGCCCAAATTTCCATCCTCTGATTGGAACACCACTGAACAACTGCTGAAAGCAAAGATGATTAAAGCTAAAGCAACTGCCAAACCCATTTTTTTCAACACTCTGATTCCCCCTTCTTAAATTTGTGAATTTATTGAGTAACGATTAATGGATAAATGCCACCTGTATAGGCAAGTACAAATGAAGGCTGAATATTGTGATTGATACCCAGACCTATCTGTAACCCGCCCACTGCTGAAAAAGGAATATAAAAAGAACCTTTTATCGACGCATCCACATAATCCAACCCCATTTTGAGATCGGCATTGATATACACCCCAAAAAGACGTCCTTTGACTGTATTTAAAAACTCTAAAACCCTCAACTCCATTCCTGCGTTAACATAATAATCCGAAAGATCGTGAACGCCGCCACCCAGACGAAACCTAAAAGGCCCTGAAAACGAAGGGCCATAAGTCACAACAAAACTGACATCATAATTGTTGAACCATTCGTTTTCCTCGAAAAAACCAAGATTGGATTTCTGATACTCCAAGGACAAACCAAAATAATCATCGCTGTATTGGGCACTCAAACTAATGAGTGCGAAAAAAAACAACAATAACACACAGAAATGCTTTTTCATCTCATCAACCTTACTGTTCATTGTTATCCGATACACCTTATTTTACCATAAATACAACAAAATTAATGATACTTGAAGCATGTAATTATTCCTCTTTTTTTGCTATAATCACAGAAGAATTTTTATCTCTGGAGGCTCTTATGATAAAGGCACTTATTTTCGATATGGATGGCGTTTTAATTGATAGCGAACCGATTTACAAAAAGCTCAACGCTAAATTGTTTAATCAACTTGGTTTTTCTTTAACTGACGAAGAATATTCACAATTTGTGGGCACAACAGATGAAAAGATGTTAAGCGAATTAAGGGAACGCTTTTCGCTCAACAAGACTGTTACTGAAATGAACGCCATGCGAGAAACCATCCACATGGATTTTTTCAAATCAGCTGAATTAACCCCGATGGATGACCTTCATGAATTATTAGAATGGGCTAAAATGTCAGGATTGAAGCTTGCCGTTGCTTCCTCAACTGATGAAAAATTTGTCCTTTTGATCCTTGAAAAAATAGGGGTCATTGATTGTTTTCATACCATTGTATGCGGAAATCATATCAGACACTCTAAACCCGCTCCGGATATCTTTTTGAAGGCTGCCAGAAATCTTGAACTGCCCCCCAACCAATGTATCGTCATTGAAGATTCTGCCAATGGGGTAAAAGCAGGAAAAAGTGCTGGAATGTATGTCATTGGGTTTCAAAGTGATGATGGTGTTCAGGACTTATCCGATTCCGGCCGGTTGATTCACTCACTAAATCAGGCCAAACAAGTTATAAAGGAATGTTTATGATTATTAGTGCGGATACCGGCGGAACATTTACGGATTTTGTTTACATAGAAAACGGAGATTTCAAGATACTCAAGGTATTATCTACCCCTGAAAATCCATCAAAAGCGGTATTGAAAGGTACAAACATCATCAATGCTGATGGCGTCAAAGAACTGATACACGGATCGACAGTCGCAACGAATGCCGTCCTGGAGAGAAAGGGAGCTAAAACGGCCATCATTACCAACAGTGGGTTTGAGGATATTATTGAGATTGGAAGACAAAATAGGCCTGAGCTTTACAATCTTTTTGTCAAAAGGCCTGAGCATTTGGTGAACACCTCACTTAGATTCGGTGTACCCGGCAGGATTTCCAAAAAAGGAGAAATCATCGATGCATTTGATCATAATGCCGCCAAACATGTGGCAGATCAGATTTTTAAGTTGAAAGTTGAATCAGTCGCTATTTGTTTTTTGTTTTCGTTTGTTAATCCTATTCATGAAATTGCAATGAAAAAGGTGTTGGATGAAATCTGCAAAAACAACATCGCTTGTTCGATGTCTCACGAGATCATGCCGGAATTCAGAGAATTTGAACGCTGCTCCACCACCTGTGTAAACGCCTATGTACAACCGATTATGCAAGGCTATATCGGTGAACTTGAACGTCATATCGGTAAGGATTATCTGATTATTATGCAGTCCAACGGGGGGAGAATCAGTTCTCAAACAGCCTCCAGAGAACCGGTCAGAACTATTCTTTCAGGTCCTGCCGGTGGTGCCGTAGGCGCCTTTGAAATTTCAAAGGCTGCAGGCTATGACAAAATTATCTCATTTGATATGGGTGGTACATCAACTGATGTATCGCTTATCAACGGAGCATTACCCATCAATGTTGAATCGACAGTGTCCAATTATCCTTTGAAAGTTCCCATGATCGAAATTCATACCGTCGGAGCGGGAGGAGGATCCATCGCTTATATTGATCAGGGGGGTGCTTTAAAAGTCGGTCCCATGAGCGCAGGAGCTGAACCAGGGCCCATTTGTTATGGTATTGGCGAAAACATTACCGTTACAGATGCCAACCTTTATCTGGGAAGACTAATCCCCGAACAATTCCTCGGGGGGACCATGCCTTTGGCTAAAACCCGTTTGGATCGTTATTTTTCCCAATTTTCAAAGGAATCTGGCCTGTCTGCAATCAAATTGGCTCAAGGGATTTGTGATATCGCCAACACGGTCATGGAAAAGGCCATCAGGGTTATTTCGGTGGATAGAGGCCATGATCCTTCCGAATTTACGTTGTGTTCATTCGGCGGCGCTGGTGGAATGCACGCCTGTTTCTTAGCCGATTTACTGAATATCCCCAGAGTACTCATTCCGAAAGACCCCGGAATTTTATCAGCCAAAGGAATGCTTATGGCAGACTGCATACGTGATTATTCAAAAACCGTCATGATGAATGATTCCGTCAACCAAACGTTAATAGAAACAGAATTAGATCAATTAGAAGAAAGAGCCATTCATGACTTAGCTATTGAAGGCATAAAAAGGAAAAATGTTCTCATCAGCCGATTTGTGGATATGCGCTATAAAGGTCAATCGTATGAGTTGATCGTAGACTATGTAGATGACATTAGAAACGCTTTTGATCAAGCCCATGAAAAACGCTATGGTTATTCCAACCCAGATAAAGCATGTGAAATTGTGAATGTAAGAATCCGAGCTTTTGGTAAAACAGCTAAACCCATTTTGAATAGGCTAAAAAAAGCAGAACGGAATGTTAATTTATGCGAACAATCTGTTTTATATACAAGAGATTGTGTTTTTGAGGGATTAACCGTATCAACACCTGTCATTGACAGAGATCAATTGAATCCAGACGATCACCATGAAGGTCCTGTGATTATCGTTGAGTATTCTTCTACCATTGTCATTCCACCCACCAGAGCTTTTTGGGTGGATGATTTCGGGAATTTAATCGTTGAAAAAAAGAGTGGAGGGTGTTGAAGATGGTTGACCCAATCAAATTAGAAATCTTTAAAAATAAATTTTCCGCTGTTGCTGAAGAAATGGGAATTACGTTAAACCGAACGGCCTTTTCTCCAAACATCAAAGAAAGAAGAGACTATTCCTGCGCCATCTTCAATTCTACAGGGGATATGCTAACTCAAGCAGCCCATATTCCGGTTCATCTGGGCTCAATGCCCATGTCAGTTCAAGCAGCTATTTCAAACAGCCCGATGAATCCAGGCGATATGGTCATTTTAAATGATCCGTTTAAAGGGGGCACGCATCTTCCGGATGTAACAATCGTTGCTCCTGTTTTTACTTCACTAAACAGTCAAAAGCCTACATTTTATATTGCAAACAGAGCCCATCATGCCGATATCGGCGGAATGAGTGCCGGATCCATGCCACTTTCAAGATCCATTTATCAAGAAGGCTTGATTATCCCTGCATTGAAAATCATTAAAAATGGTCAGCTTGATGAAAATATCATGAAATTAATCCTGTCCAACGTCAGGACCAGTATTGAAAGGCAAGGAGATTTTGCGGCACAATTTATGGCAAACAAGATTGGAATCAAAAGAATGGATGAATTAATCGAAAAAAATGGCTGCGAAAATACCGTTTACTATTCTAACGCCTTAATTGAATACTCTGAAAGAATGATGAGGCAGACTTTGGAAAAGATACCCGACGGCTGTTATAAATTTGAAGATTATCTTGATTCAGATGGTGTGGAACAGCGACCAATAAAAATCAACACCCTTATAACCGTCAATGGGGATGAAGTTACTGTTGATTTCAGTGACAGTTCTAAACAAGTCAAAGGTAGTGTCAATGCTGTTTACGCAATTACTGTTTCTGCCTGCCTTTATGTCTTCAGATCCTTGGTCAAAGAAAACATTCCTACCAATGCCGGTTGCATGAGACCCATTCATCTCATCTGCGAAAAAGGCAGCATTGTGGATGCCAAACATCCTGCTGCCGTTGCAGGAGGAAATGTAGAAACCTCTCAACGCATTGTTGATTGTCTTCTTGGCGCCCTGTCAAAAGCCATCCCCGAAAAGATACCGGCCGCAAGTCAAGGAACCATGAATAATCTAACCATTGGAGGTATCGATACTGAAAATTTACAAGCCTTTGCCTATTATGAAACCATGGGAGGTGGCACCGGAGCTTGTGCAAAAACGGACGGGGAAAATGCAATCCAGTCTCACATGACGAATACTCTGAATACCCCGGTTGAAGCTATTGAGTACGAATACCCCATTCGCATCAGCAAATACGCCATTCGCAAAAATAGTGGGGGCAAAGGGCATCATACTGGCGGTAATGGTTTAATCAGAGAATTTACCCTTTTAAATGATGCTGAATGTACTATGCTAAGCGAAAGAAGGGCTACTACTCCTTATGGTTTGTTTGGTGGAGATGCAGGTAAACCCGGGATCAACCTTTTAATCTCAAAGGAAAGGGGCGAACACCGACTACCGGATAAATTCAGTCTGTTTCTTAAAAAAGGCGACATTCTAAGAATAGAAACGCCAGGAGGCGGCGGATATAAGAAAAAAGAAAAGAAGATTTGAGGTGATTAGTCTATAAGTTCAAGTGATCTCAATTTAGTTTCAATAGCTTCTCTTTCAATGGGCTTGATCAAATAACCGTCACAACCCCGTACATAGCTTTTCTGGATATTCTTTTTATCTCCAAGAGCCGTTATCATGACCACTTTTGGCGAATTGTTTTTACGTAGGCGTTTAATTCTGGCCAAAACATCATGGCCATCCATTCGAGGCATCATGATATCCAAGGTAACCAAATCATAGGGTTCATTTCTGGCTCCCGCTTCGATTACTTTGTCTAAACCATCAATACCATTGTCAGCGCAATCGCATTCACCATATTTTGATAATACCGTTTTCAGCATCTTCATCGTTATCGGATCGTCTTCAACAATTAAAAATCTCACGTTTTCCCTCCTAATAAGCGTTTATTCCTGCTTTATAACAATGATTCATCTGGCTCTGTAAATAATTTTTCCGGTGTCTCAAGACTAATGCGACCGATTGTTCCATCCTGAAACATTTTTAAAAAGATCGTTCTCGCTCTTTGAATATCTGGTTCTCCCTTTGTGAGTAAAAAGCCTCTCCGCCGGCATAACCTTTCATACACTTTTATGATATCCAACTCATCCGAATGGAGCTTTTCTCCAAGTATTTCCAAAGGTATTTGAGGATAATGATCCAGTAAATATTTGATCCCAAATATCAATGCTGAATCGATAATATCAGGTGTTGCCTTAATACCTGAAGTCAACAATAATTTGTATTTTACCGATTCACTAAAAAGATTGGAATACAATATACCAGGCGTATCAAGAAGAAGAAAATCATCACTGACGTTGATCCACTGAAGACCTTTGGTCACTCCGGGAGTGTTACCGGTACGCATGCTTTTTTTATTCATGATCTTGTTAATTAAAGTAGATTTCCCAACATTTGGAATACCCGTAATCATAGCCCTTTTAAAAGTTGATTTAGAAGGGATCCGGGTTCGGATTTGCTGTAGCCTTTTGTTGATTTTTTGGGGATCATCCTTCAAAGAAATGGGAATGCAAATAATCCCCTGCTTCTTATAATAAAGATCCCATCTTTCAGTTACTTCCGGATCCGCCAAGTCCACTTTTGTCAACAAAATGATCGTGTATTTGTTGTGAAATAATTTCTTCCATTCATACGCCCGACCGGAATAGGGTATCCTGGCATCAATCATTTCTATAACCGCATTTACTGCTTTTACCTTTTCTCCAATTCTCCTCTTAGCCTTTGCAATATGCCCCGGATACCACTTATCTTCCATGTTAATCAGCAACTTTGTCGATGGGGCCAAAGTGATTGAGCGGCCAGAAGATTAATAAAGGTCCCCCAACGATATTTTTTTTGGGTACAAAACCAAAATAACGGCCATCAAAACTGTGAGCAGAGTTATCACCCATAAAAAAATACATCCCATCGGGTACTTTGATCTTGACCTTTGCACTTTCCTTGTCATACCAGGCATAATCTTCAACTCCTAAGCCTTCAAATACCTCTTCATAAGATATTTCATAATCTAAAGCCTGATTATAGTAATTGAAAAGTGTTTTTTCCTGAGCACTCATATAAGGATATTCATCAGGATAAGCCATTTTTCTGTAAAAATTCGGATCGGTAAAGATAGCTGCACGCTCATAACGAATACCTTTTAAGAGGGTTGGCGTTTCACCGTTGACAACAACAGAATACCCCTCATCAAGTAAATTAGGTGAAAGTTCAACGATATCGCCTGGTTTACCGATTAACCGTTTCACATATTTGACATGTCCTTTAAACTCCCCGGGTGAAAACATATCCATGAAATGGTCGAACGCTCTAAGCATTTTTTGGGCCTCTTTATCAACGAAAGGCGTCCAAAACACAACCACTTCTCCATACTCGGGCTCCCTGGCCTGATAGGTAATTCTCTCAACAAACAAACGATCTTGTGGAATAATGGTAGGAAACATCGACTCTGTGGGCACCATCATGGTTTCAAAAACAAACAAACGTATTATGATAACCGCTACTACCGCATAAATCAACGCCTTGATCCATTCCACCGTTTCGTGTTTTGCCTTTTCTTTTATAGATGTCTTTTTTTCTTTCAACTTCATATCAGCCCCTGTAATGGAAAGCGGGAACCCGCAACGGATTCCCGAACAAAACACTTTTTTATTTTCGCTTCTGCCTTCGTTCTTTGATTTTCACTACACCAACAATATCTCTGATATAGTAAAGTTTTGCCCTTCTGACTTTACCGGTTTTTACAACTTCTACCTTTTCGATGGATGGAGAATTGATGGGGTAAATCTTCTCAACCCCCACACCGTTGGCACCGATTTTCCTAACTGTAAAACTTTTCCCCAATCCGCCGCCGCGTCTTTGGATAACGATTCCTTCAAATTTTTGTACCCTTTCTTTGTTCCCTTCTTTTATCTTCTGATGAACTCTGACGGTGTCACCAATCCTGAAGGGTGCAACCGATTTATAATCCGGCTGTTCTATTGCACGTATAAGAGCATCCGACATAATTGTAACCTCCTTACCTTTATTTTTTCTATAAGTTTTCTTTCTTTATCATTCCTTTAAGATGAAGCAAATACCTCTTCGCCTATCAAACGATCTAAAATAATGGCTATGGCACTTCTAACCGAAAGATGATTAAAATCGCCCAAAGACCTGACGGGTTCAAGAGAATAATCACAAGTGTTTAAAATCTCATTGGGTAAACCATGACCCGTTCCAAAAATCAGCAAAATAGGCTTTGTTTGACTTCGAATTTCCTTGCTCATATCATGAAAAGTAATCGTATTCGGCCGAATTCGCGCCGAAGTGAAAACCGTTAAAGGTTTTTCACCTTCTTTTTGTGTAATCTCTTCAATGACATCTTCATAATACGCCTCTAAAGCCACTTCATACAAGGCCTCAGTTCGGTTTTCATTAAAACGCCTGCCCGACCCATCTATCCAAAATTTTAACACCCTTCTAATGATTTCTTGTTGAGCCGGTAAATTCGTGACCATATAGTACTTCTTAATATCATAAGTTCGACAGGTCCTTGCAATATCGTGTATATCGATATTCGTCACAGCCGTTGAAATGATCTTGTTATCTTTTCCCAAACAGGGATAATGGATTAAAGCAACATAAATCTTAT
>Ga0116164_10001840_pt1 | contig 15604 bp, 10 predicted proteins | sample AD_UKC109_MetaG_FD_89888 | JGI IMG/M metagenome (GOLD analysis project Ga0116164, IMG submission 89888) | Active sludge microbial communities of municipal wastewater-treating anaerobic digesters from Hong Kong - AD_UKC109_MetaG | ecosystem: Engineered > Bioreactor > Anaerobic > Digestate... | reverse complement strand
TCCGCCCTGCCGACATACCAGTAGTAGCCCCATTCGTCGCGCCAGGCCGTATCGCCCGTGTGGTATACGCCGCCCGACCATACGCTGTTTGTCAGCTCCGTATCCCTATAATAGCCGGAAAACATCGCCACAGGCAGATTCCCGTCCTCGGTGCGGACGATGATCTCGCCCGTCTCGCCGGGCGGGCAGGAAATCCCCTCGTCGTCGATGATATCCACGTTGAACAGGGGGCTTGGCTTACCCATGCTGCCCGGGCACACCTTCATGAACGGGAAGGTGGCGAGCGTCACCACCAGCTCGGTCTGGCCGTAGGCCTCCCTGAGCTCGATGCCCGTGCGGCGCAGCCATTCGGCGGCCATATCGGGGTTCAGCGGTTCGCCCGCGATGGAATAATGCTTGATCGCGGATAAATCGTAATCGTTAAAATCCTCCTGCAGCATATAGCGGTACATGGTCGGCGGCGCGCAAAACGTGGTGACCTTGTACTCCACGAGCTTTTGCAGAATATCCTTGGCGACGAAGCGTTCAAACTCGTATACGAACACCGCGCTGCCGCACAGCCACTGGCCGTACAGCTTCCCCCACACGCTCTTGGCCCATCCGGTTTCGCTGATGGTGAGGTGCAGTCCGCCGTCGATGCACTGCTGCCAGAACTTCGAGGTCACGATATGCCCCAGCGGATAATAGAAATCGTGCGCGACCATCTTGGGCATGCCCGTGGTACCGCTGGTGAAATACAAAAGCATCATATCGTGGTTGTGCGCGTAAGCTTCGCCCTGCGGCTTGGGGAACTCCGCCGGATATTTCGGCATTTCCTTGCTGTAATCCAGAAAGCCCTCGTGCTCGCCGCTTAAGACGATCAGCGTTTCCAGTGTCGCGCATTCGGCCCTGGCATGGATGGCGGCTCCCAGCAGATGCTTGTCGCGGTGGGTAATCACCGCGGCCCTGATCTCCGCGGCGTCCACACGGTACGTGATGTCCTTCTCGGTCAGCAGATGCGTGGCGGGCACGCCCACCGCGCCGATCTTGTGCAGCGCCATCAGAATCGGCCAGAACTGGAGGTGGCGGCGCAGAATGAGCAGCACCTTGTCGCCCTTGCCGATGCCAAGCGACGCAAAGAAATTCGCCGCGCGGTTTGATTCCTCCCGCAGCATGCCGAAGGTATACCGCTCGCAGGCGCCGTTTTCATCCGTCCAGAGCACGGCGAGACGGTCCGGTTCTTCGGCCGCGATCCTGTCCGCGACGTCGAACGCGAAGTTGAAGCTTGCGGGTCGCTTCACGGCGAAGTGTTTGTTGAAATCATCATAGGTCGCGTACGTCAGGGGACAATCAAGGTATTGCTCGTACAACGGTTTCATGCTCATTTGGCTCCTTCCTTGATCACAACGGCGATAAAGCGGCAGTCGCCCTCCGGCGCGTACATCGCATGGGAAAGCGAGCTGTCGTAATAAATGCTGTCGCCATGTTTCAAAAAGAGCTCCTGCCCGCCCAGCACGATTTTCAGCGTGCCGGACAGCACGTAATCAAACTCCTGCCCCGCATGGCTGTGCGCCTGCTTCACCGCGTTTTTATGATCCTCGGACACCGTTACGATGAACGGCTCGGCGAGCTTATCCTTAAAGTTATAGGCAAGATGGTGGTACAGGTACTGGTCCCGCCGGTGGAGCTCCAGCCCTTCGCCGTCCCGCGTGAGTATATAGCCGTGCAGCTTGGGGCTCTCCCCTGTCAGCAGATCGCTGATATCCACGCCGAGTACCTTGGCAATGTTGAACAGGTGCGAAAAGCTGAAGTCGCTTTTCCCCGCCTCGTACGCTTCGTATTCGTTCAGGCCGATGCCCGCCTTTTCGGCGGCTTCGGCTGCCGATAGCCCGTTGATTTCCCGCAGATCCCGGATCCGCATCGCGATCGCCTTGAGCTGCTCCATATTGCTGTCCATGTCTCTTTCTCCCATGCCGTAATTTCAATGTACAGACGTTTCAGAATACCATGGGAATTCCAAGAATGTCAACCGCGCTAACACAACCTTAACATGCATGACAACCGCTTTTCGCACGTTGAACCCGACATACGGTTGTGGTAGGATAGAGGCGAAATCGGGCAGGAAAACCGACGTAGATTGAAGGAGAAGAAACATGAAGCGAATTATAGCCGTCATTCTCGCAATCATCCTGATTCTTCCGGCGCTGGCGTCCGCAGCGGGAGACGATCAGGCTGCGGCGCCCCTTACCGTGATAGAGCAATTGTATCAGGGAGAGTATCAGCAGGTCTTTGACCAATCCACGGCCGACGTACAGGCCGCGCTGGGCTCGGCCGACAGCCTGGCAGGTCTCTGGGTGCAGATTGCACAGGTGTACGGCGCGTATCAGGGAATCACCGCGGCGGCCGCGCAGGAGCAGGACGGCTCGACCGTGGCGCAGATCACCTGCGCGCATACGGCAGCCGATATCACCTACACCGTCGTGCTGAATTCAGGCGGCCTGCTCAGCGGGCTGACCGTTTCCAACGTTGTGCAAAAGGTGGCGGAAAGCACGGCGGACACCTCCCAATTCGTCACCGAGGCGATTACGCTGCGCGCGGGCGAGGCGGATGAAACGCAGGGTATCCTCACCCTGCCGCTGGGGAACGGCCCCTTCCCCGCCGTGATCATGATGCAGGGCTCCGGCGCCTCGGACATGAACGAAACGGCATACGGCATCGCGATTTTCCGCGACATCGCCGAAAATCTTGCGCTGGCGGGCGTAGCGAGCATCCGTTACGATAAGTATACCTACGTTCATGCCGACCTGCTTACCAACAGCTTTACCGTGCAGGAGGAATACATGATCGACGCCGGGGATGCGCTGGCCCTCCTGCAGGCGGACAGCCGGATCGGCGATATCTACCTGCTGGGGCACAGCCTGGGCGCGATGCTCATCCCGCGCGTGATGCAAACCCTCGGCGCGGAACATTTCACGGGTGGCGTGATGCTGGACGGCACACCGTTGCCGCTGTGGGAGATCCAGTATCATCAAAACCTGGAAGTCATCGCCACGCTGGACGAGAGCGACCGGGAAGCGTCGCAGGCAATGATCGACGCCGAGCTGGCCAAGCTGGAAACCATGCCGGATATGACGGACGAGGAGCTGCAAAATTCGTTGTTTTTCGGGATTTCGGCCTGGTATCAGATGGACCTGATGTCGGTGGACGCGGCGCAGACGGCCATCGCGGTTCAGAAGCCGCTGTTCATCACGCAGGGCGGCAAGGACTGGCAGGTCACCCCGGCGGACGGATTGGACGCGTGGCGGGAAGCGCTGGGTGATTCGCTTGCAGCCTCCTATCACCTGTACCCGGATATGACCCATATGCTGTGCGACCTGGAGGGAGAACCCGCCTGCAACACATCGGATTACCAGGCGGGAAGCACCGTTTCCCTGGCGCTGACCCGGGATATCGCCGCGTGGATTTTGGGAGAATAATCAGCAATGACCATAGCCTGAAGTGAACGCTTCAGGCTATTTATTATGTCTTTTTATGCACACGTGATCCGGTTGCGCCCGCCGGCTTTGCTTGCATACAGCGCACGGTCGGCGCGCCGGATCAAGTCGTTCTGCTCCCAATCCTCTTCCTGGGACAGCTGCGCGACGCCCAGGCTCAGCGTTATGTTGGAGGAAACGGAAGACAGCGGATGCGGGATGGCCTTGGTCTCCATCTTTACCCGGATCCGTTCCGCCACGGTCATCGCGCCCTTCATGTCGGTATTGGGCAGCAGCACCGCGAACTCCTCGCCGCCGTAGCGCGTGGCCGTATCGGTGCTGCGGGTGATGGACGCGTTGATCGCCTCCGCTACCTCGCCCAGGCAGGAATCCCCCTGCAGATGCCCCAGCGCGTCGTTGTAGCTTTTGAAGAAGTCGATATCCAGGATAATCAGCGCCAGCGGCTGGTGCTCGCGCTTGGCGCGGTGGAACTCCTGATAGAGCGCGTGGTCGAAAAACCTGCGGTTGAACAGCCCCGTCAGACCGTCGTGGTGGGACATAATCTCAATCTCGCGGTTTTTCATCAGCAGCTCCTTCTCGTTTTCGGAGCGTGCTTTTTCATAATACACAGCCAAAACGAATGCGAAAATATTCGCCATGCCGATGCTGACCTGATTGACCAGCGCGATCGACGCGTCCAATACGGAAAGCCTCGTGAAAACCGCGGCAATGGAACCGGCAAGGTAAACGAAGCCGATAATTCTACCGCCTTTCATTCCCAGCAGAAACATGGACAGGAAATACGGTAAAACCGCCCAAGCCAGATTGGTGACATGGAGTGTGGAGAAAGCCATCATGGCCAGCATAAATCCGGACGACAAGACGGTGAAAAACCAGCTCGCGATTGCAAGCGTATCCCGTTTCCGGTACACCAGCACAGCCAGACCGAGAAAGATGACGCCGCCGCCGCACTGGATGATCCCCAGCAGCGTGTTGCCGTGAATCAGGTTGTAATGCACGAACAGGAAGGCCGTTATCATGAGCGTTAGGTCGGCTGCAAAAAATACGTTTTGTTTACGCTTTTCGCTTTGTTCCATCCGCGTCCCCCCTTGTTTCCGTTTTACGCGCAGAAATGTCACGTTTATTGTACTCTGTTGCCTGCAAGAAAGAAAACCGTCTCTCCCGTCCGGATTGGCAAAACGGCGCAATTGGGTTACAATATCCCGTAACCGCGCGTTGGGCTCATTGCGAAAGGATACCAGGATCAGCCCTTCCCGAAACATATTTTATGAACGGAACCGAAGTTCCGGCAGGAGAACGCGAATGCGAAGAACAGACCGGCAGATCACCGATCCCGTCCAAATCGAGGCGATGCTGAAGCGCGCCGCGTGCTGTCGGCTCGGGCTTGTGGAAAACGGCTTGGCTTACATCGTGCCGATGAGCTTCGGTGTCGCCAGAGAAGGCCAGACGCTGTGCCTGTATTTTCATAGCGCACCCAACGGCCGCAAGATCGATTTAATCGACCAGACCGGCAGAGCCTCGTTTGAAGCGGACACGCAGTATCAACTGCAAGAAGGACCACAGGCCTGCGATTTCACCTGCTTTTATCAAAGCGTAATGGGTCACGGGCGCGTATCCGTACTGCGGAATAGCGCGGATAAGCTGCGCGCGCTGCGCTGCGTGATGGAGCATTATACGGGAAAGACGGATTGGGATTTCAAACCCGAAGCGGTGAACGGCGTGGTTTGCCTCCGGCTGGAAATCGAGGAGATGACGGCGAAGGCCCACACGCCGGACGTGGAATAAGCCGTGCATCAAAAAGCGCGTCAGATAAGCGGCGCGCTTTTTTGATGTTGCTTCCGTTCAGATCACGGGATCGATCCGCAGGGAGAAGACAAAGTCGGTATCGTTGAACCGGTACTGCTCCGGCAGCTCGGGGCCGCAGCTGTTGGTGCCTATCCCGCTTTGCCCTTTGTCAATGCACAGCACGGTGTGCCCGCACTCCGTAAGCTCATAGTTATGCTGTTTTTCGGTCAGTTCCTCCTGCGTATAGGGCGACAGGTTCATCGAAAACGGCGTATCCGCCTGTATGCACAGGCCCATATCAGCCGGATCGGTCACCCGTACGAAATCGCAGCGGCAGTGGCTGCCGTTCTCCTGCGGCTTGATGTAGTCCTCGTGGTTTTCCATCGCCGTCGTTTGATACAGTCCCAGCCTGGCGCCGCAGCGCTTGTCCTCATAGCTTTCCTGCGGTCCGAAGCCGTAGTATTGCGCCCGGTCCATGTCCTTGCGCAGGAACATCCGCAAGCCGAACCGCGGCAAAAACGGCATCTCCGTGTTTTTCGTCACGGCAAGCCGCAGCGCGATCCCGCCCTGTCTGTCTATCGTGATTTCCGCGCCGATCCTGACGATCCATTGGCGGTAAACCGCGGCCAGCACGGTTTGCGTTTGAATCGTTACGGTATCGCCTGCCATTGCGGCCGAAATCTCCGCAACCCTCGTCTGCGCTACGTTGAAACCGGCCTTCTCCCATTCCCTGCGGATATTCCGGTCGTTGTCCGTCGGCGCTCGCCAGATGTTGAATTGCATCGGCGCGGAAAGCAGTTCCTTCCCGCCGGTCTTCAGGCTGTCGAACAGTCCCGTGATTTTGGAAAAGCGGTAGCAAAAACGGTCTCCCGTCACGATGCAATGCGTCCGCGTTTCTTCCAGCGCGAGCGCGCCTCCCTCCGGCATCGGCAGCGGGGGCATAACCCGCGCTTCCCGAAGCGTCAGCTGATCGAATCCCAGCTCATGGCCGGCGGGCACCAGCGGCTGCTCCCGGATCGTGCGATAGAACAGATTCAGCAGCACGGCGCCGTCCCTGGGAATCCGGACCGGCAGGCGGATCTCCACGCTTTGATGCGGCGCGATATGCGGCAGCGCCTGCTCTCCCTCCGCAATCACCCTTCCGTCCTGCACCAGCTCGTAGCGCAGACCGGCATAGGCGTCGGCATACAGGAAATCCATGGCGTTGGTCAGTTCCACCGCTGCGCCGTCCGCTGCCGTCAGCCTGGCGCGCAGCGGACGCACCGCGTTTTTAAACTCCAGAAAGCCCGTGTGCGGGCTGCGGTCGGGGTAGGTCAGCCCGTCCACGCAAAAATTGCCGTCGTGCAGGGTTTCGCCGGAATCGCCGCCGTAATGGTATTTCCGCCTTCCGTCCGGCATGCCGCCCACGTCGATCGCGTGATCGCAGAACTCCCACACAAATCCGCCGCAGAAACCGGGGTAGCGGTCGATCAGCTCCTGATATTCCTTCACGCCCCCCGGCCCGTTACCCATCGCGTGGATGTATTCGCACAAAACCAGCGGACGGGTATCCCGTTGCTTTTCAAAATAATCGACGATATCCTGCAGGGGCGGATACATACGGCTGACGACGTCTAGCACCGAAGTATCGTCGTCCTCCTGCGCGTACAGCGCGCCCTCGTAGTGGCACAGGCGCGAAGGATCGTACGCCTTCACCCACCGGCCCGCCTTTTCAAAGGCCGGCCCGTAACCCGATTCGTTGCCCAGCGACCACAGCAGGACGCTGGGCCGGTTCTGATCGCGCAGAACGTTGCGCTGCACGCGGTCGAGAATCGCTTCCTCAAACATCGGATCCCTGGGTATGCTGGAAAAGATTTGCTTCAGGTCCTGTTTTTCGCAGCCGTACAGCATCACCGAGCCGTGGGACTCCACGTCGCTTTCGCTGATGAGATAAAACCCGCAGCGGTCGCATAGCTCCGGCATCCACGGCGCGTTTGGATAGTGGCTGGTGCGGATGGCGTTGACGTTATGCAGCTTCATCACGCGCAGGTCGCGGAGCATCTGCCCGGGCGTGATGGCGCAGCCCGTCTGCGGATCGCTGTCGTGGCGGTTCACGCCGCGCAGCTTGATCGGGCTGCCGTTCAACAGCAGCACGCCGTCCTTCACGCCAACCTCGCGGATACCCACCTTCTGGGCGATCGCCTCGCCGTCGGTCCGGATCACCAGCGTGTACAGCTCGGGCGTTTCCGCGCTCCACAGCCTGGGATCCGGCACGCGGAAAGCCGCGCCCTCCGAGGCCTGCCGCTCCTCCAGCAATGCGCCGTCGGGCGCGTACAGAGTCAGCAACGGATCCGGCGCGCCGTCCGTCGTCTCCAGCGCTATCGAGATCTCCGCCTCGCTTCCGTGCAGTGCCGTATGGATAAAGAAATTTTCCACGCGCGCCTGCGGCCGCTCCAGCAGAATCACATCGCGGAAGATGCCCGACATGCGGAACTTGTCCTGATCCTCCAGATAGCTGCCCAGGCACCATTTCAGTACCCGCACCTCGACGCTGTTCTCCCCGTCTGTCACAAGGCCGGTGACGTCAAACGCGCTGGTGGAATGCGACACCTGCGAAAACCCGGCGAAAACGCCGTTTATATACAGGTACAGGCAGCTGTCCACGCCCTCGAAGTGCAGCTGGTATTGGCAGTTTTCCTTTTTGCGCAGGGTGAAGTGCCTTCGATACACCCCGACGGGATTTTCCGTGGGCACATACGGCGGATCGAAGGGAAACGGATAGCGCAGGTTGGTATATTGGTTTTGGTCATAGCCGTGCATCTGCCATACCGAGGGCACCGGAATCCTGGCGGAAAACTCCACGGTTTCCGGCATCGCATCGTAGCAGGGGAACCATGCGAAATCCCATTCGCCGCTGAGCAGCGTCAGCCGCTCGGACGCCTCCCGGTTTCCGGCTATCGCGCTTTGCGCGTCCTGATACGGAATAAAATACGCGCGCGTGGGCAAGGTGTTCACATGCAGGGTCCCCGGATTCTCATGATAATGCAGCATATTTGTCAATCCTCATTCAAGCGGTGTACGGCTGGCTGCCGTTCACCGCATACTGTACCAGATGAATGGGATAAACGTCCAGAGGAAACTTAGAAAAAGTTACCGTTCACGACTGTGCCGCAGCAATTCCAGCTGTTCCAGCCCATGGAATTCGCGCTTGCGGGCTCTTGTCCGGCAATGCTATACTTGAAGCAATCCAAAGGATTTGCCTGTAAGGAAGGATCAGCGATATGATTGCAAACACGCCTCCGATGGGCTGGAACAGCTGGGATTGCTACGGCGCCGCCGTGGACGAGCAAACCGTGCGGCAAAACGCCGTCTATATGGCCAAACACCTGCGCGGCCACGGCTGGGAGTATATCGTCGTGGATATCCAGTGGTATCAGCCGACCGCCTCCAGCCATGACTACGAACCGTTCGCCGAGCTGACGATGGATGATACCGGCAGGCTGACGCCCGCCGTAAACCGCTTCCCCAGCGCCGCGGACGGCAGGGGCTTCGCTCCGCTGGCCGCCTGCGTGCACGGGCTGGGCCTCAAGTTCGGCATTCACATCATGCGCGGGCTGCCCCGCATGGCGGCGCATCACAGGCTGCCGGTCTTCGGCGCGGACGCGACCTGCGCGCAGGCCGCCAACCCGAATTCCATCTGCGCGTGGAACCCCGATATGTACGGCCTGCGGGCCGATCTGCCGGAGGCGCGGGCGTATTACGACAGCATCTTTCAGCTTTACGCCCAGTGGGGCGTGGATTTTGTGAAGGTGGACGATATCGCGCGGGAATACCCGCACTGCCAAAAAGAGATTGAGATCATCTCCGACGCGTGCCGCGCCTGCGGACGGGAAATGGTGCTGAGCCTCTCGCCCGGCCCCGCGCCGCTGCTGTACGCGGAGCACCTGAAACGGTACGGCAACATGTGGCGGATTACCGATGATTTCTGGGACGACTGGGCGCTGCTGAAAGCGATGTTCGAGCGCGCGGCGGCCTGGTGCATCCACACCGGTCCGGGGCATTGGCCCGACGCCGATATGCTGCCCGTCGGCGCGATCCGGCAGGTGGAATCCCCCGATCATTGGACGCGGTTTACCGGGGACGAGCAGATCACCATGATGACGCTGTGGTGCATGCTGCGCTCTCCGCTGATGATCGGCGGCGAGCTGACGAAGTGCGACGACTTCACCCTGCGGCTTTTAACCAATGACGCGGTGCTGGAGATCCTGTCCGCTTCGCACTGCGCGCATCCGCTGTATACCACGGAAAATAAGGCTGCCTGGGTGGCCCCGCGCAGGGACGGTACGGGCCTGTATCTGGCGCTGTTCAACCTGGGCGATACGCCCTGCGTGATCCGGCAGGACGCTGCGGAGCTTGGAATTTCGCAGGCCGCATCGGCGCGGGAGCTGTGGACGGGCGAAACCGCAAAGGCCGTTTCCATCGTCTCCGCCAATCTTCCCCCACACGGCGCGAAGCTCTATTTTCTGCAAGGCTGAATGTTTCACACCATCACGTATCGATTTTCAATCATGGAGGAACCGCATGGTCTATCAGGCGATCGAACAGCTGGTACGATACGGACTTGATAAAAAGCTGATCGCGGACGGGGACGCCGTGTACACGCGCAACCGTCTGCTGGAAATTCTGCATCTGCACGGAGACAGCCAAGCAAGCGCGGATGCCGCGCCGGAAGACGATCTGTACGCGCTGCTGGACCTGCTGGTTGCGGACGCCTGCAAGCGCGGGCTGATCAAGGATACGCAGGGCAGCCGTGAATTGTTCGATACGAAGCTCATGGGCGCGCTCACGCCGCCGCCCTCCGCCGTCGCGGCGCGCTTCGCCGCCGATTACGCCGTTTCCCCGGCGCAGGCGACGGACAATTTTTACGCGTTCAGCACGGATGTCAATTACATCCGCGCCCGCCAAATCGCAAAGGACATTCGCTGGCAGACCGAAACCGCCTACGGCGCGCTGGATATTACCATCAACATGTCCAAGCCCGAAAAGGACCCGCGCGATATCGCCGCCGCCAAGGACCTGCCCGCGCAGGGCTATCCCCCCTGCGTGCTGTGCGTGGAAACCGAGGGCTACGCGGGACGCGCGGACTTTCCCGCGCGGCAGAACCACCGCATCGTCCCGCTCCAGCTTTGCGGAGAGGCATGGGGATTTCAGTATTCCCCGTACGTGTATTACCACCAGCATTGCATCGTGCTCAACCGGCGCCACGTGCCCATGGTGATCGAGCCGCGCACGTTCGATCTGCTTTTTGATTTTCTGCGGCAGTTCCCGCATTTCTTCGTCGGCTCCAACGCCGATCTGCCCATCGTTGGCGGAAGCATCCTGTCGCACGAGCATTTTCAGGGCGGCAATTATACGTTCCCGATGGCAAAAGCGGCGGTGGAGCGTCCTGTATTGCTGCCCGGATATGCGGATATAACGGCGGGAAACGGGCGCTGGCCGCTGTCGGTACTCCGGCTGCAAAGCCAAAGTCCGGCCGACCTAACGGCTGCCGCCTCGCATATACTGGAGATTTGGCGCGGCTACAGCGACGAAGCAGCCGGCATCTATGCCCAAAGCAGCGGCGAACCCCACAACACCATTACCCCGATCGCGCGGTATCGCGATGGGCAATACGAGCTGGATCTTGTGCTGCGCAACAACCGCACATCGGCAGAGCACCCGCTGGGCATCTTCCATCCGCACCGGCAATACCATCACATCAAGAAGGAAAACATCGGCCTGATCGAGGTGATGGGCATGGCCATCCTGCCCGCGCGGCTGCGCGGAGAGCTGGCGGAGATCAATGCGGCCGTCCGGGAAAATAAACCCTGCCCCGTCGCCGTGCATGCGGACTGGATGATGGAGATCACCGCGAAATACGCCGCGCAGGGCCGTCCGTTAAGCAGGATGACGGAGGCGGACGCGGAAGCCATTCTGTACGCCGAGGTGGGCAAGGTGTTTTGCGGCGTGCTGGAGGACTGCGGCGTATTCAAACGGGACGATCACGGCCGGGCAGCGTGGACATGCTTCCTGGAGGTGCTTTAATATTCAATTAACGGAGGGATACACAATGGCGGTACTCACAGTGCAATACGACTCAAGTTCTTTGTCCGCGGTACAGACGTTTTCGGCCATACTTCCGATCGAACGGAAATCCGCGGGCTCCACAAGCCGTTCCTATACGCAGGGGCCCTGGCCCACGCTGTATCTTCTGCACGGGTTCAGCGGCAATTCCATGCAATGGCTGTACGGATCCGGCATTCAGAAATGGGCCGCGCAATACGGCTATGCCGTCATCATGCCGTCGGGCTACAACTCCTTCTATCTGGATAACGACGATACGGGAGAGCGCTTCGGCACATTCATCGGGGAGGAATTGGTGGAGGTTTCCCGCAAGATGTTCCCGCTTTCCGATAAGCGGGAGGACACGGTCATCGCTGGCCTGTCGATGGGTGGGTTCGGCGCGATCCGCAACGGTTTGAGGTATGCGGATACGTTCGGTGCGATCCTCGCGCTTTCGTCCGCGCTGATCACCGGCGAGGTTGCCGCCATGACGCCCGAAAGCAAGGGCAACGGCCACGCGCCCTACGGCTTCTACCGCCATACCTTCGGCGATCCCAGGCTGCTTCCGGGCAGCGACAAGGATCCGCAACAGCTGGCAAAGCAATGCCTGCAGGCCGGCAACGCGCCGCGCCTGTTCCTTGCCTGCGGTTCGGAGGATTTTCTGTATGACAGGAATCTGGCGTTCCACACATGGCTGGAAGAAATTCATTACCCGCACGCATGGTGGGTACGCCCCGGCAAGCATAATTTCGATTTTTGGAATCTGTCGCTGCCCGCCGGGCTGGAGTGGCTGCAACAGAGTGCAATGAATTAATCCAACCGCATACCGTTATCATTCCGGCGCGATGGTTTTCAAAGCCTTTCGCGCCCTCTTTTGCTGCGTCTCCGTCAGCTCCCCCATGCGCGCCTGCACGATTTCCGCAGCCGGCCTGCCGTTTGCCGCGCGGAGGCAGCAGACCATCCGCTCCAGATGCTGGGGGATCTCCTTGGCGCGGCAGGTTTGCAGATGCCGGACCAGCAGCGGCATGATCCGTTCTTCATAAGCGGCATCCGCCGCGCAAAGCGAGGCGAAAACGCTGATGCTGTTGTCCACCGTGATTACGCTGCCCTTTTCATACGCGGCGATCACCGCATCCAGCCGCTCAAAAACCGGCTGCGGACGCAGCGGCGCGGCGCACGCAAGCGCGGCCATCGCGCCCCAGACGAGGCGGTTGTTCTTGGAACGCAGCAATTCGACGAAGGTTTCCGCATACGGCGCGATCAGTTCCGGCCGGCGATACCCGATTTCATACAGCACCTTGATGCAATCGCCGGCGGTCGCCGCGTTACCGCTTAAGCCTGTTACGATCTCCGCGACGCCGTCGCTGTCCCGCGCAGCGGCCAGCTGTTCCGCAAGCTCGATATTGGGCTGGTCGTCGTTTCGCCCAAGCGCGCTTGCTATCCTTTCCAGCGCTTTCATTCCCCCACCCCCCGTATAAAGTGTTGCGGTATTTTAACGAGAGCGCCGTATGCAAATTTGTTATCTTATGTTGGTTATACGATAATGAGGAAAATGTATCAAAACGCCTATGATCTGGCCTATTGGCATGATCAGAAGACTGCGTTACGGGAACTCAATCAAAGATTATTGTGCGGAAACCTTATCCGCTGAATAAACGGCGCGCAATACCGCCTTATTCGGCTTCTCCGAAATAAAACTCGTCCCCCTCCATGTACAGGGATACGCCGTCCGATTCGTATTCCTGGCCGAAAATATCGGTCAGCTTGAACGTGTAGTAATACTCGCCGTCGAACAGATCGTCCTCCTCCAGCGTCACCTCGCCGTTTTTCCCCGCGGTCACCTCGTAGCTCTCCCATTCCTCCGCGTCGCCGCCGATATCGTCCAGCGTGTAAGCGTCAAACAGCGGCAGAATCACGTCGCCCTCCTGCAGCGGTTTAATATCGCGCGCGGTGATGCCGGTCGCGTCGTTCGTGCCGTCCCAGACGCCCAGCGCCTGATAGCTGCCGGTAACGCCGTCCTCATCCTCGCTCTCGATGACGAACTGCACGCGCAGGTTGGTGCGCTCGCCGTTGAGCAGGATCGGGATGGTGTAGAGGTTATAATCGTCCTGCGAATCGATGAGGATCGGGGAACAGTATTCCCCGTTGATCGTCAGCCAAACGCCCCGGAAGTTATCGTAGAACACGCCCTCGTCCCAATAGGCGTCGATATCGTTATCCGTGCCCAGCAGCACCGCGGCGTCTTCCTCCCAGTCGATCATGTACAGCGCAAATTCCACATCCTGCACGATGTCCAGACCGCTGTCCACGTAGAGGGTATAGTAGCCGTCCTCGTCGATTTCGGTGGAGAAGGTCACCTGGTAATCGTTCGGATCGAGCTGGGTAACGGTTGTCTCCGCTGTGGGCTCCGCCGTCACGGTGGCGGTTGCGGTTTCGCCCTGCGTCATGCTGGCCTCCGGCTGGTCGCTGACGAGCTGATTCATGGTGCTTGGCACCTTCCAGGAGGGTACCATCGCGCCCACAAACCGCATGTACGCCTTGGATACGGGCATCTCCGCGATGGCGGCGCACGCGTCGCTCACCTCACTATCCGTGGTGAACGGATAGAACACCGACAGCCCGTTGGATTTCTGGTAAGCGCTGCCGTCGATCTTGTACTCCACGGCCGCAAAGAGCGCGTCCAGCACGGTCAGGCCGGTCTCGTCCCACACGCCCTCGGTATTGAGCACCAGCTCGCCCAGATCCACCATATGCGTATAGCCCTCGGAGCGGTTGTTGCCGCCGAAGTTGCGGGCCTTGCTCACATCCTGCCGGTATGCCTGAATTAAAGAGGGATTTTCGGCGATGCCCGTCAGCTGCCAGGCCATCGTATCGAAGGCCTCCACCAGCGCGGGAACCTTTGCCAGGTTAACCAGCGAAAGCGTGGCGATTTCCTTGTCGTCCCATTCGATGCATTGCTCCAGATAGCTATCACAGATGATCTTGCCCAAGGCGTCGGGCGCGATGGACGGAGTATCGGAAATTGCCTGCATCAGCTCCTTGTAATTCCAGCCGCCGCCGGGCTCCAGCTCCTGCGAGGCGATCATGTAATCGGCATACGGAGCCAGCACATTGGCGACCTCCAGCGAGGACATCAGACAGGCGTCAAACCCGACGATATCGAAATGCCGGCCGCCCTGCTCAAGCGCCGAGGCAAGCTCGGAAAGCGAGATGGAATCCTCCGTGCGCTCGTCAAACGCGACGCCGCTCACGCTCCCGCCGCCGTGATCCCACACGATCAGCATGGTATGCCTGGCGGGATACAGCGTAAACACCTGCCGGATCATCGAGGCCAGCAGGCTTTCGTCCGCCATGTTCTGGTCCTTCAGGTGGCTGAGCTCCGTCACGCCGTCGCCCTTGCCGTTTGCGTTCAGGCGGAAGATGCCGATCACGTTGTTGGAAATGTAGTCGTTTTGCCACTCGTTGGTTCCTCCCGTGATGATGACGACGTTTGCATCGTCGGTCGTCTTGCCCTCCATCGCCTGTTCCAGATTGTAGGTCGCCGAGCCGTCCTCGCTTTCCAGATCGGTTCCGCAAAGGTACCAGAGAATGGTCCATTCCGCCTCATCCTGCGCGCTTGCGTACACCGCGAACAGCAGCGACAGAAGGATGATCAACAACAAAACCAAGCAACGTTTTTTCATCCGCCGAGCCCTCCGTTTGATTGGATTCCATGCTGTAAAAAGATGCATATTATTTCGACGCAATATACACAAGCACCTTTTCAAGGTGCAATTCATATGGATGCCAATCTGTTACCTGCAGCGCATGATTGGAAAACGCCGTACGATCTGCGGCATCCATGTTCCCTATTCTTCTGTTTCCGCGGCCAGCGCTTCTTCGCTTCCCTCCGCGCGTTTGGCCAGCGCGTTGGTATTCATGGTCTTGCGGAACACGACCATACTTTGGAATAAAAACTCCGTGATAAAGTTGGTCAGCATCGTGCCGCCCAGCACGATGTAATCGTTCCAGCCGATGTTGGTGAGCGCGTCGCCCCACCAGGTGCTCAGCGGCGTGAACACGGCGTAATACATCAGCACCAGCGTCATGGCCTTGGGGATGTTCGCGGTGGATTTGAAGGTATAGCGGCGGTTAAAGGTAAAGTTCCACACAACGCTGAGCACCAGCGCGATCAGGTAGCTGGGCCAGTAGGGAAAGCCCGTCGTTTCGTTCAGCAGCGTAAAGCTGCCCGCCTGGATCAGCCCCGCCGAGATGGAAAACAGCGT
>Ga0116164_10001839_pt1 | contig 15612 bp, 12 predicted proteins | sample AD_UKC109_MetaG_FD_89888 | JGI IMG/M metagenome (GOLD analysis project Ga0116164, IMG submission 89888) | Active sludge microbial communities of municipal wastewater-treating anaerobic digesters from Hong Kong - AD_UKC109_MetaG | ecosystem: Engineered > Bioreactor > Anaerobic > Digestate... | reverse complement strand
CGGATATTGATGTTCTAAGTTCGGAAAAGCTAAAGCTTGAACAGCAGATTTCTGAAAACAGTATAAGAAAAACATCTTTGATAAAGAATTTGTCTGATCTTACAGGCTATGAGACAGATACATCGGTACAGCTTGTTATTCCTCCTATAAATGAGGAACTGACTGATGAACTTCTCCGTCCTGAGTTGCAGATTTTCGATTTACGTAAAGAACAGCTTGAGGAATCGGTTAAACAGATTCAAAGCCGGAGAATACCAAAAGCTTTTGGTTTTGCCACATTTGGTTATGGTAATCCTCCGGGCAGTAATTTTTTCAGGGATGAATTTGCTCCTTTTTATATCCTGGGTGCTGGTGTTAAATGGAACATACTCGACTGGAACAAGGCGAAGAATGAAAAACAGATTGTCTTGCTTCAGAAAGATCTTATTGACGGTAGGAAGAAAGAAATGAAAGATAATCTGAAGAGGATGCTTAATGCCAAAAATGCTGAAATAAAAAGCATGAAAGAACTTCTTGAGACAGACATAGAGCTCATTGAACTGAGAAAAAGAATTACATCTGCTGCTGAATCAAAGTATAATAACGGCACTATAACTGCCACGGAATACCTTAGTGAACTCAATGCCGAAAACCAGGCCAGGATAAATTATGAGATACATACTATCAGTCTTGCTCTGGCCAGGGTGGAATATATGAATATCAGCGGACAGGAAATAGAATAAAAACTAAACTATAAATTCTTATGAAACCTGAATTGATAATTGTCGTTGTAACAGCACTTCTTGCAGCTTGTTCCGGAAATTCTGACGAAGCCGATGCTTATGGTACTTTTGAAGCCAGGGAGGTGACTGTGTCAGCAGAGACTGGCGGACGTATTCTTGAATTTGGCGTAACAGAAGGCTCTGTTGTTGAAAAAGGAATGAAAATTGCTCTTATCGACACTACTCTGTTTCATCTTCAGAAAGCTGAAATAGATGCCGGTATGAGAAGTATCAGAACCCGGATATCTTCTGTTAATGCGCAGAATGAAATACTTGATCAGCAGATAGCCAATCTCAATGTGAATATTGAGAGGATAGCCAATATGCTCAAAAACGATGCGGCAACACAAAAGCAATATGATGATTTAAGGGGACAGGTGGCAGTACTGGAAAAACAGATAGCTGCAAATAATACCCAAAGAGCCTCAATAGCAGCAGAATTATCGGTTTATGAGTCAAAAAAGGCAACACTGATGGAGCAGGCCGAACGCAGTTGTGTCAGAAGTCCTCTTGACGGGACTATCCTTGAAAAATATGCGGAAGAGGGAGAAGTTACTGCAGCAGGCAGACCTCTGGTAAAAATTGCAGACCTTTCACTCATCAGACTTAAAGTGTATGTAAGCGGAGCTCAATTAGGTACTCTCAAAACAGGAAATGAGTGTACGGTAAGGATTGATGAAGGAGAAAAAGAATACAGAACTTACCCGGGAAGGATAAGCCATATAGCAGACAAGGCTGAATTCACTCCAAAGATAATACAGACTAAAGAAGAAAGGGTAACACTCGTATATGCGGTTACTATAGAAGTAAAAAATGATGGTACAATGAAGCCGGGAATGCCCGGAGAAGCAATATTCTGAAAAGCATGCAAAAAGTAATTGAAGCATCTGGCATTGCGAAGAACTTTGGCAGCACACAGGCTCTGAGAGGTATATCCTTTGATGTCAATGAAGGCGAGATATTCGGGTTTATTGGTCCTGACGGAGCCGGAAAAACAACCCTTTTCAGGATCATCACCACTCTTTATCTTCCTGATGAAGGAAGTATGACGGTCCTGGGGGTGGATTGTGTGAAAGGTTACCGGAAATTGCGGGAGAATATAGGGTATATGCCCGGGCGTTTCAGTCTTTACATGGATCTGTCGGTAGAAGAAAATCTGAGATTTTATGCATCGGTGTTCGGCACAACGATAGAAGAGAATTATGAACTGATAAAAGATATTTATTCTCATATCGAACCCTTCAAGACAAGACTTGCAGGACAATTATCCGGTGGCATGAAACAGAAACTAGCATTATCGTGTGCCCTGATTCACAAGCCCCGTCTGCTGGTTCTTGATGAACCCACCACAGGCGTTGATGCCGTATCGCGTACCGAATTCTGGGAAATGCTCGGGAAACTAAAAGCCCATAATATTACAGTTGTTGTTTCAACACCTTACATGGATGAAGCAACGAAATGCGACAGAGTAGCACTGATCCAGGAAGGACAAATATTGTCTGTTAATCCGCCGGAAGTATTAAAAGACAGTTTCACCCGCAAACTATTTTATGTGAAAGCCTCTGATAAATATAATCTGCTGAAAATACTCAGAAGTTTTCCTCTCACAATTTCAGCCTATCCCTTCGGAGATTCAATACATACCACATTCAGTAAGGATAATCCTTTGGGTGATCTGAATGAATATCTCCTCAGTAAGGGCATAAATGACTTCAGTATATCAGAGGGCAGAGCGGGTATTGAGGACAGATTCCTGGAACTTATGGGAACAGAAAGCATTCATTACCAATGACAGGCAATACAGTAATATCAGTCAGAAATCTGGTCAAGAAGTTCGGGAACTTCGTTGCCAACGACAATCTTGATTTCGATGTTTTTGAAGGCGAAATTTTCGGATTTCTTGGAGCTAACGGAGCCGGGAAAACCACTACTATCAGAATATTGTCAGGTTTGTCAAAACCTACATCAGGGACAGTTATGGTAGCAGGCTTTGATGCAAAAAAGCAGGCAGAAGAAATAAAAAAGAATATAGGGTATATGTGTCAGAGGTTTTCTCTTTATGATGATCTTACAGTAAAAGAGAATATAATGCTTTACGGTGGTATTTATGGAATGAAAAAGAAGACGATACAGGACAGGACAACCGCTTTACTGGAACAGCTTAATTTCGGACAATACAGCGACAGTATGATATCATCACTTCCTTTGGGATTAAAGCAAAAACTGGCATTTTCTGTTGCGGTATTACATGAACCCAGGATTGTTTTTCTGGATGAACCTACCGGTGGAGTTGATCCTGTAACACGCCGACAGTTCTGGGAAATGATTTATGAAGCTACAGCCCGGGGAATAACCGTATTTGTGACAACACATTATATGGATGAAGCAGAGTATTGTGACAGAGTTTCTATAATGAGTGAAGGCAGAATAGTAGCTTTGGACACCCCGGAAGAGTTACGGAAACAATACAATGCCGGTTCAATAGAAGAAGTATTTATTAAAATCGCCAGGCCATCCAGGAATGTTGAAGGAGGCCTGGAATAATTCATATTTTTTTGCCGGAAACAGGAAGAATATGACTTTTAAAATGAACATTAAGACAGTTATCAGAATAATATAATGAAACGTTTTCTCGGATTTGTCAAAAAAGAGTTTCTTCATATTTTCAGAGATTACCGTACTCTGGTGATCCTTTTCGGATTGCCTGTTGCTGAGATACTTATATTCGGTTTTGTGATAAGTATGGAAATAAAAGATGCAGGTATAGCTTTCCTTGATCTGTCGAAAGATGATGTTACACAAAAGATATCCGACAAAATGTGTTCTTCGGATTTTTTCAGGAAAGTTGAAGACCTGGAGAGTTATCATGATATTGATATGATAATGAAAACAGGCAGGGCGAAAGCTGTAATTGTATTCGGAGAGGATTTTGGCCGCGATCTCATCAGCAGGGGAGAAGCGGATATGAGTATAATTACCGATGCATCAGAACCCAATACAGCCACTCTGATAACAAATTATGCATCAGCTATTGTGTCAGATTTTAACATGGAATACAGAGAAAAAAATTCCGGAGCCAAAATACTTGTAAGTCCTGAAGTAAGGATGTTCTATAACCCTGAACTGAGAAGTCATTTCATGTTTGTCCCGGGGGTAATTACTTTCATCCTTATTCTTATCTGTGCCCTCATGACTTCCATAACGATTACACGCGAAAAAGAATTCGGAACAATGGAAGTTCTTCTGGTGTCACCACTTAAACCCTCACATATAATTTTAGGTAAGGTGATGCCCTATTTTATTCTTTCATTCATAAATGTATTGCTCATCCTTCTTCTTTCCAGAATTGCCTTTGATCTGCCTGTTAAAGGCAGTCTTTTCCTTTTGCTTGCCGAAAGTATGCTTTATATACTCATGAGTCTTTCCCTCGGGATCCTTATCTCAACGGTTTCAAAAACCATGCAACAGGCAATTTTTATTTCACTGGTCGGACTGATGCTCCCTACAATATTGCTTTCAGGTTTTATTTTCCCCCTGGAAAACATGCCCCGTGTTTATGATGTGGTGGCATATTTCCTCCCGCCAAGGTACTATATTACTATTATAAAAAATATTATGATAAAAGGAACAGGTTTCTTCTCTGTATGGAAAGAGACACTGATCCTTACAATTATGACCCTGTTTTTCATAGTTCTTAGTGTAAGGAAATTCAAAATAAGACTTCAATAGGTATGCAGGTAAATATACAGGAGGAGAAAAGATAATAATTAATTAAAAATGAGGACTATATTATATCTTATCAGAAAAGAGTTCCTGCAGATTTTCAGGGATAAATTCATTGGTAAAGCCATCTTTGCAGTACCCCTGGTTCAAATGGTTCTGCTGGTCCCTGCTGTTACTTTCGAAATAAAAAATATTAATCTCGGTATTATCGACAGAGATATGTCACCGGTATCCCGAAACCTGATAAGCCGGCTTGAAGGTTCCGGGTTTTTCAAAATCACGTGTTTTACACATTCAGAAGAAGAAGCCAATAACATGCTTCACCGCAACAGGTGTGATATGATCCTGCATATTCCTGAAGGTTTGGATGAAAAAACTACTTCCGGACAGGTATGTCCTGTGATGGTTTCTGTAAATGCCATAAATGCCACAACAGCACAGCTTTCCTGGGCTTATCTGAACGGAGTTTTACAAGACTACAATATTGATATAATCAGGCAAAATGCCGCAGTAACAACCCTTTCTGCCATGCCGCAGATCAAAGTAACCAACCGCTACTGGTATAATGAGTTGCTTAACTATAAATATTATATGCTTCCGGGAATCCTGGCAATACTGGTTACTGCCATAGGCTTTCTTCTGGCAGGTCTGAATCTTGTAAAAGAAAAGGAAACCGGAACAATAGAACAGATAAATGTGACACCAATAAAGAAATACCAGTTCATAACAGCTAAGACGATCCCCTTTATGATAATAGGACTCGTTGATCTTGCTCTGGGGCTTATTCTGGGTAAAATTTTGTTTGACATACCTTTCCGGGGAAGCATTGGGCTTATGTTTCTGTGTTCAGCAATATTTCTGGCAGGCGTTCTCGGTCTGGCACTTTTTATTTCCACATTCTCCTCTACTCAGCAACAATATATGTTTATTGCATTTTTTTTCATGATCATCTTTATACTGATGAGCGGGATCTTCACCCCAATGGACAGTATGCCTTTATGGGCCCGTAAATTCGATATTATCAATCCAATGGCTTATCTTATGAAAATATACCGGATGATAATGCTTAAAGGATCTGCTTTCAGCGATTTAGCAAGAGATTTCTACTCTCTCTTAATTCTGGCTGTAGTATTTATGAGCCTGGCAGTGAGGAAATACAGAAAAACTGCATGACAAAGCATACATGAACGGTTTATCTTTTGTACTATTATAGACAAATTTCTGATTCCAATTTTTTTCACCATAATTAAATATTCTTAAATAGTGGCCCAATAAGCAATTACTCAGCTTTACCGGTAATGAGCAAGATAGTTCTTTGCTTCATCATGATTATCAGAAGACTGGAAATAATTCCGGTATTTACTCTGTTCTCCAGATCATTCTGGAAATGGTAAGAAAAAATTTTCTCCGGACCTTAAAAATATTATAAATCAGAGAATGATTCTTTTTCTCCGGCAGGATTAAGGACTTATGATTGAAATATTATATGTTTGTTGGGATGGATTTTGTAAGTTTAGCCAGTCTGATATCAGAAGAAAGGTTTCGGGAGAAAAGGATTCTTCCGGGAAATGTCAGAATACGAATTACGGTTAATATAAAAAGTAAAAACTTAATAAAAGAATCAGAACCCGATGACTAATTATATTATCCTTGCTCTATGTGTCATTATTATTCTTGCTTATATATTTGACATTACCTATAAATTTTCAAAGATTCCGGGTGTTATTCTTTTAATAGCCCTGGGAATGCTGATAAGAGTTCTTTCAGATTACTTCGGATTGCACATTCCTGATATGAAACCATTGTTGCCTGTAATAGGTACTTTGGGCCTGATAATGATAGTCATGGAAGCAAGCCTGGATATTGATCTCAACAAAAATAAACGCAGCCTGATTTTTAAATCCGTTTCATCTGCTTTGGTCTTGCTTATAGTATTTGTTGCGGTGTTTGCTTTTATTCTTACAGGTTTATTTAAACTATCACTGCATGATTCAATACTTAATGCCATCCCATTTGGTATTATTAGCAGCTCAGTAGCCATCCCTTCTGCAGTAAACCTTTTATCAGAGGAAAAAGAATTTGTTGTTTATGAAAGTTCTTTCTCGGATATACTGGGAATAATGGCATTTGAGTTTATTTTATTAAATCAGGGGTCATTAGCATCTGGCCTGTTATTTTTCATCCGTGATGTTGTTTTTACTTTGATTATTGCACTTGTTTCAACAGCATTCCTGGGGTATCTCCTCCATAAAATAAGCTATCATGTTAACTATGTAATAATACTGACATTCGTTATCCTTATTTACGTAATTGCAGAATTAATCCATATGCCGGCACTTCTGCTGGTACTTGTTTTTGGACTTGTTCTTTCTAATAACAAGTTTCTGGAGATTGATTTTATTGAAAAATTCATTGATTTCACAAAATTTCGTAAGGACATCGATAACTTCAGGAAAATACTGGGAGAACTTACCTTTCTTGTCAGGTCTTTCTTTTTTATAATGTTTGGATTCTACACTGATATGTATAATCTTTTCAATATGTCAAATATTTTAACGGCAGTGCTTATATGTTCCGGGATATTTGGTTTTAGATGGATCTATTTCAAATATATCCTCAGGTTACCTCCGGCTCCTTTATTCTTTTTTGCTCCCAGAGGACTGATCACTATTTTACTTTTTCTAAGTATCCCTGTCGAATCGGAAATACTTTTGCTTTCAGATGAGGTTGTCACCCTGGTGATACTGATTACCATTATTGTTATGATGAATGGCAATTTTTTCCGGAAGAAGCGACAGGAGACAGAAAAAGCAGATACTATTGCCGGATGTAATAATGAAAAAACCCCGGATCTTGTCACTTCAAATAACATTCTGACAGAGGGCAACGCGACAAATAATAATGTGTCTGAATCTCCCCTAACGGATAATCCTGTGTAAACAAGTAATTTGATTCGTTCCTTTTTATGGTTGACAGCTGCCATCGGATACTGAATGGATGGAACTGGAAATATATATATCCTCAGGTCAGAGTTATAAGGATAAGGAACAGTTACAGCATTGTGACAGTATTCTTCATTTTCTGTATATTGCAGGCGAAAATTTAACTGATATATAATATAAAGGAAAATAAATTATGGCAAAATTACCGGAAACAGTAAAGCAGGCATGGGAAGAGAGAGAAGGACCTGTAGTCCTGACAACAATTGATAAGCAAGGGATTCCCAATTCTATATATGCCACTTGTGTATCGAAATATGATGATGAAACTATAGTTATTGCAAATAATTATTTCAGTAAGACTCTTGATAACATCCTTAACGGGAGTAAGGCATCAGTTCTCTTTATTACCAAAGACCGTAAGTCTTATCAGATAAAGGGGAGTATTGAATACCATAAGGAAGGAGCTCTTTTCGAAGATATGAAGAGGTGGAATCCCGAAAAACATCCGGGGCATGCAGCTGCTGCACTGAAGGTTGAGGAAATATATTCCGGAGCGGAAAAAATCCTGTAAAGAATCAGTTAAAGAGTTCTGTAAAAGATAAAAAAATGAGGCTGTCAGTTTTTCCCTGACAGCCTCATTTTTTTAAAAGCCTATTGATCTGTACTATAAAGATATCCGTATATAAATTATTTATCGAAAGACACCTGTCTGCCGGTCAGTCTTATCCTTCCGCTCAGGGCTTGTGTGAACTGCGGGTCGAGATAGCCGGTGAATCCAGGTTGTTTGCCACCTACAGTAATAGTGAAATATCCGGACTCTGTTACTCTCTCATCTTTTTTATTGATAATGGAAAACTGACGTGGTTCAAGAGTGAATTCGACTTCTTTGCTTTCTCCCGGAGCCAGAGTGATCCTTTTGAATCCTTCCAGCTGCCTGACAGGTCTTGGTGTTGATGCTTTCTCATCGGTAAGATAAAGCTGGACAACTTCATCACCTTCCATATTACCTGTATTTTTAACGGTAACCTTAACAGTGACTTTTTCTCCGGCAGCAGTTTTTTGAGGTATTGTCAGATCGCTGTAGCTGAATGTTGTATAGCTTAATCCATAGCCGAAAGGATATAATGGTTCATCTGTAAAATATCTGTAGGTCCTTCCCTGCATATCGTAATTATCGAAAGCCGGGATCTGATCAACAGATTTATAGTATGTTACCGGTAATCTGCCGGCCGGGTTATAGTCGCCGAAGATGACGTCGGCAATAGCGTTTCCACCCTGTTGACCGGGATATCCTGCAAGCAGTATGGCAGAAGCTTTTTCCTGGGCATTATTCACGGCCAGTGCGCCTCCGTTCATCAGTACCACTATCACAGGCTTACCTGTTGCAGTGACGGCATTAAGTAATTCTTCCTGGACAGCGGGAAGCTTGATGTTGGTGCGGTCTCCTCCAAGGAAGCCGTCAATTTTTATATTCATCTCTTCACCTTCAAGACGTTGTGACAGACCCAGGACAAGGATGACAGCATCTGCCTGTTTCGCTGCGTCAACAGCTTCTCCAAGTATGTCTGTACGCGGAGGTGTCCATAGGAGCTTCATATCGGCATCACCTGCATAATTTCTGTAAAATACCTCAATCTTATATTTTTTACCCGCCTGAAGGTCTGCAGTAAATTCCTCGTGAAATGCATGATGTTCATTTCTGAATCTGATTACTTCTTTCCCGTCAAGGAACATTTCATAGCCGGAGGATCCCCATGCTCCAAGGGCATAGGTGCCTGATACGGGAGGAGTAAGATAGGTTGTCCATTTAACACCGAAATCATCATCAGGCATATCGGCATGTGGAGAGAAATGTTCCCAGTAGAAATTAATATGATCATCAACTCTTGTAAAGACAGGTTCTCCTTTCATATCCCTGTTGTTGAAATACTCCCCGAAAGCTCCCTGTATGCCATCGGCTGTCTGCAGATACCTTGAAGGTATAACATTAAGATTGTGAATGCCTTCTGCAAGATCGCTTCCTTCTGCATAAATGATCTTCGTTTCCGGGTTTAGCTTGTTTCTGATTCCTTCAAGCAGGGTTACAGGATCTTTTGGAATAGCATTATAATTACCTATGAGTGATTCAAAATTGTCCGCATTCGGACCAATTACAGCAATTGTTTTCAGATTCTTGTCAAGAGGCAGAATGTTATCCTGATTCTTTAATAGGACAATGGATTTTCTTGCTGCTTCTCTCGACAGTGAGTTATGGTAGTCGCAGGTATTTACAAAGAAGGGTATCTGGGCGTAAGGTACCATATCGTCAGGGTCGAACATACCCAGTTTGAATCTGGCAGTGAATATTCTCTTCACTGCAACATCTACGTCATCTTCTGTAAGGATCCCGCGTTCAATAGCTTCTATTGCATTGAGATAATCGCTTCCACATTCCAGGTCAGTTCCTGCTTTAATGGCGGCCGCAGCAGCTTCAGCAGCGTCTTTGACATAATTCTGATGCCTGTAAAAATCAGGAATAGCCCAACAGTCGGATACGATATATCCCTTAAAATTCCAGTCATTACGCAAGATGCCGTATAGAATAGGATTTGCACAGCAAGGATAATCACGAAACATATTATAGGCTCCCATTACCGAATAAGCTCCGGCATCCATTATGAGAGATCTGAAAGCAGGAAGATATGTCTCATGCAAATCTACTTCACTCACTTTGGCATTGAAAGAATGTCTTGTCGGTTCCGGGCCGGAATGAACAGCAAAATGTTTTGCAGTAGCAACTGTTTTAAGATATTTAGGATCATTACCCTGTAATCCCTTCACAAACTGTGATCCCAGTTTCCCTGTCAGCAGCGGGTCTTCTCCGTAAGTCTCGTGACCTCTTCCCCACCGGGGATCGCGGTAGATATTAATATTGGGAGACCAGAAAGTAAGACCCTGATAAATACCTGTTTTGCCCCTTCTCTGAAACTCATGATATTTAGCTCTGCCCTCATCGGAAATAGCTGTCGCTACATTAAATACCAACCCTTCGTCCCAGGAATTGGCAATAGTAATAGACTGAGGGAACACTGTCGCATAACCTGCTCTTGCTACTCCGTGAAGTGCCTCATTCCACCAGTTATAAGAAGGGATACCCAGACGTGGTATGGCCGGTGCGGAATTAACAAGCTGATCGACCTTCTCCTTCAGTGTCATTCTTGAAACCAGGTCATTTATTCTTTCTTCATTAGATAATGAAGGGTCCTGAAAAGGATACTCGTAAGTCCGTTGCTGGGCAGACATGCTCATCACTGCAACAGACAATGCCAGAATAAATACAAAGATTAATTTTTTCATGTTTGGAGGATTGTTATAATAATTCTATGATCTTACAAATTATAAAAATACAAAATAGTAAAAAGAAACAGAAACTTTGTCTTCTGCAGCTCTAAAAAAGATTAATCAAAAAAAATTTGAAGTATTTAATCATGCAACTTCTTACCTTCCCAATGAATACATTTACTGCCCCGGGTTATAAATCCCTCAATAGTATTATTTCTTACTCTCCCATAATATACTTCCTGTTGGTGCGTAAATGAAAAGATATCACCTTGCAGTTTCCCATCAGTAAAACGAAACCTCTCATTTAAAGTGATAAGAGTGCCGGAGAACATCTGAAATGTCTGATCGAGAACCAGGATCCCGTTATTCATAAACCATGTGCCATTTAATCTGGCTGGGATTATCCAGAGCAGTGCTGTACAAAAATCGTTGCAGTCTTCCTTCATGGTAACAGTGGAGTCAGGAGTCCATTCTTCCATATCGAAGGTATTTGAAACGATCCTCGTTCCGGGTTTAAGATCCAGCAGTTTAGGGCGCAGCCGGAGATTTATTGAATTAAGCAGAAACATAGTGATAACTGTTGCCTCTGACAGATCAGCCTCAAAAAGATCTCCCTGAATGAATTCCACTTTATCCGATACTCCATTTTCAACTGCATTTCTTTTTGCATATTCCACCATATCGGGGTTGAATTCTATTCCTCTGGCTTTTGCTCCACGCCTGGCGGCCTCAATAACCAGTCTGCCGTCACCTGATCCCAGATCAATCAAAAAATCATTACTGTTTACCCCGGCCAGGTCAAGCATATTATTAACATTTCTTTCAGGAGTAGGTATCCAGATAACATCTTTACCATCCTGGCCCCGGCTGGGTTTGTAATCAGTGCCGGTTTGGGTTTCCTGTGACAATAATAAATGTGGGAACGGCAGTATCAGTAACATTATCAAGAAACTGTAAAACAAAATTGTTTTCATGATATACTCATTTTATTTCATTATACTTGCTAGTCTGATACAGCCGAAAATATTCATTAAAAACAGACCTTTCACAAATCAAGGATAATACCTACAGGGCAATGATCTGATCCTGTAATATTTTCCAGGATGAATGCATCATTCACCTGTGGCAGAAAGGATCTGCTTACAAGGAAATAATCTATTCTCCAGCCAATATTTTTTGCTCTTGCGTTAGCTCTGAAACTCCACCAGGAATATCTGTTTGTCTGGTCGGGATAAAAATGGCGGAAAGTATCTGACAGTCCGCCTTCAGTAAGTCTGTCCATCCCGTCAATCTCTTCCTGCATGTAACCGGCTGCTTTATTGTAATTGGCTTTCGGGCGTGCCAGGTCAATATCTTTATGAGCTACATTCAGATCGCCACATATTACCAAAGGTTTGTTTTTTTCCAGGTTTTTCAACCATGTAAAAAAAGCCTTATCCCATTCCTGCCTGTAAGCCAGTCGCGCCAGTTCACTGCCGGAATTGGGAACATATACATTAACAAGAAAGAAATGTTCATATTCCAGACATAAAACCCTGCCTTCCTTATCGTGTTCTTCAATACTTATACCTTTTATGATATTTAAAGGTCTTATCTTTGAAATAACTGCTGTCCCTGAATACCCGGGCCTTTCTGCTGAATTTGAATATATCTGATAACCGTTAAGGGATTCCAGTGATTCACTGACCTGATCGTCGTTGGCCTTCGTCTCCTGCAGACAGATTATATCGGGATCCATGAGCTTAAGATCATCAAAGAAAGTTTTTTTAACTATCGCACGTAGACCATTTACATTCCAGGATATGATTTTCATTTAGTTAAGGTTTTTTATTTTATTGGTCGAATGGAACTTTCTTGTATTAAACAATAATTTTCTTTTATGAATTACTGCTCATGTAAGTTTCATTCGATATTTTTCCTGAAAGATAAAAATTTTAAATGAATGATTACAGGCAGATTATCATAGCAAATTAATGTTGGAACAGAAACAGGAAGTAACATGAAGAAACACCTGCCTCCTAACATTGACTAAATAATACCATATAAGTATCTTTACAATATAATAAAACAGATATGATAATTACAGTTAACAACACATCGCTTGAACTTCATGAAGGAGCCAGGGTGAAAGATGCTATTCTGAAATATTATTCTCAGCTTGGGGGGAAAATGCCCCGCCATCTCCCTGAGGTTCATGATAATTATGGCAATAAAGTAGCAGCAGACGGAGAATTGACTGACGGGGACAGTCTTTTAACCATATCAGGACGAAAAAGGAGAAGTTTATTTCGCAGATTCTTTTTTCTGATTGTGGTATCAGGATCTGTTCTTGCCTGTAGCAGTTTTAATAAATCATCGTCAGTGAAGCAGTCTGAACGGCAGGCTGTTATTTTTGCAGTGAACGACATGCATGCTGCTATAGATAATTTTCCTAAGCTTTCATATATAGTTGATAGTCTAAGGACTGTTTATCCGGATATGTTGCTTGTCAGTGCCGGTGACAATCAGACAGGCAATCCGGTGAATGATCAGTATCCCGAAAAAGGGTTACCCGTCATTGAACTGATGAATGCTGCAGGTTTTGATCTTTGTGCAGTTGGTAATCATGAATTTGATTCCCGGCCTGAGGGATTTAGTTATCTGACACATAAAGCAAAATTCAGTTTTATTTGTGCAAATGTATCAGCAGATAAGGAACTTGATATAAAAATAGAACCTTATAAAATAGTTACATTGCCTAATGGTCTTAAGCTGGCCTTTCTGGGACTACTGCAGATTAATAAAAACGGTATCCCCGATTCGCATCCAGATAATATGAAAGGATTCGGTTTCGTTTCACCGTTCGATGTTGCCCGTGAATACATAAAGCTGAAAGATCAGAGTGATATTCTTATTGCCCTCACTCATCTTGGTTTTGGAAATGATGTTCAGCTGGCAGAGACCATGCCGGAAGGTATTGATCTTATAATAGGAGGACATTCACATACACGTGTTGAAAAGGAACAGATCCACAACGGGGTGATGATTACCCAGGCAGAGAATAAACTGAAATACGGTACTCTTATCAGGCTAACGCTTGAACGGAATGGTATGCTGAAGAAAAGAATGGAACTCATTGATATAAGAAATTCTGTGAAAGAGAAACCTTCTGTTCGTGCTATGGTTGATAAATATAATGATAACCGTGTACTCAGAGAAGAGATCGCCATATCAACAGATGATTTCTCATCATGTGAAGAGTTGGGTTACCTTATGGCCGATGCACATCGCGATGCTGCAAAAGCCGATATTGCACTGGTCAATCCGGGAGGTGTCAGAATAAACCATCTGCGCAGAGGCCCTGTGCTGATAATGAATGTATTTCAGCTCGATCCTTTTGGTAATGAACTTGTAGTCATAAAACTGACGGGACAGGAACTTCGTTCTCTTATGCTGGCTGCTTTCGAAATTGATGAGAGACTGCCGGTCTATCCTTCAGGTATCAGGACAGAACTAATCCTTGGTGAAGAGGGGGATCTTAAAAGTGTAAATCTTTTAACAGAAAACGGGACAGAACTCAAAATGGATCAGATATACACGGTAGCTATGAATAGTTATATGGCACAGACATACAGGTATGAACATAGTGATCCCGGTCAGTCACTATTCATTTCAACAGCTGATGCACTGATTGCCTACCTGAAAAAAATGAAAAATATCAGAAGCTATCACGGAGATAAAAGGATCCGGATAAAAGGGTAAATAATTAATATTTCGATGGTGTATTATTTATTAATCCCTGTAATTTCAATTATTGTTTTTAACCATGACTCGTTATAATTGAGACTTTTGACCATAACGAGTTCTTTTCCCCCTGCATTCTTAAACAGATTTTTATATTCGTTATCAATTTCACTTATTGTTTCAAGACAATCAGTCACAAACGAAGGAGCAGCAATAAGTATTCTTTTTTTATTTTCAGAAGCCAGTTTTTCAATAAGCTTATCAGTAAAAGGAGCAAGCCAGTTCTTATTTAGTCTTGATTGAAAAGAAGTGGAGTAATTATCCGGGGCTAGATTTATTTTTTCAGCTATCAAACGTGTTGTCTCATAGCAGGTTGCCCTGTAACAGTATTTCCCGTGTTCAGGCATAATCTCATCGCAGTTACATTCTTTATATGATATTTTATTGTGGATCTTGTTTATATGTTTTATGGGAAGGCTGTGATAGGAAAAGATGACATGGTCATAGGTATCCGGGAAATATTGCATTATGTTATCAGAAAATGCTTCGATAAAAAGTGGATGAGAAAAAAACTGGCTTATTAGTTTTATTGAAGGAATCACATTCCATGTAATGACGTTTTTCATGATAAAACTAAAAACGGATCCGGTAGTGGAAGAAGAATATTGAGGGAACAATGGAAAAACAATCATTTCATCGTAGTTTTTGTTTTTCATCTCAGTCAGTGTTTTTTTCAGAGATGGATTCCCATATCGCATGGCAGAATAAAGGTCAATATTGTTTACGGAGAATTCCTTAATACCTGAAACTAATTTTTCCGTGTTGACCATTAAAGGAGATCCTTCTTCTGTCCAGATGTTTTTGTATAAATATGCAGAATGCTTTGTTCTGAAAGGAACAATAATAAGATTGACAAGTAATTTTCTCAAAAACCAGGGCAGATCAATCACTCTTTTGTCATTCAGGAACTCTGAAATAAATTTTCTGACATCTTTAATATCAGGAGAGTCTGGTGTACCTGTATTTACTAATAAAAGACCTTTTTTCCTCATTCAGCTATATAATTATTTCATTATTTGTTTTTTAATAAATCGGCTATATCCCGTGCCTGTTTTACTCTGTCTGCCATTCCTATTCCATCT
>Ga0116164_10001835_pt1 | contig 15635 bp, 14 predicted proteins | sample AD_UKC109_MetaG_FD_89888 | JGI IMG/M metagenome (GOLD analysis project Ga0116164, IMG submission 89888) | Active sludge microbial communities of municipal wastewater-treating anaerobic digesters from Hong Kong - AD_UKC109_MetaG | ecosystem: Engineered > Bioreactor > Anaerobic > Digestate... | reverse complement strand
GGTGGTATCGGCGCGGGAGTACTGCACCACGACGGGCACGCTGGCCTGTACGTACGAGGCGTAGGGCACGGCTTTAGGCACGGGATTGCCGTCCTCATCCGCCTGCTTGTCCATGCGGATATGATGGGTGCGCCGCGCGGCGCACAGGACCTTCTTCAGGGCCACGGGTTCGCGGTCTTCAAAGTAGAGCGTAATCCGGATCTCCGCGTCCGCGTCGCCGGTGTTGAGCACGCAGATGCTCTCGTGGCTCACATAGTTTTTGCTTGCCGTGATTTCCGGATAGTACATATCGGGAATCAGCCACTCCTGTTCGCCGATGTGCTGCATTTGTATTCAATTCCTTTCCTGAATATACTGCCATTATAGTACGGGCTTGGTTGCGTTGCAACCAAGCCCGCCGGTCATGCGACCAAAGGAGAAGGAGGGGGAGGATTAATACACGTCTTTCCAGTCGTCGATATTCTCCGCGGTGAAACGGAACGGATCGCCGACGATGGTGAAGGGATTGCCGTTCGCGTCGGCCAGGATGGTAATCGTGCCCAGACGGCCGGCCTCGAAGGTCGCGCCCGGAACAGGCTCAAAGCCTTCCACGAGGTTATAGGCGGCATAGCCGGCGCACAGACCCAGGTCGATCGGGTTCCACAGGTACATGCCTTCGCAGACGCCGTCCTTGATGTACTCGGCCATCTCGCTGGGCAGGCCGAGGCCCGTCAGCTTGATGACGCCGGTCAGGCCGTTGTCCTGAATGCAGTTGGCCGCGGCCGCGATGCCGACGGTGGTGGGCGAGATAACGCCCTTCAGGTCGGGATAGCTGTCGATCAAGCCCTGCATCTCCTGATAGGATTTGTCGGTCAGGTCGTCGCCGTAGGCGATGGTCACCAATTCCATATTGGCATACTCGGGCTCCTTGAGCTCTTCCTGCATCCAGCCGATCCAGGTGTTCTGGTTGTCGTGGGTGGAGGAAGCGGACAGAATGGCGATCTGGCCTTCGTAGCCGATCTGCTCTGCAATTTCCTTGACCTCCACGCGGCCGATATTCTCGGCGACGGAGGCATCGACGTTCAGCTCACGGCCTTCGGGGTTCACGGCAGAGTCCCAGGACAGGACATGGATACCCTGCTCCATGGCGGACTGCAGCACGGGTACCACGCCCGCCGCATCATTGGAGGATACGGCAATCGCGTCCACGCCCTGCTGGATGAAGCCCTCAATGATTTGGATCTGGCCTTCGTTGGAGCTGTCGGCGGGGCCGTTATGCACCAGGGTAAAGCCGAGATCGTCGGCCGCTTCCTGGAAGCCCTTGACGGCGGCCTCAAAGAACGGGTTTCCGGTCTGCTTGTACACGACGCCGATGGTCATTGCGCCGGCCATTGCGGGTACGAGCAATACGAGCATGACGGCGACCAGTGCGAGGGAAAGAAGTTTACGCATGATAGTTTTCCTCCTTTAGTTGGTTTGTATCGCAACAGGGATTCGCGCCCTGCCGGATTCATCAGGAATGCAGCGATAAAAGCTGCTGCTGTTTTACCTGCCGGCGCTGCCTGAGCGCCTGATAGATGTTGGGAAACAGCACCATGCCGATCAGCAGTACGCCGATAGCGAGGTTCAGGATAAAGGAGTCGTTATACGCAATCATCAGGCCGTTCTTCAGGCAGGTCAGCAAAATCAATGACAGGAGCACGCCGACCACCGAGCCTTTGCCGCCCGAGGTGGACGCGCCCGAAAGCACCGCCACGGCGATTGCCTGCATCTCGTACCCGTTGGCGATGTTGTATTTCACCGATCCCGTGCGGCTTAGGAGCATCACGCCGCCCACGGCAGCCAGCAGGCCGTTGATCGTGAATACGACGACCTTGATGCGGTCGGTACGGATGCCGGAATACCGCGCGGTGGTGATGTTGGTCCCCGTAGCGAACAGACGGCGGCCGAACACCGTATGGTGCAGCAGCACGTAAAACAGCGGCATCACAGCCAGCAGGCATAACAGCATCACCGGAACGCCGCCAAGCACGCGGCCGTAGCCCAGCGTCTTGGAAAACCAGCCCGGGAACCCGCCGGCAGAGCCGTCCTTCAGGATGATGTAGGCGATACCGCGGTAAATCGTCAGTGTGGATAACGTGATAATCATCGGGAACAGTTCCTTGAATTTCACCACCAGCAGCCCGTTCACCAGCCCGCAGAGGATGCCGGTGAGCAGCGCGAGAGCGATCGCAGCCCAGAAGGGCACACCCTCGCCTGCGTTGTATGCCACGCCCATTACGGTGGTGCTCAGCGCCGCCGTGGAGCCCACGGAAATATCGATATCGCCCAGAATCAGCACCATCATCGTACCGATGGCCATGAAACCGATATCCACCACGTAGACACGCGTCTGATCCAGCAGCTTCAGCACCGTGTAGCTGTCGCCAAGCTTTGCCTGAAAGAAGAGATACACCAGCACCGTCAGCCCGATGACGAGCCATTCCCAGCGGAAGAATACCCTGCGCAGCGTTTTCATGCTAGATCTTCCTCCCCTTCAGCTCGCGGCGTACGGTCATGCGCCGGAGAACGACGTTGGATATCACGGCGATTAAAATCAATAAGCCCTGAATCAGCTTTTTCCAGAATTCCGCGTCTCCCGTCAGGCGCATCATCGGCAGACCGTTATTGATCACGCCGATCACCAGCGCGCCCAGCAGCACGGCGGTGATTTTTCCCACGCCGCCTGTTACCGATACGCCGCCGATCACGCATGCCGCGATGACGTACATTTCGTAGCCCATCTTCAGGTCCTGCGTAATTTTCGTATCATGCGAGCCGAACAGCACCCCGGCCAGCCCCGCCAGTACGCCCATGATGATGTGCGCCAGCAGGATGGTGCGGTTGGCGTTGATGCCGCGCATCTCGGCGGCTTCACGGTTGGAGCCGACGGCATACATATGCCTACCGGCACGGAAATACGTAGCGAACAGGAACATCAGTAGCAGGCAAAACAGCATGATCCAGGTCTGCGCGTTGATCCCCAGAATGTCGACGCGGGTGAAATCGACGAATGCGTCCGTCATGTCCTTCTTATAAACCGCCTGCCCGCTGGACACCACATGCGAAAAACCGTACAGAATATACTGCATGCCCAGCGTCGTCACCACGGGGAGCACCTTGCCGTAGGCGATGATCGCGCCGTTGGCAGCGCCGCACAGCCCGCCGATCCCCATGGCGATCAGCACAATGAGCATGAGCGGCAGGCCCGTTTTGGTGCGCACCACCGTTTCCACGCCGTCCGTGATCACCGTGGTATCGGTAACTACCAGCGAGTTTCGCATCACCATTGCGGCAATCATCGCCGACAGCGCCATGATGCCGGTGATGGAGATATCGATCGAGCCCACCAGCAGCACGCACATCATGCCCGCCGCCAGCACGAACAGGGGCGCCGTATCCTTGAGGATAAAGAGAATCTTATCGCCCGACAGGAACAGCGGATTGCGCAGCCCCACCACGCCCCACAGCACGATGAGGATCAGCAGCAAGCCGATTTCGCGGTGCCTGGAGAACAGGGCGGTGAGGGACGCCTGCAGATGTCTTTCTTTCTTCATGCTTTCCCCCTCCTTACTGCGTTTTTTCCGCGGGCAGCGCGGCCGCCAGCACGTTTTCCTGCGTGGCCTCCCGCTTGGGTATGATCGCGGACACCCTGCCCTCGCGCATGACAACGATCCGGTCGCACATGTTAACGACCTCGGGCAGCTCCGATGAAATCATCAGGATGCCGTAGCCCTGCGCCGCCAGATCGCACATCGTCTCGTAGATCTGCGCCTTGCTGCCCACGTCCACGCCCTTGGTCGGCTCGTCCATGATGAGGATGCGCGAGTTCTCGCTGAGCAGCTTGCCGATAACCACCTTCTGCTGGTTGCCTCCCGAAAGCGACGAGGCAGGCGTCTCCACCGATACGGCGCGTATTTTCAGCAGATCGAAAAACTTCCGGCTCTCCTCCTGCTCCAGCTTCGGCCGGATCAGCCGCCTGCGCGTGTAGCGCTGGATGGTCGGCAGTGTGATGTTGTGATTGATGGACCACGGCAGGAACAGGCCCTGCTTCTGCCTGTCCTCGGGCAGCATTCCGATGGAATGGGCCAGCGCGTCGTGCGGGTTCTTAATCGTTACCCGCTTGCCGCGGATCCACACGCTTCCGCTCGCCCTGGTCACGCCGCAGACCGCCTGCACAACCTCCGTACGGCCCGCGCCGACCAGCCCCGTCAGCCCCAGAATTTCCCCCTCGTGCAGCGTAAAGCTGATATCCGCGAAACGGCCGGTTTGCGACAGCCCTTCCACGCGCAGCAGCTCCGCGCCGATGGGATTTGATTTTACGGGGAAGAACTGGTCAATGGAGCGGCCGACCATGTGCTTGACCAGCTCCGCGTCCGTTACCTCCCCGATTTTCCAGGTACCGATGTACTGGCCGTCGCGCAGAACGCTGACACGGTCGGCCAGCTTGAAGGTATCCTCGAAGCGGTGGGAAATCAGGATGATCGAAACGCCCTGGTCACGCAGGCTGCGCGCGATCTCGTACAGTTCCTCCGACTCCTGCCGCGTCAGTGCGGCGGTCGGCTCGTCCATAATCAGGATTTTCATATTCTGCGAAAGCGCCTTGGCGATCTCCACCATCTGCTGCTGCGCGATACTCAGCGTGCCCATGGTATCCGTGGGCTTGACGGTCGCGCCCATCCTGTCCAGCAGCGCCTGCGCCGCCTGGTTGGTCTTCTTCCAGTTGATGCTTTGAACGCCCTTTGTCAGCTTTTCATGCCCCATGAAGATGTTTTCGGCGACGGTCAGATCGGGATAGATCGCCAGATGCTGGTAGATCGCCGCGATACCGTGGCGCGCGGCAACCAGCGGATTGTGCATGGTGATCTTTTTGCCTTCCAGAATGATCTCGCCGCCGTCGGGGTGGTGTACCCCAGTCAACACCTGAATGAAGGTGGATTTCCCGGCCCCGTTTTCGCCCATCAGGGCGTGTATCTCACCCGGATACAGATCAAAGCTCACCCGGTCCAGCGCCTTCACGCCCGGGAAGGTCTTCGTAATGCTTTTCATTTCCAGCAGAAATTGACTCATCCATACCGGTCCTTCCTGCGTTTTATCGTTTGCTTCCCAAGAAAACAATACACGTCTGACTGTATCGTAATTTATCCGATACGGAATGAAAATGACCATTTGGCAAATGGGGATATCTAATTTGCAAAACATCGGCATGCGCCGCGGCCCGGATCCCCCGCGCCGGTCCGTATCCCGCCTTGTGGCCGCCGGGCGGGCTGTGATATGCTGATGGCATGAAAAATACGCCGCTGCGGAACGCACCGCGCGGCGAAAGGGAGGGGACGCGCCATGGGAAAGATACTATGCTTCGTACCCGAACAGTACGCGGACTTTGAGGTCGTGCTGGCGCTGCACTTATTAAAGGACGTGGGAAAGCGGGAGATCGTCACCGTCGGCTATTCGCCGGATCCCGTCGTATCCTACAGCGGGGTGAAAACCCTCCCCGACTGCACGCTGGAAGAGGCGGCTGCGCTTGGCGACGCCGAGGCGTTCCTCATGCCGGGCGGCCCGATCCGCGAGCGCAGCGAACGGCTGGTTTCCTTTATCCGGACGATGGACGAGCGGCAGATCCTGCTGGCCGCCATCTGCTTCGGCCGCAGTACCTGGCCCGCGCAGGCGCGCTGGATGCCCGCCGCTATACCACCTCCTGCACGCCTGCGCATATCCGGAGGCTGGGTATCGCGGATCCCTTTCCGCGCGGGAATTACGCGGATGAGCGCATCGTGCAGGACGGCAGCGTGATCACCGCCAAAGGGCACGCCTTTGTGGATTTCGCGTTCGCCGTCCTGGAATACGTGGGATACGCTCCGGCGGACCGGGAAGCGCTCCGGCAGTACCGCAGGGACGTTGAAAACCGGTAAGCGTTACAGCGTTCTGAACTTCTTGAGCGCGAGGGTGTTGACCACCCAAAGCGCCGCGCCGTAGCCGATCAGCGCCAGGGCGTGCAGCCAGATTCCGGAGAAGCCCGCGCCCTCCACCAGCACGCGGCGGATGGCCTCGGCGCTGTAATACACGGGGACGATATAGGCGACGTTCCCGATCCCCAGCGGAATGGTTTCCAGCGGAATGAGGCCGCAGAAGAAGACCTGCGGGATGATCAGGATCGGGATAAACTGCACCATCTGCAGCTCCGTCGCCGCCATGATGGAGACCATCGAGCCAAACAGCACGGCCACCACGGCGTTGATAAGCATCAGGAAGAACACCAGCCACACGCTGCCCGCGCACGGCAGGTGCAGCACGTACAGCGTGTACACGACGATCAGCACCGTCTGGATGACGGCGAAAAAGCCGTAGCCCAGCATGTACCCCGTCATCACCTCCCAGCGCCTGACCGGGGTCATCATCAGCCGCTCCAGCGTGCCGCCCGTGCGCTCGCGCACCAGCGTGAGCCCCGAGATCACAAACACAAAGAAAAACGATAAAAACGCCAGAAACACAAATCCCAGCGACTGGAACGTGGACGCTCCCTCGTTGTACACGACGCGGGATTGCAGGGAGACCGTCTGCGACACCTTGGCCACGGCGCTTTGCAGCGCCTGCAGCGCCTTCGCGCTTTTCACGGTGCTCTCCAGAATATACGTGTCGATCGACAGTCCGTTCCGCGTGACCACCATGTCGATCTCCTTATGGTCGATCAGCAGCTGCTCCTCGCTCGTATAGGTATAATCCGCCAGATCGGCCAGGTGCACGTCCTCGTCGCCGAGCGCCGACACGATCGCCTGCGGCAGCGCGCTTTCCTGCACCGCGACGGTGGGAACGTAGTCCGTGTCGCCCAGCAGAAAATAGATCAGCGTGAACATGAAAATCGGCGCGAATAAAATCATCATGATTGTGCGCTTGTCGCCCCGAAGCTGGCGGATGACGCGAATGGCAATCCCCTTCATTCTACCGTTCCTCCTTTCCGGCCGCCCGGTAGAACAGCTCTTCGATCCGCCCCGAATCGGTGGAGGCGATCAGATTGTCCACCGCGTCGTAATGGATCAGCCTGCCGCCGTATAAAAGCGCGGCCGTGTCGCACTCGGTGACCTCGTCCATCACATGCGTGGAGATGATCAGGGTAATCCCCGCCGCCTTCATCGCCGCGAAGCTCTGCCACACCGTGCGCTTCAGCACCGGATCGATGCCGACGGTCGGCTCGTCCAGAAGCAGGAGCTTGGGCTCGTTCAGCAGCGCCGTCGCCAGCGACAGCCGCTTTTTCATGCCGCCGGAATAATAGCGAACGTGCTTTTTCCGGTCCTGCTCCAGATCCAGCATTTGCAGCACCGCGTCGATCCGTTCCTTCCTGCGCCGCCTGCCCATTCCGAACAGCGAGCCGTAGAATTTCAGATTGTCCTCGCCCGTCAGGTCGTCGTACAGCGCGTCGTTTTGCGGCATGTAGCCGATGTCCCCCAGCACCTTGAGGTTGGGCACGGCGTACCCGCCGATCGTAATGCTGCCGCCGTCGGCGGGAATGGCGCCCAATATCAGCCGGATCAGCGTGGTTTTCCCGGCCCCGGACGGCCCCAGCAGGCACAGGATGCCGCCGCCCGACGTTTCAAACGAAATCCCGTTCAGCACCGGCTTGCCCGAAAAGCCCTTGGACAGATTGTTCACGGTCACATTCATTGTCTGTTCTCCTTTGAATCCGTTGCCTGCCGGATAAACGCGTCGGCGATCATGCCGGCGTGCGTTTGGATGAAAGCGTTCGCATCCTCCGTGCTGTGGAACACGCAGTAGCTCAGGCTTGCGCCCATCAGCGCGTTGCCCATGCACTCCACGCGGCCGGCCAGCTCCGCGCCGCTTGTCCCGATGTACCGGCCGGCCAGCGCCTGCATGTTGAGAAGCGAGCGGCCGCGGACATCCCGCAGCACCAGCCGGATATCCTCGTGGTTCTTCACCTCGAAGATCAGCATGCGAAACAGCGCGTTATACCGGATGAAATGGCGCAGCAGGCCTTGGCACAGCGTCTGCATATCCCGCCGGAAATCCCCTGTTGCCGCGTCCGGAATCTTCATCAGGCCGAATTCCGCGGCAACCGTTTGGAGCACCCGGATAAACAGCGTCTGTTTATCGCCGAAAATCCGAAACAGCGTCACCTCCGCCACGCCCGCGTCCGCGGCGATCGCCTTGGTCGTCGCGGCGGTGAACCCGCGCTCCTCAAATTGCCGCAGCGCCGCCCGGATGATTTTTTCCTCCGTTTCCACAAAATCCCTCCCTTCCCCGGATGTTAGTAATCACTTACACACACACACATCCTACGCCCGCAAGCGCGGTTTGTCAACATCTGGAAAATATTTCGATTGTCTGCGAAATACAAGAGGTATTGATCATCTTATGTCGAATACAACTTTATTCCAAATCGTATCTCATTCCATGATCACAACCCACCGGCCCAGGCACGGATAATCCGCCGTTCCCGAATCGCGCACAAAACAATGGGAGTACCAGCATGAGACGTATCAAAACCGATACGCGCGAAAAGAAAGCCTTGCGACAGGCGTTTCTTCGTTTCCTTCCGATTCCCGTCGCGATGATCCTGCTCGCTTCCGTGCTGATCAGCTACAGCGACTACGACAAACGAAAACAGGAAATCATTCTGGGGTAGCACGAGCAGATCGTGACCGCCATGATTGATTACCGCAACTATATCTCGTATCTCACCTCCATCGCGAGGACCATCGAGGCCGACATCATCGACGCGTCCGGCAGTCCGGACCCGGCGGAAGCCTACGATTCGCTGTTCCGGTCCTGTATCGAGCAATATCCCGTCGTGGACGCGCTGCGCATGCTTGACCTGAACGGGATGGAAACGCTGCACGTCTACCGCGTTTCCGGCGCGCCCTATACGGAGCCCGCAGGCGAGCTGCACGACGAAGCCGATTGGTTCTATTATCAGGAGACCGCACAGCTCAGCCGCTACCAATACCTGTATTCCAATCTCGATCTGGATATGGAGCACGGCGAAATCAAGCTGGACCCGGATACGGGGCTGGTCAAACCCGTGCTGCGCATCAGCACGCAGCTGGAGTTTGCCGGGGTAAAAACCGGGTACTTCATCGTCAGCTTCCTGATGCGGGAGTATCTGGACACGCTGCGGACGTCCCTGGGAATGGAAGGCTGCTACGTTCTGGTCATGGATGATAACGGCTCCCTGTACAACGCGGAGGACGACGAGAACAACTTCAGCTTTATGTACAGCAAGGACGCCCCGCAGTCCGGGCGGACGATCAGCATGTTCTTCCCCGGTATCGACCTGTCCTCGGCAGCCGGATCCTTCCTGTATGAGGACCGCCTGTGCTCCTTCATTACGTATGAAAACATATATGACCGGAGCACGGATTATTTCCTGTCGGATACCGCCTCCAACAAGCTGGTCTTCCTGGTCTGCTATGACGGCCGTTCGGCGTACGCGCGCGACCTGCAGTACTCCATCATCTATCAGGTCCTCAAGACATGGGATGTGCAGCTGATCGTTCTGGCGGGCGTCCTGGCGCTGTATGTGCTGATTTTGCTGCTGATCTTCCTCTATGACCGGCTGCGGTTCACCGACCTGTTTTCCGACAACCGCTACCCCAGGGCGATGCTCAAGCAGGCGATCAAGAGCCGTCAGTTCGTCAACTATTACCAGCCGATCATCAACATCCAGAGTGGAACAGTGATGGGCGTGGAAACGCTGTCCCGCTGGCATTATCACGGCCAGCTGCTGCCCCCGTCCATGTTTATCGACGAGGTATTCCACTATCAGCTCGGCCAGATGCTGGACGAGAGCGTGTTCGTTGCCGTGCGCGAGGACCGCAAGCGCATGGAGCAGCAGCCGGGATTTGAAAACACCTTCATCTCCATCAACTGCTGCCAGCAGACCTTCAGCAGCCTGATTCTGGAGCCGCCCGACACCATCATCAACCTGACCGAGGCGGAAAAGAAATATATCGTGCTGGAGCTTCTGGAAAACATCGTGTTCAACCAGAATACGCAGGACCGGATCCGGGAGCTGTACAAGCATAACATCATCTTCGCGATCGACGATTTCGGGACGGGTAATTCCAACATCGCCTTCATCCGCAACTTTGAAAACCTCAAGGTGAAGATCGACCGCACCTTCGTGCCCGTGGATCCCACCAACGGCAAGGAGCGCATAATCATCGAGGCCTTCGTGAAAATGTTTGTCGATCAGGGGCTGCGTCTGATCGTGGAAGGCGCGGAATCGCGCGAGCAGGTCGAATACCTGAAGACGCTGGGCGTCGCGGGCGTGCAGGGGTATTACTTCTCCCATCCGATGACCATCGACCGGCTGATCGAATACGTGGCAAACAAGGAATATTTGAGAAAACTGTAGAGCATGCCTGTTTCCAAGCATACGCAAGTCCGCAGCCGCAGACCTGCGTATGCTTGTGCAATCCCGGCAAAGCCGATATAATGGAAGCCGATCAACAATGCGTCACATGTCACGGCGGCAGGCGGGCACCGCAGCCCTCCGTCCGCCGGTATGATAAGGAGCGAAAGCATGAAAGCAGTCATCCTCGCAGGCGGGTACGGCACCCGAATCTCGGAGGAATCCCAATTCAAGCCCAAACCGATGATCGAAATCGGCGGCATGCCGATTCTGTGGCATATCCTCAAGCACTATTCGTATTACGGCATCCACGAGTTCGTCATCTGCGCGGGCTACAAGCAGCAGGTGATCAAGGAATGGTTTGCCAATTACTTTATCAACACCTGCGACGTCACCTTCGACCTGACGCAGGACAACCGCATGATCATCCACAACCGCCGCTCCGAGCCGTGGAAAATCACCGTGGCGGACACGGGGCTTGACACGATGACCGGCGGCCGGATCAAGCGCATTCGGGAGCACATCGGCGGGGAAACCTTCTTTCTGACCTATGGCGACGGCGTCAGCAACGTGGATTTGAACGCGCTTCTCGCGTTTCACCGCAAGCATGGCAAGCTCATCACCATGACGGCCATCCCGCCCGAAAGCCGCTTCGGCATGATCGACCTGAAGGATGATCAGGTGGTGGCCTTCCGCGAGAAAAGCAGCACGGACGTCAGCCTGATCAACGGGGGGTACATGGTGCTGGAGCCCGGGGTGATCGATTATATCGACGGGGACAGCACCCTGTTCGAGCGCCAGCCTATGGAGCACCTTGCCGCGGACGGCGAAATGATGTGCTACCGGCACCAGGGCTTCTGGCAGTGCATGGATACCATGCGCGACAAGGAAAAGCTGGAAAAGCTCTGGGCAAGCGGCAGCGCCCCATGGAAGCTGTGGGATTAAGTAAGGCAAACGCTGCATCAATCCCATACAGGCTGGCGATCGTATTTCCGCCATCTTAGGCTTTCGGTAGCCTCGACGCAGCGCTGCTACTACTTCGGCTTTCGAAAACCCAACCTGACAAAAATCCAATTCGCCAGCCTGCATGTTCTTAATGCATCGTTTCCCTGAAAGCTTTAAATCATCTGAAAGCTATTGATTCAACGGGAGTATCGTCATGATGGATTTCTATCGGGGTAAGCGCGTATTCGTTACGGGACACACGGGCTTCAAGGGCGCGTGGCTTTGCCATATCCTTGCCGCCGCGGGCGCGCAGGTGACCGGCTATGCGCTGAAGCCGCCCACCTCGCCCTCGCTGTATAAGCTGACGGGCATCGAATCGAGCATCCGGTCCGTGACCGGCGATATCCGCGATCTGGAGCAGCTTCGCAAGGCGATGGACGGAGCGCAGCCCGAAATCGTACTGCACCTGGCCGCGCAGCCCATCGTGCGGGAGAGCTACCAAAACCCCGTATATACCTACGAAACCAACGTCATGGGCACCGTGAACCTGCTGGAATGCGTGCGCCGTTGCGGCAGCGTGCGCTCCGTGGTGAACGTGACCACCGATAAGGTGTATCTGAACCGCGAGCGGGCCGCGGGCTACCGCGAGGACGAGGAGCTGAAGGGCTTCGATCCGTACTCCAACTCCAAATCCTGTTCGGAGCTTGTGACCTACAGCTACCGAAACGCCTTTTTTACGGGCAGGGACGGCAAGCCGACGCTGCCCGTCTCCACGGCGCGGGCAGGCAACGTGATCGGCGGCGGCGACTTCGCCAAGGACCGCATCATCCCAGACTGCGTCCGCGCGGCGCTGCAGAACAAGCCCATCATCGTACGCAACCCGCACTCCACACGCCCCTACCAGCACGTGCTGGAGCCGCTGTTCGCGTACCTGATGATCGCGCGGCGGCAAATGGAAGATTCTTCGCTTGCCGGATGCTACAACGTGGGTCCGGACGACGAGGGCTGCTACGAAACCGGCGCGCTGGTGGATCTGTTCGTCCGTACGTGGGGCGGCGGCCTGCAGCGGATTGATCAGCCCGACGGCGGCGCGCACGAGGCGAACTTCCTGAAGCTGGACTGCACGAAGCTCAAAACCGCCTTCGGCTGGCGGCCGCGCTGGACGCTGCAAACCGCCGTGGAAAAAACCGTGGAATGGACCCGCTGCTGGGAAAACGGCTGTGACCTGAACACCTGCATGCAGAAGCAGATCGCGGAGTATCTGCAATCCTGATGCACTTGCATTCGTTCCAATAGCACAAAGCCGCCCTGTTTGAGGCGGCTTTGTGTTATTTCCGTTTTTGTTTTTCTACTTCGTCAGCCGGATCACGTTCCAGCTCAGGGCCGGAAGGGTGATCTGCAGTCTGCCGCCGTCCAGCGCGCCCCCGTCGCCTTTGACGGGAACGACGGTATCGGGTGCGGCCTCGGTGTTGACGGCGTGTACGTCGTCGTGATGCAGCACGCTGTGCTCCGCCACCTGCAGGCTGCCGAACGCGCGAAGGTCGGCATCAAGCAGCACGTCGTCGGTCAGGCTGCGGTTGACGGCGAAGATCGTCAGGTTTCCGTTGTCCGCCATCGTCGCGGCGGCGTCGATCAGCGGAACCTGATCGAAATCCTTGCAGGCGTAGGCCGGGCTTTGGATCACCGGGCGCAGCGCCGTGCCGCGCCCAAGCGCGGAGGCCTGCATCAGCGGATAGAAGATCGTCTGCGCCCACACGCCGCCGCCCGTGCGCGTCATGATCGGCGCGATCACGTTGACCAGCTGCGCCATGCAGGCGATCTTCACGCGGTCGGCGTTGCGCAACAGCGTAATCAGCATCGCGCCCACCAGCAGCGCGTCCTCGAAGTTGTACACATCCTCCAGCAGCGGCAGCGCGCGGCCCCAGCGGTCGGATTTGTGCAGCTCCTGATCCTGCTCGTTGGAGTGATACCATACGTTCCATTCGTCGAAGGAGAGGTTGATTTTCTTCTTGTTTCGTTTCTTGGCGCCCACGGCGTCGCAGATGGAGACGACCTCCTTGATGAACGCGTCCATGTCCATGCTGCGGGCCAGGAAACGGGGCGTGTCGCCTTCGCGGTTGCCGTAGTAGCGGTGGAGGCTCAGATAATCCACGTTCTCGTAGCATTGGTCCAGCACCTCGTACTCCCACGCGGCGTAGGTCGGCATCTCGCGTGAGGAGGAGCCGCAGGCCACCAGCTCGATACCGCCGTCCACCCATTTCATCACCTTGGCGGCCTCGTTGGCGATGCGCCCATACTCGCAGGCGGTCTTATGGCCGATCTGCCAGGGGCCGTCCATCTCGTTGCCCAGGCACCACAGCTTAATCCCGAAGGGGTCCTTCGCGCCGTTTTTCACGCGCAGGTCGCTAAAGTAGCTGCCGGACGGATGGTTGCAGTATTCCACCACGTTTCGGGCCGCGTCCACGCCGCGCGTGCCGAGGTTGACCGCGTACATCACCTCGGCCTGCGCCTCCTTCGCCCAGGCCGCAAACTCGTGCAGGCCCACCTCGTTGGTCTCTGTGGTGAACCACGCCAGATCCAGACGGCTGGGCCGCTGATCGCGCGGACCGACGCTGTCCTCCCAGTTGAAGCCGGAGGTAAAATTCCCGCCCGGATAGCGCACCACGGGCACGTTCAGCCTGCGCACCATTTCCAGCACGTCGCGGCGGAAGCCGTTTGCGTCGGCGGTGGGATGCGTCGGCTCGTAAATGCCGCCGTACACCGCGCGCCCCAGATGCTCGATAAAGTTGCCGTACAGGCGCTTGTCCACCTCGCCGATGATGAAATCCTTGTCCAATATCATGTTTGCCGTTTTCATGGGTACTCTCCTTTGTATTGAAACAGGCGCCGCAAGGGGCCGATTCCATAGTCGTTTTTGGATCGGGTGATGCGCTTGCGCAATCCCGCCCATCAGGTCTTCTCTTTGCGCTTATATTGCATGCGAACCTTGATATCCTGATGGTAGTTGCCGAACGTCCGGCCGAATATGGTCAGCCCCCCGACGTTCTTGGCCGTTTCCGGCACGGACAGGCGGAAGGTGATGTTGGGATTTTGCCCGATCTTCAGGTCGTCCAGCATTACGTCCGAAATCCTTTTGCCGTCGATATAGGTGCCGGTTTTATTCACCAGCAGCAGCTTGTACAGCCCGTGCTGATTCCAGTGGCGGAACCACCAGTCGGGATTGTAAATCCCCCGCGTGTCGCCGAAATCCGCGGGACTGGTCCAATACCCCAGCTCTTTCCCGTTGATGTAAAAGTAGATATCGCTGGGCCAGTCGTCGGCGCAGCCCGGAGCCTCGGAGCAGATTTCCATGGAAATCTGAATCTCCTGCAGGTCGTCCACGGCGGTCAGGAAGTTGGGGATCATATACTCCACGTACCCGTGCCCAAACCACAGGATATCGCTTTGCGTCCGCTCAGGGGACGCGAAATGGCGCGGATCGTCCACCTCGCCGATCAGATGGCTGTGCGTGGCGAGGCCGCAGGTCGGGTACACCTCATAGGACGTGTACTGCCCCACGCCGATTTCCGTTTCGAATACGTTGTGATCCCGCTCGGTTTCAAAGGCCTCGATTATGATTTTCCGCTCCTTGATATAGCATACCTTCTGCACGCCGTGGCGGCCGGACGCGACTTCGACGGTAATCATCCCGCACTGATCCAACGCCTTGATGTGGGGCGTCAGCGCACCGTCCGTAATCCCGACGGCGGCGGAGATATCGGCCATGTGCATGGGGCCGTTTTTTTCCAGCGTTTCCAAAATCTGAATGCGGATATCCGAGCCCAGCGCCCGCAGCAGCGGCAAACCCTCCCGGAGCGAATGCAGATGGAGCATCACAATTTCCCCTATTCCATGGTTGTTCGGAGCGGCGGCCGCGCCGCTGTAAATCCGCAGGCCGACCGGCGCGTGCTCCGAATCCTTCAATCCACCTTCGGATCATTATAGTTTAGATTATTCCTAAACTATTAATCTATTTCCTAATCTATTGCGACTATACACCCAAACAATCCATGTGTCAAGCGCATGCAGGCAGAAAAAGGCTTTGCATCTGCAATATAAGCGTAAGGCAAACACAGCGGCAGCTTGCCATGCGCTGCGAACATCAACCAGCCGTCCGGAGACTTGTCCGGACGGCTGTGCAGAGGGTGAGAAATACAGGATGTTATATCACCGTATACGTAAAATCCAAAAAGCGCGCCGCGCCGCCGGTCTCCCGTGTGGCGAAGCAGAACAGCCCGAACCGGCACCCGACAAAGTGGTCCAGCCG
>Ga0116164_10001832_pt1 | contig 15655 bp, 16 predicted proteins | sample AD_UKC109_MetaG_FD_89888 | JGI IMG/M metagenome (GOLD analysis project Ga0116164, IMG submission 89888) | Active sludge microbial communities of municipal wastewater-treating anaerobic digesters from Hong Kong - AD_UKC109_MetaG | ecosystem: Engineered > Bioreactor > Anaerobic > Digestate... | reverse complement strand
CCGCCCACGCAGCGCATGTCTGCCCAGGCTTTCGCCGTTTACAAAAAGCTCCGCCTCCGGCGCATTGGTGCAGACCCGCACGTCGATCAGCTCTCCAGGTGAAAAATCCCAGTACGGAAACAGGTGCAGAACCGGCTGTGCGTCGAAATCCGTCCAGCCCGCCTGAAACAGGTAGTAGGCATCCTTTTCGAAGCCCGCCGTATCGGTCATCCCGAAATACGCGTTCTTGGTTTGATACGGCGTGGGCTCGCCGAGATAATCCAGCCCCGACCACACAAACTGCCCCAGCGAAAACCGCGTTTGCAGGTCGTCAAGAATCATGCCTTCCAGGTCTCTCGTTCCCCAGCTTGTCAGGCTGTTGCCAAGCGAGGAGCATTGCAAATCGTCGTCCGAGAGCAGGGGCTGCGCCAGCGGAAAGTGGTAGATTCCCCGGCTCTGCACGGTGGAAGCGGTCTCACCGCCGTAAATCACCCAGTCGGGGTGCGCGGCGTGGTGCTCCTTGTAGAGGATTTCGGAATAATTGTAGCCGATCAGCTTGATCACATCCGCGCTCTGATGCGTATTCCCCCACCACATGTAGTTCGAGCACAGCGTGCAGGGCGCGTGCCCATCAGGATCGTGCCTGCGGACGAGCTCCATCAGATGCCGCGTAGTACTTGCACCCGTTTCGGCATCCAGGTGCGTGTCGTGGATTTCGTTGCCAATGCTCCACAGTATCACCGAGGGGTGGCAGCGGTCGCGGCGCACCCAGGCGGCGATGTCGCGCTCAATCCACTCATCAAAAAAGCGCGCGTAATCGTAGGTCGTCTTCGCATTTCGCCAGACATCCGTAATCTCCGACATCACCAACAGGCCCAGCTCGTCCGTCAGCTCCAAAAGCGCCTCGGCAGGCGGGTTGTGCGCGGTACGAATGGCGTTTGCGCCCATGCGCCGCATCAGCAATAGCTGCCTGCGCAGCGCATCCTTATGCACCGCGCCGCCCAAGCTGCCCAGATCGCCGTGAAGGCAAACGCCTTTGAGCTTCAGGGGCTTGTCGTTGATCCAAAACCCTTCATCGGATGTAAATCGCAGGCTACGAAAGCCAAAGCGGGTGTACACCGTATCGGTCACCGTTCCGCCTGCGATCAGCTCCGAGCGCAGCGTATACAGCTTAGGGTTGCCGGGTTCCCACGCAGCAATGGTATCATCGGGCTCCACGAGGGTGTGGCGCTGGGTATACTCACCGTCTGGCGCGATCACCTCAGCTCGCGTTCTGAATCTCCACTGCCCGTTTTCCCGGTAGGTTGTTACGGCAATGCCGTTGGGCGCGAAATGGCAGGCGTTTTTAACGATCAGGAATACGTCGCGGTAGATGCCTGCGCCGGTATACCAGCGCGCATTGGGTGCCTGGTAGTTCACCTTGACCAGAAGCTTGTTGGGCTTCTCTGTCGTGATCAGTTCTGTGATATCAAAATAGAAGGGCGTACAGCCGTTTTTCCATTCGCCAGCAAGCCGGCCGTTTACGGAAACGGAACTGTCCATATACACGCCGTCGAAATACAGGTATAGCCTTTGCCCCGCCTGCAAAAACGACGTATCCAGTATGCGGCGGTAATACCCCACACCGCTCTGGTACAGGTTTTCGGGGTCGGCAATCAGCCAATCATGCGGAATCTCCACAGGGGCAAAGCCCTGTGGAGATTCTTTGGCAAACGACCACCCGTCGTTCAATAGGATCCGTTTTGTATGAACTTCAGGCGTCATTATATATATCCTCGTATGTTGTCAGGTGCTGCCACACACGGTATGGCCGGATCAGTCTACCCGCTTCTTACCCCAGAAGAACAGCGCCACCGTGCCCGGGCCGGTATGGCTGCCGATGGTGGTGCCGATATCGTGAATAACCGGCTCGCCATTGAGTTTGGTGAAGCTTGCCTTCACAAGCTCGGCAACCGCCTTGGCATCCTCCAGGCAATACGAATGCGACAGGAAGCACTTGCCGGAGTAGTTCAGGCCGTCCTGGGCGTTGTCGATCATACGGTCGACGATCTCCTTGATTACCTTGTGCTTGGAGCGCACCTTGGCACGGGGCACCAGCTTGCCGTTGTTGTCCACGTTCATCAGCGGGCAGATTTTCATCAGTGTGCCGACAAAGCCCGCGGTTTTGGAGATACGTCCGCCTTTGATGAAGAACGTCAGATCGGTGGAGAAGAACCAGTGCTGAACCTCCAGCTTGTGCTCCTCCGCCCAGTCGGCAGTCTCATCCACCGTTTTACCAGCGTCGCGCAGGTCGGCCAGCTTGTCCATCAGCAGGCCGTAGCCGGACGATGCCGCAAGGCCGTCCACCACGCGCACGGTACGGTCCGGATATTTTTCCTTGAGCATGTCGCGGGCGATCACCGCGGAGTTGTATGACCCGGAAACCCCCGACGACAGCGTGACATGCAGCACGTCCTTGCCGTCCTCCAGAAAGCCTTCCCAGTACTCATAGTATTCGTCGGCGTTAATCTGCGAAGTGCTGGTCTCCGCGCCGTCCATCATGCGCTGGTAGAACGTATCAAACGGCATGGTTTTCCCCAGATCGTCGTTCATCTGCACACCGTCGATGGAATAGTGGAAACAAATATACTGTATACCCCTTGCGTCGAACTCTTCTTGCGATAAATCCGCCGTGGAACTGCAACTTAAAACGAAGTCGTTCATCGGGTGACCCTCCTCAATGGATGTTGTCCTGCGCTGTGGTACCTATCATACCAAAAAGCGTGCAAGAATGCAATTTGAGCCTGGCGGATAAAACCCCGCAAAAGCGCAAACCCGGCATTGACAAACCCGCCGCATGGCTATATAATACATTTTGCTGTTTCCACAGCCTTTGATCCATTAGCTCAGTTGGCAGAGCACCTGACTTTTAATCAGGGTGTCCCGCGTTCGAGTCGCGGATGGATCACCAACTGTCGCCGCGAAGTTCGCGGCGGCTTCTTTTATTTGAGTATTCATTCTGTTTATCAGAAACGCTTTCGCCTCGTAGCAATCTGTATGCGGATATACAAAAAGCCCATGAAACAAGGTTTCATGGGCTGCTTGAACACATAGGCTACAGCTTACGGTTTGGAGAACTCCGCCAGCCCGTCGGCGTTGACCCTGTAAGGGCCCTCGGACAGAAGCGTGGACACGGAAACCATCTCGTACCCCATGCTCTGAAAATAGGGTATAATTTCACGCAGGGCTTCCGCCGTGTGCTTCCCGCCGTTGTGGAACAGATAAATATACCCCGGTTCTACCTTTTTTTCGATGCGCCTGACGATATAGTTCAGGCTGTTGGTATCGTCCGAGTCGCCGGAGCTTTCGGACCAGAATACATGCTCGCAGCCCAAGGCGCGTGAAATGGCGCGCATGAACTGGTCGGTTTCGCCATACGGCGGGCGGAAAAGAACAGGGCGTATCCCGGTCGCCGCCTCCACCGCATCGCTGGTGCGGACGATTTCACGCACAACCCTGTCGTAGCTGACCTCCAGAAGGTGGGGATGCGCATAGCTGTGGTTGCCGATCTCATGCCCGCGGGCGATGATATCCCGCAGATGCTCGGGGTAGGTTTCCGCCCAGCCGCCGGTGACAAAGAACGTGACCTTCACGCCGTATTCATCCAGAATGTCCAGCAGCTCATCGGTATACTTATCGCCGTAGGCGCAGTCCAGCGTAATTGCGATGCGCTTTGCACTCACCCCCACCTGCCGGAGGGTTTTATTGTCCAGATCATCCGCAGCAAAAAAAAGATCCTCTTCCGATACCTTTTCACCGTCGACCCAAATGGAGAGGTATTTCGCGCCCAGCCAGTCGCTAGGAACGGTGAATTTGATGCTTCTGAAATCATTGTTGGTGAACGTCTTCGTTGCCAGAATTGTGCCGTTTTCATCCTGTAAGGCCGCTTCCACATCATGCCCGACGGAATTGGGATTGCGAAGCTGCACCCGCACAACCACTTCACGGCCCTGAAAGCCCACGGCCACCTTTGTGTCAAACCGGAACCGCGGTGTAGCGCCCTCCGCTGCGGCGGTAAACGCGGCGAACAGGATACACAGGATGAATAGACAAGCCAGTGTTTTTCTCATGTCGTTTCCCTCTTGCCCAATCGTAATATATGTAAATTGCATGATATCGTACGCGAAATGAAGTGTCAAGCGTCGTCTGGCAAAGTTTTCCTGCCGCTACTGCCCGGCTTGCGTGTACTGCCCAAACCCGATAATGCTGGAAACATCGCGTACGGAGGTTGTCCCGGAGCAGTCCGCATAAACCCTCTCCCCCATAAACACCAGCGACGTGGTGCCTCCGCCGTCCAGGTTCAGCGCCTCGGTCACGCCAAGGAAAATCATCCGCTCGGCGAGCCAGGTAAGGTACGCGCCTTTGGACGTGTCCGTACGGCCGCTGACGGTGAGCACCATGTAGTGGTTGGGTTCAATCATGCCCAGCGCGCAGCGCGGTTCGCGGTAATGGTAATAGGTAGGGTCCTGGATCCGCTCGCCCATTTCGCCGTTCTGCACCAGAATGGGGCCGAAGGCAAACACCTGCACGGCGCCCATATCCAGGTATTCCTGGGCAGAATATGCGTTTTTGGCAAAGGTTTTCATGCTGCCGTCGGCAAACACCGCCAGCGTATCCAGCGGCGGCCAGGCTTCGCGCGTTTTATAGGTTGAATCGGCAATAATCTCGCCGTTGCGGATGATAATGCCAGGCACCTCATCATTGTACAGGCGATAATTGAAAAAATCGTCCGTGAACGCAACCACCGCGTGGTTGGCCTCGGCCAGCGCCTCCGGCGTAGAGAACCGGTATGCCTTGCCGCCCTTTGGGGTCAGGTAGGTGTTGAGCTTTTCGCCGTTTTGTACCTTGATCTCCGTCTCGCACCAGGCCAGGGTCAGGGTTGGATCGGTGTAGTGCGTGATCTCCACAAAGAGATCCGGGGAAAGGTAAATATAATGGCCTTCGGCCTGATTGATATGCACATAGGCATGCTCCGCGTCCGCAGGCAGGAAGCCCTCTGTCGTCAGCTCCGGCATATCCGGCTCGGACTGCGACCAGAGGACGGGCAAAGGCTCCGGAGTCGGCAGGGGCGTCGCGGTCGGCTCCGGTACGTCCTCCGCAGGGATGACGGCATCGGAATAGATCAGTGTCTGCAAATCGGGCGTTGCGATGCCGGTTTCGTCCAGCCCGTTGCGCTGCTGCAGCCAGGCGATGCGGCGGGTCATCAGGCTGTTATACGCGTTTGAAACGATATCGGAGTAGAAGTAGCCAAGCTCGTACATGCGCAGCTTCAGCTGCCGCACATCCTCGCCGCTCATCCCTTCCTCAAGCGTTCGGTAAGGCGCAGCCAATCCCAGCAGCGGCGCAAATAAAAACACGGCTCCCGCCATAAAGCACAGGAACCTCCTGACCGCTCCCACCCAGAAATCATTCGCTGTTTTCAACTTAACGTACTCCGCTCTATGGGTACAGATCAACGGTTATACTTTCGTTATATTTTTAACACACGCAGCAGACCCTGTCAAGCAATCCACCGTATGTCATACATTCGTTATGATTTGCATTGTATGATATAATACATATAGAAAATAGGAAATACACGACCGACAACGCCAGCCGCTGACCTTGACAGGACGCTGATATTCTGACGCCTTGCACAAAAAGATCGGAGGGTATCGTTATGGAAACTGTTTTTCGCAAGCTGCGCCGCTTCAACCTACTGATGGGACTTCTGCATCTGCTTCAGGGCATATTGATGATTTTCCTGGCGACAAGCGTCATCCAGAAGATCGGAGAATTCTCCCCGACGATTACGCAGGTGTACCAGACCTACAACACGGAAACACAGTCGCTGGAGACCGCGACCCGTACGTTGTTCCAGCTTCCGTTCGGCATTCTGGTCGGGGTGTTTTTGCTGCTTTCCGCCCTGGCGCACGCGCTGATCTCCATTCCAAGCGGGCTCAACGCCATCTACAACCGGGACCTGCAACAGGGCATCAACAAATTCCGCTGGTTTGAGTACTCGCTGAGCTCGTCGCTCATGATTGTGCTCATCGCAACGCTGTTTGGGATTTATGACATCGCATCCCTCATCCTGATCTTCGTCGTCAACGCGGCGATGAACATGTTCGGGTTGTGGATGGAACAGCTCAACAGCGGCCGGGATAACGGGAAGGTTCAGTGGGGGCCCTTTGTGTGCGGCGCGTTCATCGGACTCGCGCCCTGGGCCGCGATTTTGCTCTATATGTTCGGTACGGGGAACTTCGGGCAAATTCCGTGGTTCGTGTGGGCGATTGTCGCCACCTACTTCGTGATGTTCAACACCTTCCCCATCAACATGATTTTGCAGTACAAAAAGGTCGGCAAATGGAAGGACTACCTGTACGGCGAACGCACCTACATTGTGCTGAGCCTCGTTGCGAAATCCATCCTCGCGTGGCTTGTGCTGTTCGGCGCGATGCAGCCGTAGGCAAAATCCCCCACTACTGTTACGAAACCTCCGTGGAATCCTGTGTTCCGCGGGGGTTTTCCGCGCCGTGCAGCCCTCCCGTTTCATTGACAAGTATGCACCCCGATGATAAGATGAAGGCGGACATTTTGTCCGAAACAGAAAGCGAGGAAGAGTTTATGGCAACCGTTAACAAAGATATGTCAATCAGCGAAGTGCTGAGGATTGATCACGGCACCGCAAATGTGCTTCTAAGCCATGGCATGCATTGCCTTGGCTGCCCGCATGCAACCGCGGAATCGCTTGCAGATGCCTGCGCCGCACATGGTTCGGATCCCGAAGTGCTTGTGGAAAAACTCAACGAATATTTATCACAGAAAAATTAACCAGCGTAACAAACAACCTGTATCCCTTGTGTAGCAAGGGATACAGGTTTTCCACATACTGTTTCAGTATTCTGTGGATACACTGTGGATAAACTGCGGGAAGGATTTGAGAACATTGATCAAATCAGGGCAGGAAGCGCTTTTTATTGCGATCGAGATGGAGCGTGGCGCGGTGCAAACCTATGAACGCGCCTTGATGCTGATAGACTCCGGCGACGCCGCTTTGAAAGCGCTGAGGCAGCAGTTACTGATCATTTTAAGCGACGAGCGGCAGCATCTGGCGCAATTCATGGCGCTGTACAAGGGTCTGGATGAAACCATGGAGGAGCAGCTGATGCTTTCGGCCATTTCCTCCACAGTGCTGTTTGAGGGCGGGCTGATGGGCGCGGTTCGGCAAGGCATGCTCAAGGACAAGGAAAGCCTGATTGATTTTGCCAAATCCGCCGAAAAGAAAGCCGCCGCGACCTACCGGAGCTTTGCACAAACCTGCAACGACCAGCCTACGGCCGATATGCTGCTCAGCATCGCCAACGAGGAAGACCGGCACCTGCATACCCTGCGCAACTATACCTGACCGAAAGCAAACGCTACAGCGACACGCTTTGGAGGGCTCAGCATGCTCAGATGCACATTGGCAGGGTTGATCCCTCTGATGAACAGTGCGAAATATGCTGCTCATGCCGCTGGGTTTTTCCAAGAAAAGCGCAGCGCGTTTGAGGCGATCATCGAGCACAAGAGCTATTATATCCTCAGAACACTGCCTGCGGACATCGCCAGAGCGCTGCTGATGCCAGTGCTTCCCGCCCTATTGGCCAAACAGATGAAAAACGGCCTCTGGCGGGCGAAAAACGCGGCGAAGGTCACGTACGACGTTCTCTCGGCGCTGGATCATGCCGGGCTGCTGGATATGGCGCAGCTATCCTATTCCCCTCTCCTGACGCTCACGCATTGTCACGACGAGTATGCGCTCCTCGTCAAACGCCAGCTTAACGCAGAAACGACCGAGGATGACGCCCATGCGCTGGATGCGTTGAAACGGATAATCGCTAAGGAACAGGCGGCGGACGGCTCATTCGGCGCTACCGTGACCGGAACCGTGATCCAGCTCGACCGCTTGCTGGATCTGGGGATGTCGCAGCAAGATCCTGCCATCCTGCGCGGCGCGCAATACCTGCTCTCCCAGCGGAAACCACTTTTGCAGGGCATGCACACCAGCGAGCCGTACAGCCTGGCGGTTGAGCATGTGTTCACCACCGGGGACAGGAGCGCGGAGTTCCAGGCAGCGCTGGACAACAGGCCCGAATGGCTGCCGCGGCATGTGTGCTTTCACACCATGGCGATGATCCCAAACGCCGTATGCCTGACGCTTCTGCTGAGACTGGGGCTGGAAACCGATCCCGGCGTCACGGCGGCGCTCGATTCGCTGTTTGCGCTGTACAAGCTCCACGGGGGCTTGTGCGCGACCGATATCAAAAAACCGTATCTGTAAACCCGATATCAATGAACCCTTACGTTTCAAACTGAAAGAAGGTACTTTATGACAAAGAAAATCACAGCACAGTCCATCGCACTGTGCGGAATGATGGCGGCGCTCATCTTTGTCGCAACCTATTTCCTGAAAATCCCGATGGTGCAGGGGTATATCCACCTGGGCGACGGCTTCATCCTGATCGCCTCGGCAGTGCTGGGCTGGCCCGCGGTAGTCTCTGCGGCGCTGGGCAGTATGCTTGCCGATTTGCTGGCGGGGTACACGGTGTATATGCTGCCGACATTCATCATCAAGGGCGCGGTTGCGGCCATCGCCGTGATTGCCAGCCGCCGAAACAGCCAGCCGGTGCAGATGTTTTATATGCTGGTTGCCGAAATTGTGATGGTTGCCGGGTATTTCCTGACGGAATGGTTCATTCTGGGCTTCGGCCTTGCCGCAGCATCGTCGGCCATTCTGGGCAACGTTTTGCAGGGTTTGAGCGGCGTCGCCATCTGGGTGTTGCTGATGCCCGTGGTCAAGCGTATTCGCAAACAGCCGCAGTGATGCCCGGCTGCGGCACAGCGCGGGATTTTCTGACAAGCGGCTTGCATTTTACAGGTTCCAATGGTAGTATAGGTTGATGAATCTCAAGGAGGGTACACCGCATGACTGTAGCGCAATGGGTAGTAGGCATTTTGCTGTTGATATCGGCGCTTGTGATGATCGTGACCGTGCTTTTACAGAGCGGCGCGCGCACTGGGCTTGGCGCAATCGGCGGCGCTGCTGAAACGTTCTTTGGCAAAAGCAAAGCCAAGGGCATGGATGCCAAGCTGGCGCTGGTCACCAAGATCTGCACCGGTATATTTGTCGCGTTGAGCATCGTAATGATGTTGTTAGGGTAAGCTGACCCTGAACAAGTACAGCCTTCCGTAACCGGAGGGCTGTTTTTGATGGAGAGGAAATTCCATGAACACGAACCTTGTGCTGCGTCGGGAAACGCCTGCCGACTTTCGCATCGTGGAGACGCTTACGCGTGAGGCGTTTTGGAACCTGCATGGTCCCGGCTGTGACGAACACTTTCTATCGCATATCCTGCGGAATGCGGACGCGTTTATCCCGGAGCTGGATTATGTAGCGGAGCTGGACGGCGTGACTGTAGCCAACATTATGTATGCCAAGGCATGCATTAGGCTGGATCACGGCGGAGAGCTGCCGGTGATCGGCTTCGGTCCGGTATCGGTGCTGCCGGAGTACCAGCGGCAGGGTATCGGCAGCACGTTGATACACCATACGCTTGCATTGGCGAAGGAGTTCAACTACAACGCCGTGCTGATCTACGGCGACCCCGCCTACTACAGCCGCGTGGGCTTTGTTCCCGCGGAGCGCTTCCATATTGCGACCGATCACAATGAGTATCACGCCGCGCTGCAGGCCTTTGAGCTGCAACCGGGTGCACTTGGAAACGCGGCGGGGTGCTTTTTTGAATCCGACGCATATCACATCGACACTGACGCCGCATCAGCCTTTGACCAGACCTTCCCGCCTAAGGGAAAGCAGGCCGGGACGCCCTCACAGCAGCGGTTTGCCCAGATCGCGGCCATGCGCAAGCCACGCGGTGCAGCATAAAGCTTAGTTTCCATCATACTGCGCCGGAAAGAAACCAGGCGCTCCACATCAAAGGCCGCGCGATGCGCGGCCTTTGTGATGTACTGATGATCTTACCCTATCGGGGCAATGAATTTTGGAACCAATCGCTCCCCTATTTCACGAGCTTCAATAGCTTGTTGGAGCGGGTCAGGAACGCGGTGATCTCTTCCTTTTCCAGCGGGCGGACGCTCATGCGCGCCAGATCGTAAAGCTGGGCGGCGATGAGGGTTTTCACCTCGGCGTCGGTCTCCGTCAGCAGGCGCTGTACAATGGCATCGCCCCGGTTGAGGATCAGGGTATGGCGTTCGGGCATTTTGAAGTCCTGCCCGTAGAGCTTGGACATCTCGCTGAAGCGGCGTCCCTGCTCGTCCTGCACGAGGAGCGCGGAGGTATCCACATCGGTCAGCGTCTGGAGCTTGACTTCCAGATCCTGATTGCCCGTAGCTCCGTCAAAAAGCTCCTTGAGCGCTTTTTCGTTCTCCTCGGTCTGCTTCCTGGTTTCCTCGTCCGCTTCCTCTTCCTTGGTAAAGGTGGCGGCGTCACCGTCCACGCGCACAAAGGAGAGGCCTTCCACGCCCGCGGAGTACTCGATAAACGAAACGAAGTTCAGGTCGATGAGCGAGTCGAGCACCACCACGTCAATCTCCTGCTTTTCATACATGGCAATCGAGGCGGACTGGCGGGTAGGCTCGCTGGCGTATACAACCTTTTTGCCGAGCTTGGCCTCGTTCCTCGCCTGGTATTCCTGCAGGGTGTAGTACTCGCCCTTGGTGGTTTTGTACAACAGTGAATCCTTGACCATGTCGAAGAACTTGCCGTCGCGCATGCAGCCGTACTTGACGAACGGATGAATATCGTCCCAGTATTTCTGGTATTCCTCCCGCTCGTTCTTGAACAGCCCTGTCAGCCGGTCGGCCACCTTACGGGTGATATAGGCTGACAGCTTTTTCACATACCCGTCGTTTTGCAGGAAGGAGCGGCTCACATTCAGGGGCAGGTCCGGACAGTCGATCACGCCCTTCAAGAGCATCAGGAAATCCGGGATGACCTCCTTGATGTTGTTGGCGACGAACACCTGGCCGGAAAACAGCTTGATCTCGCCCTCGCGGGTACCGAAATCGTTGGTGATTTTGGGGAAATAGAGGATGCCCTTCAGGTTGAAGGGATAATCCACATTCAGGTGCACGTAGAACAGAGGCTCGTCGTACACATGAAAGATCTTTTTGTAGAAATCCCTGTATTCCTCATCGGTGCAGTCCTTGGGCTGTTTGAGCCACAGGGCGGGCGTATCGTTGATATGCACGGGTGCCTTGGGCGCTTCGTCCTTTGCTTCCTCGCCCTCATTTTTCGGCTCTTCCGGCTTCACAACCTCGAAATACACCGGCTGGGCCATAAACTCGCAGTAGCGGCGGAGCACCTCAAGCACCTTGTGCTCGTGGGTGAACTCCTCCTCGTCGTCGGCAAGCTCCAGGATGATGGTCGTTCCGCGGGATTCGCGGCTGCCGTCCGACAGCTTATATTTCATGCCGTCTTCGCTTTCCCACTGCACGGGCGTTGCGCCTTGGGCGTCGCTGCGGGTTTGGATGGTCACTTTCTTGGCGACCATGAACGCGGAGTAGAAGCCCAGGCCGAAGTGGCCGATGATGCCGCCCTTGTTTTCACCCTCGTAGTTTTTCAAAAACTCCTCGGCGCTGGAAAACGCCACCTGATTGATGTACTTTTTAACCTCGTCCTCGGTCATGCCGATGCCGTTATCCGAAAAGCGCAGCTCCCTTTTTTCGGTATCGAGCGTCACCGTTACGCGATAGTCGGCCTCCGCGCCGGGGTGGGCCATCTGCTGCTTGACAATCGCGTCGCAGGCGTTGGATACCATTTCGCGGATGAAAATATCCTTATCGGAATACAGCCAACGCTTGATGATCGGCATGATATTCTTGGCATGAATGGAAATATTGCCCTTGCTTTGCGCCATGCAAAAGCCTCCTATAATATGAGTATTTGCGGCTTTCAGTCCCCGCATAGGCCTATTTTATCACGCAAAAAACCGGATTGCAAGCAAAAATTAGCACTCAACGTTGTTGAGTGCTAATAAGCTCATTTATGTAAACTTTCTAGTAGATTCATATGAACTCGGTGAAAATATAACCCTAATCATGCAATTCTCGATATATTCTGTAGCCGCTATTACCTTTGTTTCGCTAACTTTTATACCAAGTAAAAGGTGAATGATGATGAAGAGCCTGTGCGATGCCGCGATAGCAGTTCGTCAGGTTGGGTTCTGACAATCCGAAGTAGTAGCAGCGCTACGTCGAGGGTTGGAAGGCCCAAGATGGCTGAATGATAACCGGCATCGCGCAGGGGATTATATCATCATTCGCCTAAATTGCCCTCCGTCCAGTGCTTGCGGCACAGGGCTGTGTAGCTTTCGTTGCCGCCGAGTAAAATCTGCTCGCCCTCTTTGATCACCTTTCCATTGAAGATGCGCGTGGTATAGGTGGCCTTTTTCCCGCACCAGCAGACGGTTTTGATCTCCTCGATGGTATCCGCCCAGGCCATCAGCCAAAGGCTTCCCTCGAAAAACTCGCCCCGGAAATCCGTACACAGGCCGTAGGCGACCACCGGAACGTTCAGCTCGTCGACGATATGCACCAGCTGCTCCACCTGGGCTTTGGTTAAAAACTGTGCCTCGTCGATGATCACGCAATCGAACTTCGTTACATCGTACTCGCCGATGTTTTCAAAAAAATCGCATTCGCAGCTCAGGCCACAGCGGGACGCCACAAACTTTGCCCCGTCGCGCTTGTCAAGCATGGGTTTGAGCATCAGCGCGTTCTGGCCGCGCTCCTGATAGTTATACTGCACCATGATGGCGTTGGCTGTTTTGGATGATCCCATCGCGCCGTAGCGGAAATAAAGCTTTGCCAAACGTATTCCTCCAACTTGATCCGTCCGCAATCCTGGCGACGGTTAGAATTTAGAAATTACAGGATATGGAGATTGCAGATCATCCGGCACAGCTTCTCCGCTGCGTCGTCGGCAAACCCCTGATTCACAAACTGCGCAAGGTATGCCTTGGCGGCCTCCTCGGTGGGCAGCGCCAGCGCTAAATCAAACTGCGCCTTCTTGCCGGGCAGCATGTGTCGGGCCTCGTACTCTGTTGCGCTGTGCCGCACAATCTCCCCCGGAACCTTGCCTGCCGGGGGTTTTGCTCTCTGCGCGTCCTGCGCCAGGCCAAACAGATAGGTCAGCACCTTGGGCGCCTGCGCCTCAAACAGCTTGATCGCGCGGCCTGCGAGCCTGCGGCTTTTGGTCTGCATGCGAATATGCAGCATCGTCAGGTCGCCCTCCATCACCGACAGGCTGAGCCTGTAATCGCCGCGCGTCGCGCTTTCATACGCGGCACGTACCTGCTGTTCCAGAGAGATGCGCTCCCGGAAAGCCGGCGCGGCAGCGTCCATTTTGTCCGCTATCTCGGTGGGTATCCGCTCGCCGAAGAGCTTGAGTGCCTGACGGCCTTCCCCGGTAAGATACACATGGTTCTTCAGCGATCCCGCACCGTATTCCACCTGCTTGGATGCTAAAAGTTTGTGCAGGCACAGGCGCATGGTGACATAGTCCATCAGCTCCAGCTCCGCCGCGAATGTCCACAGCGATAAATCCGTCACGTAACCCAGCACATCCACGCAGCGTAAAAGCGTGAGCATGTACTCGGTTTCGGATATATTCCTGGGCGCGGGTTTGATGGAGGACATCGAATCACCTACACACAATAAAAAGAAAAGGGGCAAAGATGAACTTTGCCCCATACATGACCCGTAAAGGGCCGATTACGCACTTTGGATTTGCCCCGCAGGGCAATGGTGATCAGGCCACGAAGGGCTTGACATCCGCCAGAAGATCATCACAGGACTCGGCGTAGATTTCCATGGTGATCGGCTTGGACAGATCCAGGCTGAAGATACCCAGAATGGATTTGGCGTCTACCACATGGCGGCCGGCGCGAAGATCGACATCGTAGGGGTACCGGTTGATGATGTTGACGAATGATTTCACATTTTCAGCCAAACTCAGTTTGATGGTGACTGTTTTCATGCTTTTCGCCTCCTTTTACAATTCAAAAGTATACACTGCCAATGCTTAAAATGCAAGGATTTCAGAATATTTGTCAGGCAGAATCGTTATTCTTGCCACGATACGGTCCGCGATACTGCCAATCGACCTTTTTCTTGAAATAAATCCGGATGGCTTTGGCCGGGCACAGGTTGATGCAGCGGTAGCACTCCGTGCAGTTGGAAAGCGCCTTCGCCTTGCCGTTTTCCATGACCAGGTTGTGCATCGGGCAGCGTTTCACGCACAGGCCGCAGCCGGTGCACTCCCCGCCGATTTCCACAGAAGACTTCGCAAGCTGCTCCATGCGCGGCTCAAACGCGCCCTGCACCAGCCCCAGCAGGCGGGAAAACGGATTGAACCCGCGCTTGACGGAAATCCCTGTCCGAAGATTGCCGCAGATCCGGCGTATTTTCCGCTGCGCGGCAGCCAGCTGGCGCTTGGCGCGCTTATCGCCCGTGCGAGGAAAGATAAACAGATTGCTGATGTTGTTGGGCATTGTGATGTGTTCGGCATATAGCACACGGTAGGTGTTCCGCTCCAGCATATCGGTAAAGCAGCGCGCCCCGTCGCCGGAAAAGCCCATTTGCGTGGCGAGAATAACGAGCTGCTTGTCCAGCAGATCCGCCTTGTGGCTTTGGACGAACTCCCTGAGGATACGCGGCACGCGCGAGGCATACACCGGGTAGACGAATGCAACAGTGTCGGCAGCCGCAATCAGGCCGCTGAAGTCCGTCGTCTCCTCAATGCTGAGGCAATCGCCGCCCATATCCGCCGCAAACAGCTCCGCGACATATTTCGAGTTACCCGTTCCGGAAAAGTAAAGGGTCAGCATTCCAAGTTCCTTTCTTTGTACGCGATATATCCGCGCTATGCCCGGCAGGCTGTGAGGGCCAGCACGCGCATGGCGCCGGCGGCATACAGCACCCGCGCGCACTCGCAGGCCGTCGCGCCCGTGGTGAGTACGTCGTCGATCAGCAATACCGTTTTGTCGCGCACCGCCTGGGCGTCATGGATGATAAACGCCCCCACAATTTGCTTTTTACGCTCGTCGCGGGTCTTGCCCACCTGCGAGGCGGCATGGCGGACGCGCCTGAGCGCTCCGGTTGCCTGCGGCATACCGGTGATCTGTGTAAACGCGTCGCACAGTACCTGCGCCTGCGCATAGCCGCGCTTGCGCGCCTGCTTGGGGTATGATGGCACGGCCACGCAGACCTCCGCCGCCCGCAGCTTGGGCATGCGCACAAAGCGGGCGGCCATGCCCTGCGCCAGGGGCTGTGCGGCAGCCCGATCGGACGCGTATTTCAGGCTGCGCGTAAGCTCCGCCGCCATGCCGTCGTAGGCATAGGCGGACGCGGCAAGCAACTGCTCAGGCTTAAAATGAATTTCCTCATCCCTGCGCTTGAAGGTGCAGCGGTTAAGAGCATCCTGGCAAGGCGTACACAGCAGGCCTTCCCCCTGGGTTAACAGACAGCCGCAGCCATGGCAGCACAAGCGCTGCGGGAACAAAAGCTGCAACGTACCCTCAAGCATTGTATTCATTGGGCAAGCGCCTCCAGCCTGGCCTGCAGGGTGGTATAGCGCTTGACGATGCGGTTGTTG
>Ga0116164_10001831_pt1 | contig 15656 bp, 19 predicted proteins | sample AD_UKC109_MetaG_FD_89888 | JGI IMG/M metagenome (GOLD analysis project Ga0116164, IMG submission 89888) | Active sludge microbial communities of municipal wastewater-treating anaerobic digesters from Hong Kong - AD_UKC109_MetaG | ecosystem: Engineered > Bioreactor > Anaerobic > Digestate... | reverse complement strand
CATGGCTGCCGACCGGATGGGAGAAACCGTCGTTGAGCTACTTCGTCCTGCTGTCGATATTTCTCGGGCTGGCCTGGCTGTGGCTGGACGGCGCCCGCGCACGCGAGCTCGCCATCGGCCTGGCAAAAGCCTATTGCGAAAAGCACGATCTGCAGCTGCTCGATGAAACCGTCGCACTCAGTCGCATGGCACTGCGCTGGACCAACGAGGGAATCCGGGTTCGGCGCATGTTCCGCTTTGATTTCAGCCTGGAGGGGGTCGGCCGGCGTACGGGCTATGTGTTGATGCTCGGCACCCGCCTGGAGACGATCGACGACGGACTGGAAGAAGATCCGCCGCCGGCCACGGTGGACGACGCACCGACGAAGACCGCTGGCGACAGTGGCAACGTGGTGCCGTTCAAGCGCAAAGACCGCTGAGCGCAGAGGCGCCTTTCAGTCTGTCACTTCACGACCTTCAGCGCCGGCTTGCCGTTGGGCGGAGGTGTCGGTTTGTCTGGCCGCGGCGGTTGCGGAGGCGCATCGATGTCCTCTTCCGGGAACAACATGCCCTTGCCGTTTTCCCGCGCATAGACTCCAAGCACCGCGTCCGGCGGCAAGGAGATCGAATGCGCCGAGCCGCCAAAGCGCGCCTCGAACGCGATCAGCTCATTACCCAGGGAAAGGTCACGAACCGCACTCGGACTGACATTGAGCACGATGCGCCCCTCCTCGACATACCGTGTCGGGACGTGCACAGCATCGCGGTTGGCATCGACCAGCAGGTAGGGCGTGAGGTCGTTGTCAACAAGCCATTCGTAGAGCGCACGGATGAGATAGGGGCGATTGGACGTCATCGGGCGTACTTCGTCTGTCAACGGCGCATTTCACGTTCGAGTTCGGTCAGGCTGGCGATGAACCCATTGCGCACGAACAGGCTGCCGGCATAGGTGTTGACCTGCTTCAGCGCGGTCCCTGCAAGCTCGACTCCGAGCGCCGGCAGGCGCCACAGCAGCGGTGCAATGCTGGCATCGACCAGCGAGAACTCGTCACTCATGAAAAACGGCTTATGGGCCAGGATCGGCGCCGCCGCAGTCAGGCCTTCACGCAGTTCCTTGCGCGCCTTGGTCGCGGCCTTGCCGCCGGCAAGGATCTGATCGACCAGGGAATACCAGTCGTGCTCGACGCGGAACATGTACAGGCGGGCAGTGGCACGCGATACGGGATCGACCGGCAGCAGCGGCGGGTGCGGAAAGCGTTCGTCCAGGTATTCGCAGATGATGCGCGAGTCGTACAGGGCCAGTTCGCGATCCACCAGCGTCGGCACGGTGCCGTAGGGGTTCAGGTCCATCACGTCTTCCGGCAGGTTCATCGGCTCGACGTCGATGATGTCGCAGGTGACATTTTTCTCTGCCAGGACCATCCGGACCCGGTGGCTGTGCAGACTCTGTGGATCGGAAAACAGGGTCATCACAGAACGACGGGCGGCGACGGCGGTCATCAATATTCTCTCCGGCGTGATTCCGGCGAGGGGAAAAGCCGGATAATAAAAAGGCGCACAGTATATCAGACTGTGCGCCTTCCCATTTCAGCGGTTAGTCCTGACGATCAGTGGATATCCTTCCACCATTCCTTTTTCATCAGGTACGCGATAACCGTGAACACGATCAGGAACAACACCACCCAGACGCCCATGCGCTGGCGCTCCAGCTTCATCGGTTCGGAAATGTAGGCCAGGAACGTAGCCAGGTCCCGCGCCACCTGGTCATACTCGGCCGGCGTCAGACTGCCAGCCTGCACGGTCTTCAGCGACTCGACGACACGCTCCAGGCGATTGCCTTCGCCATGCTCCTTGACGTAGGCGTCTGCCTCCGCCTCGGAATCGAATGCCGCCACCGTGTGACCGTCGTGATGCACCTCGTATTTGTATACCGGGTCGTTGATGCCCTGAAGCTGCCACAACACATGCGGCATTCCAACATTCGGGAAAACCGTGTTGTTGACACCCATCGGGCGTGACGGATCCGTATAGAAACCCTTCAGGTAGCTGTAGATCCAATCGGCACCGCCGTGGCGGATACGTGCGGTCAGCGTCAGGTCGGGGGCCGGGGCACCGAACCACTTGCCGGCATCTTCTTCGGGCATGGCGATCTTCATCAGGTCGCCGACCTTGCCATCCGCAAACATCAGGTTGTTCTTGATGTCGTCCTCGGACAGGCCGACCTCACCGAACAGCTTGTAGCGCACGTACTTGGCCGAGTGACAGCCCATGCAGTAGTTGACGAACATCTTGGCGCCACGCTGAATGGCGGCGTGGTTGTTCAGGTCGATGTTGGCCTTCTGCAGCTCCGGGCCTCCGCTGGAGGCCATACCGGCAAGCGGCAGCAGCGCCAGGGAAATTACAGCAATCAGCTTCTTCATTTCGTTACCCTCTCCGGCACGGGCTTGGTCTTGTCCATCTTGCTGTAGACAGGCATCAGCAGGAAGAACGCGAAGTACAACGCAGTGAAGATCTGCGCCAACAGCGTCCTGACAGGCGTAGACGACTGCATACCGAGGTAAGCAAGCACCACGAACGACACCACGAAGACTGCGATGGCCACCTTGAACAGCATGCCTTTGTAACGGATCGACTTGACCGGGCTGCGATCCAGCCAGGGCAGGAAGAACATCACGATGATCGCTGCGAACATCACGACGACGCCCGGGAACTGCGAGTTGAACATCGGCGGCACCGCACGCAACATCGCGTAGAACGGCGTGAAGTACCAGACCGGCGCAATATGGTCCGGCGTCTTCAGCGGGTTGGCCGGTTCGAAGTTCGGCGGCTCGAGGAACAGTCCGCCGAAATCAGGCCAGAAGAACACGATCGCGGTGAAGAAGATCAGGAACACACCGACGCCGACCACGTCCTTGACCGAGTAATAAGGGTGGAACGGGATGCCGTCTTTCGGGATGCCGTTCTCGTCCTTGTTCTTCTTGATCTCGATCCCGTCCGGGTTGTTCGAACCCACCTTGTGCAGCGCCACGATGTGGATGAACACCAGGGCCGCGAGCACGAACGGCAGCAGGAAGTGCAGCGCGAAGAAGCGGTTCAACGTCGCATCGGAGATGACGTAGTCACCACGGATCCACACCGACAGCGGCTCGCCGATGCCGAACGGGAAGGCGGCGAACAGGTTAACGATTACCTGCGCACCCCAATACGACATCTGCCCCCACGGCAGCAGATAGCCCATGAACGCCGTCGCCATCATCGCCACGTAGATGATCACACCGATGATCCACAACAGCTCGCGCGGCTGGCGGTACGAGCCGTAGATCAGGCCACGGAACATGTGCAGGTAGACAACGAGGAAGAATGCCGAGGCACCGGTGGAATGCAGGTAGCGCAACAGCCAACCGTAGTCGACGTCGCGCATGATGTACTCGACCGAGGCAAACGCATCGGCGGCCGACGGCTTGTACAGCATCGCCAGCCACACGCCGGTCACGATCTGCAATACCAGCACGAGCATTGCCAGCGAACCGAAGAAATACCAGAAGTTGAAGTTCTTGGGCGCGTAATACTGCGCCAGGTGTTCGTTCCAGACCTTGGTGGCCGGGAAGCGCTCATCGATCCAGTTCATGAAGCTCATGCGGCACCTCCGTCAACACCGATCAGGATCACGTCATCAGACAGATACTGGTGAGGTGGCACCACCAGATTGGTCGGTGCAGGAACCCCCTTGAACACGCGACCGGCGAGGTCGAAGCTGGAGCCGTGGCAGGGGCAGAAGAAACCGCCCTTCCAGTCCGGCCCCAGGTCGGCTGGCGCAACGTCCGGGCGGAAGGTCGGCGAACAACCGAGGTGGGTGCAGATCCCGACCAGCACCGCATACTCCGGCTTGATCGAGCGCCCGGCGTTCTTGCAGTACGACGGCTGCTGCGTCTCGACATCCGAATTCGGGTCGGCGAGCCTGCTGTCGAGGGTCTTCAGGTCGGCCAGGTTCTGCTCGGTGCGACGCACTACCCAGCATACCTTGCCGCGCCATTTCAGGCGCAAAAGGCCGCCCGGTTCGAGCTTGCTGATATCCGCCTCTTCCGGTGCGCCCAATGCCTTGGCCCGCTCCGACGGATTCCAGGACGCAATAAACGGCACGGCTGCAAAACCGGCTCCCACCGCTCCGACGACTGCCGTGGTGACAGTCAGGAAACGGCGTTTCTTGAGGTCTACGCCTTCTGCACTCATGGATGAACTCCCACAGACCCGGAAATCACGGCGAACACGCCGGGCAGTCCGGATTGAATCTTAAGAATATGCTGAATTTCCCCAAACGACCGCGGATTCTCCAGCATGGGGTTTCCCCGGTCAAGAAAGTGGGATCTATAAATACAATTATGCCAATCCAAAATACCCAACCCTTGAGTAAGATCAAACCGGATTCCCGATATCGACGAAGCGGTGCACCAGGTCAAACTGCGCGCTCAGCTCTTCACCGAGCGCCTGCACACCGAACCGCTCGGTGGCGTGATGCCCGGCCGCCAGGTAGAGAATCCCGAGCTCACGCGCCTGGTGCACGGTGTGCTCCGATATCTCGCCACTGATGAAGGCGTCGAATCCGCCGGCGGCGGCCTGTTCGATCATCCCCTGCGCTGCCCCACTGCACCAGGCGATCCTCTTTACCGGGCGCCCGGGCCCGACCATCAGCGGCGCACGACCCAGTTTGTCGCTGACCAGCGCGCCCAGACCGTCGGGGGACAGCGCTCGCGCAAATTCGCCGCCCCACATCAGGCCATCGACTGCAGCGGCGTCCGGCAGGCCCAGTCTGAGGCCGAGCTGCCGGTTGTTACCCAGCTCGGGGTGCGCATCGAGTGGCAGATGGTAGGCCACAAGGCTGATATCGGCCGCCATCAACGTCTTTACCCGCTGCCCCTTCATGCCGACCAGCGGCGCCGCCTCGCCTCGCCAGAAATAGCCGTGGTGCACCAGCACCAGGTCGGCAGCAGCATCGATAGCGGCATCGATCAGCGCCTGGCTCGCGGTCACGCCGGTCACGATCGAACGCACATCCGGTCGCCCCTCAACCTGCAGCCCGTTGGGACAGTAGTCGTCGAACGTGGTGGCATCCAGTCGCTGATCGCAGAAGGCGACGATGTCGCGGAGATCGGCCATGAGCATCCTGTGTCTGGGATTTGGGTCGCGTGCTAGTGTATGCGGATGAAGTGGTATCGCGCATTCTCGTTCCTGTTCACCTCGATCGCCACAGGGCTCGCCGCAGCCTTTCTGGTGTTGCTTCTGCGTCCGGATTTCGCCGGACGCGAGACCGCAACCCCGCCCCCGCCGGTACTGCTCGATCGCACCGGCGGGCCGGTCTCCTATGCCGACGCAGTGCAGCGCGCCGCGCCGTCCGTGGTGAACGTGTTCGCCACCAAGATCACACGCGAGAAGACGCCCGCCCTGTTCGACGACCCGGTGTTCAGACGTTTCTTCGGCGATCAGGCCAGCCGGCCCAGGTTCAAACGCGAAAACAGCCTTGGGTCGGGGGTGATCGTCGACAGCAACGGCTACATCCTGACCAACAACCATGTGATCGAGGCGTCGAGCGAGATCCAGGTGGTGCTGGGCGACGGCCGCAGCCTGCCGGCACGCATCGTCGGCAGCGACCCCGAGACTGATATCGCCGTTCTGCAGGCCGCCGGCAGTGGCCTCGCCGTGGCCAGCTTGGCCACCAGCGACGACATGCAGGTCGGTGACGTGGTGATGGCCATCGGCAACCCGTTCGGCGTCGGCCAGGCGGTTACCATGGGCATCGTCAGCGCCACCGGGCGTAACCAGCTCGGAATCACCGAGTTCGAGAACTTCATCCAGACCGATGCCGCGATCAATCCCGGCAATTCCGGCGGCGCACTCATCAATGCACTCGGCCAGGTCGTCGGCATCAATACCGCGATCTTCTCGCAGAGCGGCGGCTCCCACGGCATCGGTTTCGCGATCCCGATCGTGCTGGCGACCGACGTCATGGCGCAGATCATCGAACACGGACGGGTGATCCGCGGCTGGCTGGGAATCACCGGTCAGGACCTCACGCCCGCGCTCGCCGAGTCGTTGAGCATGGAATACCGCGAGGGAATCCTGGTGTCGGGTGTGTTGCAGGACGGCCCGGCCGACAAGGCGGGCCTCAAGCCCGGCGATATCATCGTCTCACTCGACCGCCACCGCATCCATGGCTCGCAGCAGATGCTCAAGACGATCGCCGGCAAGGCGCCGGGCAGCCCTATGTCGGTCTCGGTTTACCGGGACGATGCGGAGGTCGAGCAGGTTGCCATCGTCGGCGAACGACCGCCGATCAGTGAGCGCCGATAACGCGGGGGCGCGCTGCTCGACAGCCGCGCGCACCCCGCCCTGATTCTGGAGGCCCAAGCCAATGGGGATCTTCGATTTCCTGCGCCGCCCCGGGGCGCGGCGCGACCAGGTCGCAATCGATATCGATCTCGCGACCGGGGTACTGGAGAGCTGCCCGGTGTGTCGCGCGGTGTTCGACAGGCAACGCGACGACCGCCTGCCCGCAGCCGATCTGATGGCGCATCAGTATTTTGATCACCAGAACCCCCGCATCACGGTGTTTGCCGGCGACCGCGACGACCTGCTGCGCCGACTGCGTTCGGTGCGAGGCAGGTTCAACTTCCATTGCACCTGCCAGGATGCAGGGTGAAGGGTTGAGAAGGTACGCGGCAACGCATCGTCACCGCGCCGTTCTCAGCGGGCGAACGACAGTGACAGCACCAGCAATGCGCTGGCGGCGACCCAGGACCCCGCTATCCGCAGGCCAATGCGTTGCCACTGGCGCCGGCTGAAGAAGTCGGCGAACACCACCGCGTACAAAAGCAGCAGGTAGGCCGCAATACAGGTGCCGAGCAGCGCGGCGAGCCGGCCGCGTCCACCGAGATCGTCCTGGGCCGAATCGATACCGATCATCAGGCCAAGCAGTGCCGCCAGCGCGACATAGGCAGCCAACGGCAGTGGAATGGCCAGGGCCACCAGGACGCCGGTGGCAGCCGCGCCGACCAACAGCGCCAACTCCACCGACCAGCCCGGTGAAAGCAACGTGGCCGCCAGACCACCGACCACAGACACCAGGAACACGATGATGGCCGCCTGCAGGCGTGCCGGGCCCTGCTGGCCAAACAGGATGCCGAGTACGAGAATCGGCAACAGGTGTGCCGGCACGAAAAGCGGGTGGAGAAAGCCTGCGTAGAAGTTGTCGAGGCCCTTGATCGGGCTGTGCGCAATTGCCGCCGCCGGTAACAGAATCAGCGCGGCAGTGGCGACGACATGCAGATGCCTCATACGACGCCGGTCAGAAAGCCCACCCCGGCCAACGCAATCAGTCCACCGCCGGCACGCACCGCCACCTGCCCGGCAGGCCAGCGCACCAGCAGACCGAAGGCGATACCACACAGGTGCAGCAGGCCGGTCGCAATCACGAAACCGAGGCTATAGGCGAGCGGGTTGGCGGCGGCCGGCAGTTCGGTGCCATGCGCATGGCCGTGAAAGATCGCGAACACGCCCACGATGACCGCAGCGACCCACACCGGCGGCCGCGCGGCAATCGCGACCATCGAACCGAGGATTACCGCAGACGCCGCGATACCCGTCTCCACCGCCGGCAGTTCGATACCGGCGACACCGATCGCGCCGCCGAACGCCATCACCAGCGGAAACACCACCGGCAGGACCCAGATCGCCGGGTTGCCGAGGAATGCACCCCACAGACCCACCGCGACCATCGCCGCAACATGGTCCCAGCCCAGCACTGGATGCAGCAGACCACTGGTAAACCCACCAGCGAGACCCGCACCCTCATGGGCCTGCGTGATCGACGCGTACAAGAGCAGGCAAGCCGCCAGCAATGCGGATACCACAGGGTCGGTCTTGTTCATGTCATGTCGTTCATCTGCATTTTGGTTTTGCGTCAGGGTGACGCATGCCACGGCGCGAGGCCGCGCCGTAAGACATGGTCAGCCCCTGGCTACTGCGGCCAACGCTGTCAGCAGCGCATCGTTCTCCAAGGGCGTGCCCACCGTCGGCCGCAGGCAGTCGTGCAGCAGCGGATGGGCGCCGTCGAGATTCTTGATCAGCACGCCACGGTCACGCAATCCACGGAACCAGCGGGTGGCCGCACCCTGCGGCGTGCGCATCAGCAGGAAATTGGCCTCCGATGGATAGACGGTCACACCGGCCATCGCAGCGATAGCGGCGGCCAGACGTCCGCGTTCGTCGCGGATCAACTGCGTTTGTGCGTCAAAAACCGCTTTGTGGCGCAGGGCGAAATCGGCGCTGGCCTGGGTCAGCACGTTGATGTTGTATGGCAACCGCACCTTGTCGAACTCGTCCAGCCACGCCGGCGGCCCGGCAAGCAGTCCCAGGCGCAACCCGGCCAGACCCATCTTCGACACCGTGCGCATCACCACCAGGTTGTCGAACTCGCCGAGGCGCTGCATGAAGCTGGCATCGGTGAACGGCGCATAGGCCTCGTCGACGACCACCAGCCCGGGTGCACCGCGGATGATGTCGATCACCGCCTGCCCGTCGAACAGATTGCCGGTCGGATTGTTCGGATAGGCGAGAAACACCACCGCGGGCTGGTGCTCGTCCATGGCCTGCAGCACGGCAGGCAGATCAAGACTGAAATCGTCGGCCGTCAGCGGCACGCCGACATAGCGCATGCCGCAAAAGGTCGCGATCATTCGATACATCACGAAACCGGGATCGACTGACAGCACGCAACGGGAAGGCCCGGCCAGCGCCATCGAGATCATCTGGATCAATTCATCGGAGCCGTTGCCAAGCAGCACACGCATGCCGTCCGGCACCGCCATGGCCTCGGTCAGGCGCTCACTGAGCAGGCGCGCGCCCGGGTCCGGGTAACGGTTGACGTCGGTACCACGCAGCATCGTGACCCAGGCATCGCGCAGCTCTTCCGGCCAGGTGTAGGGATTCTCCATGGCGTCCAGTTTGATCAACCCCGCCGCCGACTGGACATGGTAAGCGGAAAGATCGCGGATCTCGGGGCGGATCCAGTGGGCGACCAGATTGTCGATGGTGTCAGACATGGTTTTTCAGTTTGGCGACGCCGACGAACGCGCGCGTGGTGATTTCAGCCGCGAAGGATAGCACTCTCACCCCGCCCCTCCCTCGAGGGAGAGGGCGTATCAGGCGTCGTCGCCGATCCTGTATTCCGCCGACCGCGCATGCGCCTCCAGTCCCTCGCCGCGCGCCAGAACCGAGGCAGTCCGCCCCAGCGTCTGCGCACCGGCCGCAGAGACCATGATCAGGCTGGAGCGCTTCTGGAAATCGTACACGCCGAGTGGCGAGCTGAAGCGCGCGGTGCGCGAGGTGGGCAGGACGTGGTTCGGCCCGGCGCAATAGTCGCCGAGCGGCTCCGAAGTGTGACGCCCCATGAAGATCGCACCGGCATGACGGATCTGCTGCGCGAACCCGACCGGGTCGGCCAACGACAGCTCGAGGTGCTCGGGGGCGATGTGGTTGCCGACCGTCGCCGCCTCGTCGAGATCGCGGCATACGATCAGCGCGCCGCGCGTGCGCAGTGCCGTCGCGATGATCTCGTGGCGCGCCATGCCGGGCAGCAGACGATCGATGCTGTCCTCGACCTGGCGCACGAAAGCGGCGTCCGGACACAGCAGGATCGACTGCGCATCCTCGTCGTGCTCGGCCTGCGAAAACAGGTCCATCGCGACCCAGTCGGGATTGGTGTCACCGTCGCAGATCACCAGGATCTCCGAGGGGCCGGCCACCATGTCGATGCCGACCTGGCCGAACACCGTGCGTTTGGCGGTCGCCACATAGATGTTGCCCGGACCGACGATCTTGTCCACCGGCGGCACTGATTCGGTGCCGTAGGCCAGCGCGGCCACGGCCTGGGCGCCGCCCACGGCAAACACGCGATCCACACCGCACACGTGCGCAGCAGCCAGCACCAGCTCGTTGAGTTCGCCACGCGGCGTTGGAACGACCATGATCAGCTCGCCGACGCCGGCCACCTTGGCCGGCAGGGCGTTCATCAGCACCGACGAGGGATATGCCGCCTTGCCGCCCGGGACGTAAAGACCGACACGGTCGAGCGGCGTGACCTGCTGACCCAGCACGGTGCCGTCCGCCTCGGTATAGGTCCAGCCTTCCATCTTCTGCCGCTCGGCGTAGGCGCGCACGCGCTCGGCCGCATGCTTCAGCGCCTCGCGCTGATCGGCGGGGATCCTTTCCCAGGCCTGCGCCAGGCGCGTCAGGGGAATCTCCAGGTCGGCCGGTGACTTGGCCTCCCAGGCATCGAAGCGGTTGGTGTAGTCGACCAGTGCCGCGTCACCGCGTGCGCGGATCTGAGCGATGACCTCGTGCACCACCTGATTGACAGGCCCGTCGGAGACCGAATCCCAGGCCAACAGGGCGTCCAGCTGCTGTTGGAAATCAGCGTCAGCGGTGTTCAGTTTGCGAATATCTGCCATTGCTCAATACCGTGTTGAATGGGCGCAAGCCGCACCCCGACCGATCAGGTCCCGACCGCCTCGCGCAGCGTGTTGACCAGGGCCTGCACCGTGGAGTGCTTCATCTTCCAAGACGCCTTGTTCACGACCAGCCGCGAACTGATGTCGTGCATATGCTCGAGCGGCACCAGGCCGTTCGCCTTCAGGGTGTTGCCCGACTCCACCAGATCCACGATCACCTCCGACAGACCGACCAGTGGTGCGAGTTCCATCGAGCCATAGAGCTTGATCACCTCGACCTGCTGGCCGCGCGCGGCGAAGAACTCGCGCGCTGCGCTGACATACTTGGTCGCGATACGCAGGCGGCGCGCGCTGATGTCGGCATCCGGACGCCCGGCCACCATCATGCGGCAACGCGCGATCTTCAGGTCGAGCGGTTCGTACAACCCCTCGCCACCGTGTTCCATCAGCACGTCCTTGCCGGCCACGCCGAGGTCGGCGGCACCCCACTGCACATAGGTCGGCACATCGGTCGCGCGGATCAGCACGAACTTAACCTTCGGATGCGAGGTGTCGAGAATCAGCTTGCGGCTGGTCTCCGGGTCATCCAATGGCTCGATGCCCGCCTGGCGAAGCAGCGGCAGCGTGTCCTTGAAGATGCGCCCTTTGGACAGGGCGATGGTCAGCGGCGATTCGATTGTTACGGCCATACTCGTTGTCTCAGCCCGGTACCCGGCGGATCTGTGCGCCGAGCCCCGCGAATTTGTCTTCAATATTCTGATACCCGCGATCGACATGGTAGATGCGGTCCACCACCGTCTCGCCATCGGCCACCAGGCCGGCCAGTACCAGGCTGGCCGAGGCACGCAGGTCGGTCGCCATCACCGGCGCCCCGGTCAGCCGCGGAACCCCGGTGCAGATCGCAGTGTTGCCCTCGAGCTTGATATTGGCACCCATCCGTTGCAGCTCCTGGACATGCATGAAGCGGTTCTCGAACACGGTCTCGGTGATCGTGCCGACGCCCTCGGCGACAGTGTTCAGGGCCGTGAACTGTGCCTGCATGTCGGTCGGGAATGCCGGATAGGGCGCGGTGTGCACGTTGACCGCGCGGGGCCTGCGCCCGTGCATATCGAGAATGATGTAGTCGTCGCCGACCTCGAGCTCAGCGCCCGCCTCGCGCAGTTTCTTCAATACCGCATCGAGCTGCGTGGGGTCGGTGTCGCGCACCCTCACCTTGCCGCCGCTGATCGCGCCGGCAACCAGGAAGGTCCCGGTCTCGATGCGATCAGGCAGCACCTCGTAGTGGGCGCCGTGCAGGGATTTGACCCCCTCGATCGTGATCGTCGTGGTGCCGGCACCCGATATCCTGGCGCCCATCGCGTTCAGGCAATTGGCGAGGTCGACCACCTCGGGTTCGCGGGCAGCGTTCTCCAGCAGGGTGACGCCTTCTGCCAGTGTGGCGGCCATCATCAGGTTCTCAGTACCGGTCACGGTGACCAGGTCGAGCACCAGGCGCACTCCCTTCAGACGGCTGGCACGCGCCTTGATGTACCCTCCCTCGACCGTGATCTCGGCACCCATCGCCCGCAGACCCTCGATATGCAGGTCGACGGGGCGCGAGCCGATCGCACAGCCACCCGGCAGGGATACGTCCGCCTGACCACAGCGCGCCAGCAGCGGTCCCAGGACCAGAATCGAGGCCCGCATGGTCTTCACCAGTTCGTACGGCGCGAACGGGTTGTCGAGACGACCGGCATCGACCTCGACGCGCATCTTTTCGTCGACCGTCAGCTCGACACCCATGCGGCCCAGCAGCTCCATGGTGGTGGTGATATCGCGCAGGTGCGGGATATTGCCGATGACCATCGGGTCTTCGGCGAGCAGGGTCGCCGCGAGTATCGGCAATGCAGCATTCTTGGCGCCGGAGATGCGCACGTCACCGGACAGGGGCTTGCCGCCGGTAATGATCAGTTTGTCCATGGATGCTGCCTGCGCGCGCGGCGCGTCATCGAGCAAAAAAGGACGTCAATGATAAAGAAAATCGAGCGCTTGCGGGAGTGCGGGGTGAGTGGAAGACGCTCAGGCGGCGTTTTTCGCAATCAGGCGGTCACATCGTGACATCCGCGCCAGATCCAGCAGTTCGGCGGGCAGATCGGTCAGTCGCAGCTTGCAATGACTGCGGCGCGCCAGGTCTCGGGCCTCGACCAGCAGCACCAGACCGGCGCTGTTGGTCTGGGTCACGCCGCCGAGCGACACGCTCAACCGGCGGTTGGTCTTGAGCAGTTTTTCAAACACCGGCCAGACCTCGGGCACGGACGCAAAATCGAGCACACCGGCGAGTTGCCAGCCGCCCTTGGCGGCCTGCTCGAGGGTGGCCTGACTCACTTGCCGACCTGGCGGTTCTTGTCCGCCAGTGTGCTGATCAAGCCATCGATGCCATTGCGCCTGACCACGGCGGCAAACTGGCTGCGATAGTTGGTAATGAGACTGACCCCGTCGATCACAACGTCGTAGACCATCCATTTCGAATCTTCGAGCTTGAGGCGGTAATTGATCGGGACGGGCGGCGCACCTGCCGAGGCAATCCTGGTCGGGATCATGACATTGGTCGCATCGGCCGGGATCTGTGCCGGCAGGTACTCGATCTGCTGCCCCGAGTAACCGAGCAATGCCGAGGCGTAGGTCCGCACCAGCAGTTCGCGAAATTCGCGCGTCAGCCCCGCCTTCTGGTCTTCGCTGGCGTCACGCCAGAACCGCCCGAGCGCAGATTGCGACATGTCTCGAAAATCGAAATGCGGCAGCACCGTGCTTTCGACCAGCGGGTAGATCAGCTCCGGCCGAGCCTCGAGTTCGGCCTTGCGCGCGGTCAGCTCGGCCAGCACCTTGTCACCGGTCTCGCGCACCATCTGCTGCGGGTCACTGACCGCCGCCACGGCAAACGAAGACAGCAGCACGAGACTGCCCAGCACCGTTCGAATCCACACCACACCACGCATCACTTGGCTCCTTCTTGGGCCTTGCCGTAGATAAACTGTCCGATGACCTCTTCGAGCACCAGCGCCGATTGCGTAACGGCAATCTCGCCACCGTCTTTAAGGACATTGTCACTGCCACCAGGGTCCAGTCCGACATACTGCTCGCCGAGCAGCCCGGCGGTCAGGATCTTCGCAAAAGTATCATCGGGGATGGCATCAAACTGCGAATAGATACCCAAAACGGCCACCGCGCGGAAATCCTTGGCGTCGTAGTAGATATCCAGCACCCGCCCGACCTCGACACCGGCCATCGTGACCGGCGACTTGACCTTCAGCCCGCCGATATTGTCGAAGCGCGCTTTGACCTTGTACGAATCCCCGGAGTTCACCGTACCCAGGTTACTGACCTGCATCGCGAGGAAGAACAGCGCGACGAAACCTGCCGCCATGAAGGCCCCGACCAGTATCTCTATTTGTCTCGTCTTTGACATATTCAGTTCCCGTCCACGCTAATTGAACATCAACGCGGTCAATACGAAGTCCAGGCCCAGTACGGCCAATGAGGAATGCACTACGGTGCGGGTCGTCGCGCGACTCACCCCTTCGGAAGTGGGCACACAGTCGTAACCCTGAAAAATAGCGATCCAGGTGCAGACGACACCAAATACGGCCGACTTCACCACGCCGTTGACGATGTCCTCGTTCCAGTCGATCTGCGACTGCATCTGCGCCCAATAGGTCCCATCGTCGACACCAAGCAGACCGACGCCGACGAACCAGCCACCGTAGATACCGAGCATGCTGAACATCGCCGCCAGCAGCGGCATCGAGATGATCCCCGCGATCAGTCGCGGCGTCAGCACCCGGTGCTGCGGATTCACCGCCATCATCTCGAGTCCGGAAAGCTGCTCGGTTGCCTTCATCAGGCCAATCTCCGCGGCCAGCGCCGAGCCGGCCCGCCCGGCAAACAGCAGCGCGGTGACCACCGGACCGAGTTCACGCACCAGCGATGCGGCGACCATCACCCCGAGCGTCGCCTCGGCACCAAAACGCGACAGAATGTAATGGCCCTGCAGACCCAGCACCATACCGACAAAAACACCGGAGACGGCAATGATCAACACCGTCAGCACGCCGACCGACAGCAATTGCTCGAGCAGCAGGCGCGGCCGCCGCAGCAGCTCGGGCAGGCCACGCAGCATCGCCAGCGCCAACAGGTTGGCGCGACCGAGCCTGGCCGAAAATTCCAGCCCGATGCGCCCCAGGGCGGCCAGCCAGTCGATCACGCCGACTCCTGGAACAGATCCTGGACCAGGTCAGGTGCCGGATAGTGGAACGGCACCGGGCCGTCGGGCAGTCCCTCGATGAACTGCCGGGTCCACTCGCCGCCACTCTCGCGCAGCTTGGCCGGCGACCCCGACTCAATCACCTTGCCGCTGGAGATCACATAGATCAGGTCGGCGATCTGCGAGGTCTCGGCGACATCGTGCGACACCACTATGCTGGTGATGCGTGCGGCATCGTTGAGACGGCGGATGAGCTGCACCACCACACCCATCGAGATCGGGTCCTGACCGGCAAACGGTTCGTCGTACATGATCATCATCGGGTCGAGCGCGATCGCCCGCGCCAGCGCCACGCGACGCGCCATGCCGCCGGACAATTCCGCCGGCATCAGGCCATGCGCCCCACGCAGTCCGACCGCCTCGAGCTTCATCAGCACCAGCTTGCGGACCATCGATTCACTGAGCCGGGTGTGTTCGCGCAGCGGGTAGGCGACATTTTCGAACACCGACAGGTCCGTCAGCAGCGCCCCGCTCTGGAACAGCATTCCCATGCGCATACGCAGCCGGTACAGCTCACGGGTGGACAGGGAGTGCACATTCAGTCCATCGACTTCAATCGTGCCTGCATCCGGCATCAGCTGACCGCCGATAAGCTTCAGCAGAGTGGTCTTGCCGGTGCCTGAGGGACCCATGATCGCAGTCACGCCGCCACGAGGAATGTCGATATCGACACCGTCGAAGATCGCGCGGGAGCCGCGGTAGAATTTCAAACCACGGATGCGGACCAGGATATCGGTGGCGTGCGGGGTTCGGCTCATTGTTGTTCAGGGCATCCACACATCGGGGCGGTTGGACGTCATTAATGACGTACCGCAAAATAAACTTTTCATTCTGCTGACCGGCCCCAGGTGCGTCAAGGCACGGCTCAAGCCCTG
>Ga0116164_10001830_pt1 | contig 15666 bp, 8 predicted proteins | sample AD_UKC109_MetaG_FD_89888 | JGI IMG/M metagenome (GOLD analysis project Ga0116164, IMG submission 89888) | Active sludge microbial communities of municipal wastewater-treating anaerobic digesters from Hong Kong - AD_UKC109_MetaG | ecosystem: Engineered > Bioreactor > Anaerobic > Digestate... | reverse complement strand
TCCAGGTTCAAAAGGCCCCTTATCTCCTCGAGGACCTTCCTGTCCCGGAGCATGTGCGCCTCGTCTATTATTATCACCGAACGGCGCCCCGCATCCGCTATCTCGTTGAGCTTCTCATAGAGACGACCTATCACCTCGACCTTTGTGCCTGTGCTTCCGTCGACGCCGTACTGCGAAGCTATCCTGCGCACGAGCCACTCGCTCGTCACGTCGGCGTGAAGAACCACGAGCATCGAACACTCGTAGTCGCTCTCCGGAAGAGCCTCCAGGAGACGCCTCGCAAGAAGGGTCTTGCCGGTGCCTATCTGACCCACCAGCACCGCCAGCCCCTTCATGGATTCCACAGCGCGCCTCAGGCGCATGAAGGCCTGGTCGTGCTGCTCGTTGTGGTAGTAAAAATTCGTGAGCGGCACGATCGAGAACGGCTCGTCCTTCAACTCATAGTATGCAAGATGGTCCATTGCAGTCCGCTTTTCGTTTCAGACTAGACGAAGGACACCTTCTTCTTCTTTTCTCCGGGCTTGGCAACGCCTTTCTCCGCCTGTGGCGGACGGGCCTCCGGGCTCGCCGTTTTCTCATCGGACGAAACGGGGACGCGCTTCTCCCCGGCCGGCTTCGAACCTTCGGAAATTTCCCCGGCGAGCGCAGCATCTATCCTGGAGAGACGATCGGAAATGTCGGGTTCGGCCAAGCCTCCATCGACGCAGGCGTTGTAGACATCGCGGGCCTTCGCGAACTCCGCTGCGGCCTCGTCGGAAAGTCCCATCCTCTGATAAACCATCCCCAGGTCGTAGGCTGCATCCCCCTTCTTCCTGTCGGGCATCGCGGAGCGATCCGTCTGGGCGGCAAACGAAGAAGGCGCGGTCGACCGCTCCACGGGCGCCGAATCCTGGGGAAGGGTTCGGGATGCAACCTGATCCCTCTGTTTTTGCGGCGCACCCCCCCCTGCCGAGGGCTGGACGGCTTTACTCTTTGCCTGGGTTCCTTTTCCGCCTTCCCCGCGCTCGTCCTTCTCCTCTTCCTCCTGCCCCGCCGCCTCCTTCGCAGCCTCCTCCTCCTGGCGGCGGATCTCCTCCTGTTCCAGCTCCTCGCGCTTCTGCTTCGCGCGCAGGGCCACCTCCGCCAGCGCCCCCTCCTTGAGCTCCTCGACGCGACGGGCGAGGCGATCCTCCTCGTCGGGCAGAAGGACCAGAATCTCCATGTAGGCATCCAAAGCGGCGTCGATCCTGCCCGCCTCCGCCTCGAGCTCGGCGAGCAACATGTATTTCCCTCTGGCGGTCTCGTTCTGGTTCTGCGAAGCGTATATCCGCGCCATCAGTGAAATGAGCTCGGGATCCCTCTCGACGAAATCCTTTCCCGCCTCCAGGCACTTGAGCGCCTTCTTGTGATCGCCCAGATCCTCGTAGATGCGTATCAGTTTTCGCATCATGTCGTGCTTGTCGGGGCGGTGCGCGAGTATCTTCTCGAAAAGGTCGGCCAGTTTCGACTTATCCCCGTCCGATTCCTCGATCTGTCGGGCATATTCCTCGTACTGGTCTATCGCTTCATCCATCCGCCCCTCTCGCTGAAAGGTCTCGGCGAGCTTAATACGGCATGCGCCGTCCTTTGGGGCGAGCTTTACGATCCTGCTGCGGATCTCGATTACACGATCCGCCTGGCCCCTGAGATCGAGGGACGAGGCGAGGATGTCGTACTGGCGTATTGCATCGCCGATGAGGCCCATCTTCTCGTAAAGGAGCGCAAGCTGTTCGTTCGTATCGCTGAGAGACGGGTTGAGCCTCAGGATGTTCTTATGAACGGTGACCGCCTTGAGGTAAAAGCCCTCCGCTGCATAGGAGTCGGCCACCTCCCGGTATATGCGTATGGCCTCGTTTATCTGCTTACGCTTTGTGTACAGTTCCGCAATGCGAAGCTTGACCCGCATGTCGGAGGGGTCGGCGAGAAGGATCTTCTCGTACTCGTGGATGGCCTTATCGTATCTACCCTCGTCGATGAAGGCCCGCGCGACCTCCATTATCTTTTCTTTGTTGAGGATAGTCATCTGAGCCGGGCACCGGGCATCCCGGGCTGGCAGCCCGGGTCTTAAAGGGGCTATACCTCCGGAAGGGCTGCAAGACCCCGCCTGGCAGCCTCGTTTTCAGGATCTGAAGTGAGGATCGACTCGTAGATTCCGCGCGCCTTGGATAAGTGCCCCTGGGACGCGTATATGTTCGCCATGGTAACCGTCTTCCACGGAGGCCCCGCATCTTTCTCCGGATCCTTTGCGACCCCTTCGGTGAGCGGCACAAACGCGCGCGACCTGCCGGCGACCCCGGAGAGAGTTTCACCCTCCCTCTGGGATGCAACCTCGTCCATAAGCTCGCGCGCGGTTGCGTTATTGGGGACTACGGACAAAACCTCCCGCAGCTCGTCCTCCGCCTCCTCCCAGTTTCCCCTCGCGAGGTGTATCTTCGCCATCACGATACGGCCGCTGACGAGATTCGGGTGACGCCTCACCCCGGCCCTGCAGACCTTGAATGCCTCGTCTATGAGGTCGTATTTCAGAAAGAATTCGGCTATCGGGGCAAAGACTATGGAAGAAGGATCATCCTGCCACTGTTTGTAGTAGCGAAGGAATATCGAGTTGTTGATGAGTTCCGGGTGCATTGCTACCGAATCGAATACACCAAAAGCACCCCGATTAGCAAGCAATTCAGAGATGCGAACAAACCAAAACCCGCGCCCGCACCATGTGAGGTCGCAGCCAACCGAATTCTTCAGATCCAAGTTGGATTATTCCGGAAAGACCCGCTCCTTGTCCGTCAGTTTCATGCCGAGTGCGAGGAGCATCTTGCGCATGGTATCCATGCGGCAGGGCATGCCGTTTTCGACCCGGTCGATCGTCAATGCGGAGAGGCCTGCCTTTCGAGCGAGCTCCGCCTTGCTCATCAAAAGTTCCTCGCGAAACCTGCGGACGTTGTTGGGAACTATCTTTTTTTCTTTCGCCATGAATTGCACCGCCTGTGGATAACTACCGATTGAATGGTCAAATGATCGAGCGTGGATAATTATACCCCGAAAACCCCATAATTCGTCAAGTATTTTACAATTTTTTTAAATTATACATTAAAATAATACTAATTAATATTAATTATACATAACAAATGGCACTTTTCAGGCCATTTCAGTCAAAAAAAGCCGATTCACCCTTTCCGAAAGACTAACCGATCAGGCCCAGGTACCAGAGGATCAGCCGGGGACCGAAGAAGAGGTAGATGATCCCCGCAGCCGCCAGAAAGGGGCCGAAGGGGATTGCATATTTCATATCCTTGCGCAAGACGAGAATCATAACAAGGCCGACTAGAGAACCAAGAACCGAAGATACCAGCAGGATAAAGATCGAGGCGCGCCAGCCAAAGAAGGCGCCGAGCATCGCGATGAGCTTTATGTCGCCGCCTCCCAGCCCCTCCTGCTTCTTGAGCTTCTCATAGGCTGTGGCCACCAGAAAAAGGGTAAGCCCGCCCACAACGGCGCCCAGAACCGAATCGATCGCTGCAGAAAGGCGGGCTCCGTCGACGGAGAGCAGCACCGCAGCACCTACCCCGACGAATATGCCCGGTATCGAAATCGAATCCGGGATAATCCTGTGCTTGAGGTCTATGAAGGACACTATCACGAGCGGCACTATCAGCAGGCAGAGATAAACGAAGAACTCAAGCGGCTGACCGAAGCGCCACCATACGGCAACTGCCAGGGTTGCGCACAGGAGCTCGATCAATGGATACTGCCAGGATATATGGCCGCGGCAGCTCCGGCAACGGCCGTGCAATACGATGAAGCTCAGTATAGGGATGTTCTCCCACCACGAGAGTCTGTGCCCGCACAATGGGCATGCCGAACGCGGTCGCACCACCGACCTTCCGGCCGGCATCCTTAAGATGCAGACGTTGGCAAAGCTTCCGAGCAGCGATCCGAATATGCCGGCAAATATGTAGACGGCCCATGGCGGGATATCAGCGATTGTCATGGGCTCATCGTAGCATATTGCAGCCACCGTGCCAAATCCTTGCCACCCCCGGCGCCCTGTGTTAGACGCGAAAGGAGAAGAGGGAAGGATATCCAGCACCCATGAGGTGAGCGATGCCAAAGCCCCCCCGCCCGGATGCGGAGTATTTCGGCAAAATCGACCTGGGCAAGCTGAAGAGCATAGCCGAAAAAAAGCGCGAGAAACTCGCGCGCGACGAGCGCGAAAGGCTCAAGAAGCTGCACTGGCGGCGCTGCGCCGAATGCGGGATGGAGATGGAGTCAATACCCTTCAAGGGCGTGATGATACACAAGTGTTTCTCCTGCAACGGCGTCTTCCTCGAATCCGGAACGTTCGAGAAACTCTGCGGCGAGGAGTTACACCTCATAGAGTCGCTCATAGACCTGTTCAAATTCTGAACTTCATTCCATTAGTCCATAAGACAACATTTTTTAACTCATGGACTCATGGACTGCAGTCAGAGGTGTTATGGATACGATAAAGACGATAGAGTGGAAGGACGACAAGGTCATAATCCTCGACCAGCGCAGGCTTCCGATGGAGGAGGTCTACAACACCTACGAGGACTATTTCGGCATTGCCGGCGCGATAAAGGGCATGGTCATACGCGGCGCACCCGCCATCGGCGTGGCCGCTGCGATGGGCGTGGCGCTTGGCGCCATGGGGATAGGCGTTACGAGCTTCGACGACTTCTACGGTAAGCTGCTCACCATAATAGACAGGCTGGGCGAGACTCGCCCGACGGCAGTCAACCTCTTTTGGGCGCTCGACCGAATGAAGGCCTGCGCACTATCGCACAAGGACCGCCCGATAGAGGAGATACGCGAGGCACTCAAGAACGAAGCGCTGAAGATCTATGCCGAGGATATCGAGGCGAACCGCATGATCGGCAGAAACGGAGCGGGGCTGCTGCGAGACGGCATGAACGTCCTCACCCACTGCAACGCCGGCGCCTTGGCGACGGCAGGCTATGGAACCGCGCTGGGAGTCATCTATGCGGCCACGGACGCAGGCAAGCGCATCCACGTCTTCGCCGACGAGACCCGCCCGCGACTTCAGGGTGCTAAGCTCACCGCCTGGGAACTCCAGAAACACGGGATAGAAGTGATGGTCATAGCCGACACGATGGCCGGGAGCCTGATGCGGCGGGGCAAGATCGACGCTTGCATCGTCGGCGCCGACCGCATAGCGGCAAACGGCGACGTGGCGAACAAGATAGGCACCTACCAGGTGGCGGTGCTGGCAGAGCGGCACGGCATCCCCTTCTACGTGGCTGCCCCGCTCTCGACGATCGACCCCAACATTCCGACCGGAGACGACATCCCAATAGAGGAACGAGATCCGCAGGAGGTTACGCACATAGGCTCCGTGCAGATCATGCCCGACTTCGTCGAGGTTACGAACCCATCCTTCGACGTCACCCCCGCCGAGCTCGTAACCGCAATCATAACCGAGCGCGGAGTCGTTAAACCCCCCTATCCCGAATCTGTCTCCAAGCTCTTCAAAAGCTGAGACGCCCGTGATGCACACGGGATGGAACTCGGCCTGCACCAAAGGAAAGGGCCGGTCCCTCATGACCGGCCCTCAAGGAAAAGGAGAAGAGCTACCACGGCTCTTCAAAGAGTTCAGTTCATGGACTCCCTGAGAAGCACCTCCCTCAGGATATTTCTGGGCTTCACCCCGGTGACCACCTTGACCGGCTCCTCACGGCAAGATGTGGTTATTATCTGGGAGAGTATTTCGTCCTGACGGCCGCGGTGGGGGATGTAGATGCCGCCGCAGGAGAGCACAGCCGGGCTCGCGCTTTCGCCCTCCTGCTCCATGAGGCCGCTCAAAATCAACCCACAGGATTTTTCTTTCGACTCCGCCATGACTCAACCTCCACCCCTTTTATAAGCAAGAGGCGTGCCAAGGCGGCGGGATTTAAAATTACAGTCTAAATCTTTGATTTGACAGGTAAGAGCTCAATACCGGTAGGTGGTCATTTCTCTCTTTGAGCCGTTTTCTACCCGCATGCGTCAAAACTCCGTCATTTGGAGATCGCCTTCTTCAACCGGCGATGTCGATGCGCACCGATCCCGAAACGGTGGGCCTCGTCGCGAATGCGCATCAGGAGCAGAAGCTCCCTGGATCCACGCTTGAAAGGCAGAGGATTTTTGCGATCGGGGATGAATACTGTATCGGCCCTCCCCTTCTTCTCCCCCTTGGCTATCGCAGCCATGGGAATGCGTATTCCGGCCTCCTTCAGCGCCCGGCGCGCGACCGAGAGCTGACCCAGCCCCCCGTCGACTAGGAGAAGATCCGGAAGGGGTCGGTCGAGTTTCGCTTCAGCGCGGGCGCCCCTGCCGCCCTCCGGCGCGTAGCGCCTGAGAAGCACCTCACGCATCATGCCATAGTCGTTTGGAGTATCTAGGGTCCTAATGTTGTAGATCCGGTAGCGGGATTTATCGGGCTCGCCACCCGAAAAGACGACGACCGAGCCCACCGCCTCGCGGCCCGAGAGATTCGATATGTCTATGCAATCTATCGTGTCCGGCGCTTTGCCCAGCTTCAGACGGCGGCCGATGAGTTCAAGGGTATCGGAGAGGACCGGCGATCGCTTTTTTTCTATTATCGACTCGCGCGCATTTGCACGGGCAAGGAGGACGAACCTCTTCATCTCCCCGCGCGAGGGCACCACGAGCCTGACCTTTGCACCCCTCCTGTCCGACAGCACGGCAGCGAGCGCCTCGACGGATTCGGGCTTTTTTTGGACATAGATGACCGGGGGTATGCGCCCCGCGTCGGCGTAGTTGGCCGTGATGAACTCCGCCGCGACGGCGGCCTCGTCGCCGGCAACGTCGGATAACATATGAACGCGTTTTCCGATGAGCGTGCCGCCGCGCACCGAGAGGAGACAGACCGCCGAGAGCCGGCCAACCGAGGAAAACCCCACCGCATCGTGGTCGCCGCCACCATGGCACACCGCCTTCTGTTTCTCGACCATCCCCTTTAGCATAGCCAGGGCATCGCGCAGGCGCGCGGCCTCCTCGTAGTCGACGGCATCGGAGGCCTCTCGCATCCTCCTCGAAAGCAGGTCCAAAAGCTCGCGGCTTTTACCCTTGAGAAACATCTTCGCCTGAGAGACCTGTTCGCCGTATTTCTTTGAGGAGACCTTTCCGACGCACGGCGCGGTGCAGCGGCCTATATCGAATTTGAGGCAGGGGCGAACGCGGTTCGCGAACTCGGAGTCTGTGCAGGAGCGTATACGGAAGTGAAGGGTTATCGCCTCCAGAGCCTCGCGAGCGGCGAACCCCGAGTCGTAAGGGCCGAAATAGAGCGCGCCATCCTTACTTATCCTCCTGGTGAGCGAGATCCCAGGGGATGGATGCTCGGCTCCGATGCGTATCGAAACGTAGCTCTTATCGTCGCGAAGGCTCACGTTGTAGCGCGGCCGATGCTCCTTGATGAGCGTGTTCTCGAGCAGGAGCGCTTCCTTCTCGGTATCCGTCACTATGAAGTCTATGTCGGCGGTCTTCTTCAGGAGAAAGCTTATCTGAGGGCGGTCGTCGCGGCCCGAGGCGAAGTAGCTCTTCACGCGGTCGCGCAGGCGTTTGGCCTTGCCGACATAAAGAACATTCCCCTTCGAGTCGCGGAAGAGATAGACCCCCGGCTTTCTGGGAAATGAGGAAACCCTTTCGGCGAGTTGCATGAAGGAAAGCTAACACAGAAGGGGCATCGTGTCATCCCGGGGAGGGTCGGCGGGTCCGCGCGCATTCTCCTTTGGCGCCAAACTCATCGACTGGCACAAAAAAACCCGCGGCCGCTGATCAGCGGCCGCGGGTTTTTTTGTGCCAGTCGATGAGTTTGGCGCCAAAGGAGAATGCGCGCGGACCCGCCGACCCTCCCCGGGATGACACGATGCCCCTTCTGTGTTAGCTTTCCTTCATGCAACTCGCCGAAAGGGTTTCCTCATTTCCCAGAAAGCCGGGGGTCTATCTCTTCCGCGACTCGAAGGGGAATGTTCTTTATGTCGGCAAGGCCAAACGCCTGCGCGACCGCGTGAAGAGCTACTTCGCCTCGGGCCGCGACGACCGCCCTCAGATAAGCTTTCTCCTGAAGAAGACCGCCGACATAGACTTCATAGTGACGGATACCGAGAAGGAAGCGCTCCTGCTCGAGAACACGCTCATCAAGGAGCATCGGCCGCGCTACAACGTGAGCCTTCGCGACGATAAGAGCTACGTTTCGATACGCATCGGAGCCGAGCATCCATCCCCTGGGATCTCGCTCACCAGGAGGATAAGTAAGGATGGCGCGCTCTATTTCGGCCCTTACGACTCGGGGTTCGCCGCTCGCGAGGCTCTGGAGGCGATAACCCTTCACTTCCGTATACGCTCCTGCACAGACTCCGAGTTCGCGAACCGCGTTCGCCCCTGCCTCAAATTCGATATAGGCCGCTGCACCGCGCCGTGCGTCGGAAAGGTCTCCTCAAAGAAATACGGCGAACAGGTCTCTCAGGCGAAGATGTTTCTCAAGGGTAAAAGCCGCGAGCTTTTGGACCTGCTTTCGAGGAGGATGCGAGAGGCCTCCGATGCCGTCGACTACGAGGAGGCCGCGCGCCTGCGCGATGCCCTGGCTATGCTAAAGGGGATGGTCGAGAAACAGAAGGCGGTGTGCCATGGTGGCGGCGACCACGATGCGGTGGGGTTTTCCTCGGTTGGCCGGCTCTCGGCGGTCTGTCTCCTCTCGGTGCGCGGCGGCACGCTCATCGGAAAACGCGTTCATATGTTATCCGACGTTGCCGGCGACGAGGCCGCCGTCGCGGCGGAGTTCATCACGGCCAACTACGCCGACGCGGGGCGCATACCCCCGGTCATCTATGTCCAAAAAAAGCCCGAATCCGTCGAGGCGCTCGCTGCCGTGCTGTCGGACAGGAGGGGTGCAAAGGTCAGGCTCGTGGTGCCCTCGCGCGGGGAGATGAAGAGGTTCGTCCTCCTTGCCCGTGCAAATGCGCGCGAGTCGATAATAGAAAAAAAGCGATCGCCGGTCCTCTCCGATACCCTTGAACTCATCGGCCGCCGTCTGAAGCTGGGCAAAGCGCCGGACACGATAGATTGCATAGACATATCGAATCTCTCGGGCCGCGAGGCGGTGGGCTCGGTCGTCGTCTTTTCGGGTGGCGAGCCCGATAAATCCCGCTACCGGATCTACAACATTAGGACCCTAGATACTCCAAACGACTATGGCATGATGCGTGAGGTGCTTCTCAGGCGCTACGCGCCGGAGGGCGGCAGGGGCGCCCGCGCTGAAGCGAAACTCGACCGACCCCTTCCGGATCTTCTCCTAGTCGACGGGGGGCTGGGTCAGCTCTCGGTCGCGCGCCGGGCGCTGAAGGAGGCCGGAATACGCATTCCCATGGCTGCGATAGCCAAGGGGGAGAAGAAGGGGAGGGCCGATACAGTATTCATCCCCGATCGCAAAAATCCTCTGCCTTTCAAGCGTGGATCCAGGGAGCTTCTGCTCCTGATGCGCATTCGCGACGAGGCCCACCGTTTCGGGATCGGTGCGCATCGACATCGCCGGTTGAAGAAGGCGATCTCCAAATGACGGAGTTTTGACGCATGCGGGTAGAAAACGGCTCAAAGAGAGAAATGACCACCTACCGGTATTGAGCTCTTACCTGTCAAATCAAAGATTTAGACTGTAATTTTAAATCCCGCCGCCTTGGCACGCCTCTTGCTTATAAAAGGGGTGGAGGTTGAGTCATGGCGGAGTCGAAAGAAAAATCCTGTGGGTTGATTTTGAGCGGCCTCATGGAGCAGGAGGGCGAAAGCGCGAGCCCGGCTGTGCTCTCCTGCGGCGGCATCTACATCCCCCACCGCGGCCGTCAGGACGAAATACTCTCCCAGATAATAACCACATCTTGCCGTGAGGAGCCGGTCAAGGTGGTCACCGGGGTGAAGCCCAGAAATATCCTGAGGGAGGTGCTTCTCAGGGAGTCCATGAACTGAACTCTTTGAAGAGCCGTGGTAGCTCTTCTCCTTTTCCTTGAGGGCCGGTCATGAGGGACCGGCCCTTTCCTTTGGTGCAGGCCGAGTTCCATCCCGTGTGCATCACGGGCGTCTCAGCTTTTGAAGAGCTTGGAGACAGATTCGGGATAGGGGGGTTTAACGACTCCGCGCTCGGTTATGATTGCGGTTACGAGCTCGGCGGGGGTGACGTCGAAGGATGGGTTCGTAACCTCGACGAAGTCGGGCATGATCTGCACGGAGCCTATGTGCGTAACCTCCTGCGGATCTCGTTCCTCTATTGGGATGTCGTCTCCGGTCGGAATGTTGGGGTCGATCGTCGAGAGCGGGGCAGCCACGTAGAAGGGGATGCCGTGCCGCTCTGCCAGCACCGCCACCTGGTAGGTGCCTATCTTGTTCGCCACGTCGCCGTTTGCCGCTATGCGGTCGGCGCCGACGATGCAAGCGTCGATCTTGCCCCGCCGCATCAGGCTCCCGGCCATCGTGTCGGCTATGACCATCACTTCTATCCCGTGTTTCTGGAGTTCCCAGGCGGTGAGCTTAGCACCCTGAAGTCGCGGGCGGGTCTCGTCGGCGAAGACGTGGATGCGCTTGCCTGCGTCCGTGGCCGCATAGATGACTCCCAGCGCGGTTCCATAGCCTGCCGTCGCCAAGGCGCCGGCGTTGCAGTGGGTGAGGACGTTCATGCCGTCTCGCAGCAGCCCCGCTCCGTTTCTGCCGATCATGCGGTTCGCCTCGATATCCTCGGCATAGATCTTCAGCGCTTCGTTCTTGAGTGCCTCGCGTATCTCCTCTATCGGGCGGTCCTTGTGCGATAGTGCGCAGGCCTTCATTCGGTCGAGCGCCCAAAAGAGGTTGACTGCCGTCGGGCGAGTCTCGCCCAGCCTGTCTATTATGGTGAGCAGCTTACCGTAGAAGTCGTCGAAGCTCGTAACGCCTATCCCCATGGCGCCAAGCGCCACGCCCATCGCAGCGGCCACGCCGATGGCGGGTGCGCCGCGTATGACCATGCCCTTTATCGCGCCGGCAATGCCGAAATAGTCCTCGTAGGTGTTGTAGACCTCCTCCATCGGAAGCCTGCGCTGGTCGAGGATTATGACCTTGTCGTCCTTCCACTCTATCGTCTTTATCGTATCCATAACACCTCTGACTGCAGTCCATGAGTCCATGAGTTAAAAAATGTTGTCTTATGGACTAATGGAATGAAGTTCAGAATTTGAACAGGTCTATGAGCGACTCTATGAGGTGTAACTCCTCGCCGCAGAGTTTCTCGAACGTTCCGGATTCGAGGAAGACGCCGTTGCAGGAGAAACACTTGTGTATCATCACGCCCTTGAAGGGTATTGACTCCATCTCCATCCCGCATTCGGCGCAGCGCCGCCAGTGCAGCTTCTTGAGCCTTTCGCGCTCGTCGCGCGCGAGTTTCTCGCGCTTTTTTTCGGCTATGCTCTTCAGCTTGCCCAGGTCGATTTTGCCGAAATACTCCGCATCCGGGCGGGGGGGCTTTGGCATCGCTCACCTCATGGGTGCTGGATATCCTTCCCTCTTCTCCTTTCGCGTCTAACACAGGGCGCCGGGGGTGGCAAGGATTTGGCACGGTGGCTGCAATATGCTACGATGAGCCCATGACAATCGCTGATATCCCGCCATGGGCCGTCTACATATTTGCCGGCATATTCGGATCGCTGCTCGGAAGCTTTGCCAACGTCTGCATCTTAAGGATGCCGGCCGGAAGGTCGGTGGTGCGACCGCGTTCGGCATGCCCATTGTGCGGGCACAGACTCTCGTGGTGGGAGAACATCCCTATACTGAGCTTCATCGTATTGCACGGCCGTTGCCGGAGCTGCCGCGGCCATATATCCTGGCAGTATCCATTGATCGAGCTCCTGTGCGCAACCCTGGCAGTTGCCGTATGGTGGCGCTTCGGTCAGCCGCTTGAGTTCTTCGTTTATCTCTGCCTGCTGATAGTGCCGCTCGTGATAGTGTCCTTCATAGACCTCAAGCACAGGATTATCCCGGATTCGATTTCGATACCGGGCATATTCGTCGGGGTAGGTGCTGCGGTGCTGCTCTCCGTCGACGGAGCCCGCCTTTCTGCAGCGATCGATTCGGTTCTGGGCGCCGTTGTGGGCGGGCTTACCCTTTTTCTGGTGGCCACAGCCTATGAGAAGCTCAAGAAGCAGGAGGGGCTGGGAGGCGGCGACATAAAGCTCATCGCGATGCTCGGCGCCTTCTTTGGCTGGCGCGCCTCGATCTTTATCCTGCTGGTATCTTCGGTTCTTGGTTCTCTAGTCGGCCTTGTTATGATTCTCGTCTTGCGCAAGGATATGAAATATGCAATCCCCTTCGGCCCCTTTCTGGCGGCTGCGGGGATCATCTACCTCTTCTTCGGTCCCCGGCTGATCCTCTGGTACCTGGGCCTGATCGGTTAGTCTTTCGGAAAGGGTGAATCGGCTTTTTTTGACTGAAATGGCCTGAAAAGTGCCATTTGTTATGTATAATTAATATTAATTAGTATTATTTTAATGTATAATTTAAAAAAATTGTAAAATACTTGACGAATTATGGGGTTTTCGGGGTATAATTATCCACGCTCGATCATTTGACCATTCAATCGGTAGTTATCCACAGGCGGTGCAATTCATGGCGAAAGAAAAAAAGATAGTTCCCAACAACGTCCGCAGGTTTCGCGAGGAACTTTTGATGAGCAAGGCGGAGCTCGCTCGAAAGGCAGGCCTCTCCGCATTGACGATCGACCGGGTCGAAAACGGCATGCCCTGCCGCATGGATACCATGCGCAAGATGCTCCTCGCACTCGGCATGAAACTGACGGACAAGGAGCGGGTCTTTCCGGAATAATCCAACTTGGATCTGAAGAATTCGGTTGGCTGCGACCTCACATGGTGCGGGCGCGGGTTTTGGTTTGTTCGCATCTCTGAATTGCTTGCTAATCGGGGTGCTTTTGGTGTATTCGATTCGGTAGCAATGCACCCGGAACTCATCAACAACTCGATATTCCTTCGCTACTACAAACAGTGGCAGGATGATCCTTCTTCCATAGTCTTTGCCCCGATAGCCGAATTCTTTCTGAAATACGACCTCATAGACGAGGCATTCAAGGTCTGCAGGGCCGGGGTGAGGCGTCACCCGAATCTCGTCAGCGGCCGTATCGTGATGGCGAAGATACACCTCGCGAGGGGAAACTGGGAGGAGGCGGAGGACGAGCTGCGGGAGGTTTTGTCCGTAGTCCCCAATAACGCAACCGCGCGCGAGCTTATGGACGAGGTTGCATCCCAGAGGGAGGGTGAAACTCTCTCCGGGGTCGCCGGCAGGTCGCGCGCGTTTGTGCCGCTCACCGAAGGGGTCGCAAAGGATCCGGAGAAAGATGCGGGGCCTCCGTGGAAGACGGTTACCATGGCGAACATATACGCGTCCCAGGGGCACTTATCCAAGGCGCGCGGAATCTACGAGTCGATCCTCACTTCAGATCCTGAAAACGAGGCTGCCAGGCGGGGTCTTGCAGCCCTTCCGGAGGTATAGCCCCTTTAAGACCCGGGCTGCCAGCCCGGGATGCCCGGTGCCCGGCTCAGATGACTATCCTCAACAAAGAAAAGATAATGGAGGTCGCGCGGGCCTTCATCGACGAGGGTAGATACGATAAGGCCATCCACGAGTACGAGAAGATCCTTCTCGCCGACCCCTCCGACATGCGGGTCAAGCTTCGCATTGCGGAACTGTACACAAAGCGTAAGCAGATAAACGAGGCCATACGCATATACCGGGAGGTGGCCGACTCCTATGCAGCGGAGGGCTTTTACCTCAAGGCGGTCACCGTTCATAAGAACATCCTGAGGCTCAACCCGTCTCTCAGCGATACGAACGAACAGCTTGCGCTCCTTTACGAGAAGATGGGCCTCATCGGCGATGCAATACGCCAGTACGACATCCTCGCCTCGTCCCTCGATCTCAGGGGCCAGGCGGATCGTGTAATCGAGATCCGCAGCAGGATCGTAAAGCTCGCCCCAAAGGACGGCGCATGCCGTATTAAGCTCGCCGAGACCTTTCAGCGAGAGGGGCGGATGGATGAAGCGATAGACCAGTACGAGGAATATGCCCGACAGATCGAGGAATCGGACGGGGATAAGTCGAAACTGGCCGACCTTTTCGAGAAGATACTCGCGCACCGCCCCGACAAGCACGACATGATGCGAAAACTGATACGCATCTACGAGGATCTGGGCGATCACAAGAAGGCGCTCAAGTGCCTGGAGGCGGGAAAGGATTTCGTCGAGAGGGATCCCGAGCTCATTTCACTGATGGCGCGGATATACGCTTCGCAGAACCAGAACGAGACCGCCAGAGGGAAATACATGTTGCTCGCCGAGCTCGAGGCGGAGGCGGGCAGGATCGACGCCGCTTTGGATGCCTACATGGAGATTCTGGTCCTTCTGCCCGACGAGGAGGATCGCCTCGCCCGTCGCGTCGAGGAGCTCAAGGAGGGGGCGCTGGCGGAGGTGGCCCTGCGCGCGAAGCAGAAGCGCGAGGAGCTGGAACAGGAGGAGATCCGCCGCCAGGAGGAGGAGGCTGCGAAGGAGGCGGCGGGGCAGGAGGAAGAGGAGAAGGACGAGCGCGGGGAAGGCGGAAAAGGAACCCAGGCAAAGAGTAAAGCCGTCCAGCCCTCGGCAGGGGGGGGTGCGCCGCAAAAACAGAGGGATCAGGTTGCATCCCGAACCCTTCCCCAGGATTCGGCGCCCGTGGAGCGGTCGACCGCGCCTTCTTCGTTTGCCGCCCAGACGGATCGCTCCGCGATGCCCGACAGGAAGAAGGGGGATGCAGCCTACGACCTGGGGATGGTTTATCAGAGGATGGGACTTTCCGACGAGGCCGCAGCGGAGTTCGCGAAGGCCCGCGATGTCTACAACGCCTGCGTCGATGGAGGCTTGGCCGAACCCGACATTTCCGATCGTCTCTCCAGGATAGATGCTGCGCTCGCCGGGGAAATTTCCGAAGGTTCGAAGCCGGCCGGGGAGAAGCGCGTCCCCGTTTCGTCCGATGAGAAAACGGCGAGCCCGGAGGCCCGTCCGCCACAGGCGGAGAAAGGCGTTGCCAAGCCCGGAGAAAAGAAGAAGAAGGTGTCCTTCGTCTAGTCTGAAACGAAAAGCGGACTGCAATGGACCATCTTGCATACTATGAGTTGAAGGACGAGCCGTTCTCGATCGTGCCGCTCACGAATTTTTACTACCACAACGAGCAGCACGACCAGGCCTTCATGCGCCTGAGGCGCGCTGTGGAATCCATGAAGGGGCTGGCGGTGCTGGTGGGTCAGATAGGCACCGGCAAGACCCTTCTTGCGAGGCGTCTCCTGGAGGCTCTTCCGGAGAGCGACTACGAGTGTTCGATGCTCGTGGTTCTTCACGCCGACGTGACGAGCGAGTGGCTCGTGCGCAGGATAGCTTCGCAGTACGGCGTCGACGGAAGCACAGGCACAAAGGTCGAGGTGATAGGTCGTCTCTATGAGAAGCTCAACGAGATAGCGGATGCGGGGCGCCGTTCGGTGATAATAATAGACGAGGCGCACATGCTCCGGGACAGGAAGGTCCTCGAGGAGATAAGGGGCCTTTTGAACCTGGA
>Ga0116164_10001828_pt1 | contig 15669 bp, 11 predicted proteins | sample AD_UKC109_MetaG_FD_89888 | JGI IMG/M metagenome (GOLD analysis project Ga0116164, IMG submission 89888) | Active sludge microbial communities of municipal wastewater-treating anaerobic digesters from Hong Kong - AD_UKC109_MetaG | ecosystem: Engineered > Bioreactor > Anaerobic > Digestate... | reverse complement strand
CCGTGGGCCTTTAGCTCAGTTGGTTAGAGCGGCCGGCTCATAACCGGTTGGTCCGGGGTTCAAGTCCCTGAAGGCCCACCACGAGTGGCCAAGTAGTTCAGTTGGTTAGAATGCCAGCCTGTCACGCTGGAGGTCGAGGGTTCGAGCCCCTTCTTGGTCGCCATTTTCCCTGTTGGTTGGGCGTCCGCCGGTGTAGCTCAATTGGCAGAGCAGCTGATTTGTAATCAGCAGGTTGCGGGTTCGAGTCCCATCGCCGGCTCCATCCCCCCTATGCACCCCATTCCCCCGGCGATTCCTACCTCAAATCGTTTGCCAGAACCTTGGATGGGTTCCCGAGTGGCCAAAGGGAGCAGACTGTAAATCTGCCGTCTCAGACTTCGATGGTTCGAATCCATCCCCATCCACCACTTATACCAGCGTAACCGTTGGTATAACCGCCTGCGGGAATGGCGGAATTGGCAGACGCGCTAGATTCAGGTTCTAGTGAAGATTTCCTTCATGCAGGTTCAAGTCCTGTTTCCCGCACCACAATCGTACCCCATCGTTAATACAAAACACCGTTCCGGACAGGAACGGTGTTTTGTTGATATATAAGGGTTTGCGGACGATAGCCCTGGAACTGCATACCCAGGCCTATTCCATTTTCGGTAACGAGTTCGGACTTCTGTATCACTGGGATGGTCAAATTGGATAGGGTGACGAAACTGACGAACTTGTAACGAAAGGTAATGATAGGTAATTATTGGTTTAATTTTGAACTGTACCCTAAAAATGGACACTTGGGAATACAGAATACCTATGATGTAGACACATAATCGTTACGGTGATAAATGTGAGGATACCCTGCGGGTTTCGAAAGTCAAGATGTGGAAACGGGAAAAATTCATACAAAAAAGCAAATTCAGGAGGTCTACTATACCAAATTGTAGAACAATGACTCCCTAGAAAATTGAGGATATTGTGAGTAAGTCAATACAATAAAAGCGTGACTCTAGACATGATTAACTTTACAATCGCATGTAAAGATGAGTATTGCACCAGTACTCTGAAGAAGGCTAACGACTGCTTGAAATCATTAAGAGCCTTGGATTGAGAATGTAATGACAGGGAAGACATGAGCCAAAGGCACTGATTCGCATACTCGAAATCGCAAAAGCATGATGGGCGAGAAATGGTGCCTTGCCGTGAAGACCTTATCGGAACGTATGCATGTATCAGGTATGTCGTTGCCGCTGCCGAAACGCCAGACAATATGTAAGGTAGCACCATGACTAATTGCGAACTTTATATTGTCGCTTCTGTAATTCTGGGTGGATCGACATACTATCTAGTAGCTAAGGTATAATTCAAAACGTGACATGATATGTATTTACTTTTCAAACACATCCAGCTTGAACGTATAACTGCCGCCAAGGTTACATACAAGGTAATAGTCATCGCCAACATGGAACATGCTTTCGCCTTCCAGCTTGTTCTTTTTTACATCAATAAGAGTGATGAAATTGCCGCTCCAGTCGTACACTGCAATGCCGTTATAACCAGCAGCACCTGCCTGACGGCTCTGCGGGAAATAGATGTAGTTCGCGTCGCAGTCTGCGCCTTGGCGCAGCTTGCCCGTGTCATACCCCTCGTAGCGTGCTAGTTCGTTAAACTCCCCATCGGTAATCACAAAGGAATAGCCATTACTCAGGCCTATCGCATATTGGTCGCGCTCCTCGCTGTATGCGATGGCATACATGTTAATAGGCAACTCACGTGTTTGTACAATTTCCAGTGTATCGGGATCGATTATACTCAGTACGTTGTAGGTTGGTTTGTTGTTGGTCACGACCAGCTTATTGATCTTTGGGTTGTAGGTCATGTCGTTGCCATGGCCCAGATACAGCTCAAAGCGTATGTCCACCGTCGTCCAATCCGCAATGCGAACCTTATGTAGCGCACACAGTTTTTGCGTCTGATTTTCCAGGATATAATATACGTATGTACCATCTGTTGCACAACCCTGCTGCACACTGTACCAGTCTGCCGCCTCATCGTTCAATTTCTGCGGCATCAGGTCGGACACAAACATTGTCGTAGCTTGGTATGTTCCGCCAGCCTGTAGATCCGCCATCGACACAGCAGTCTCTTCCTCGGCTAATACGCAGTTCGTAAGCATCGCCACCACCAACAGGACCAGTAGTACAGATCGGCTAAGTAGTTTCACTGCTATTGCCTCCAAGTTACATTTTTCTGCATTGTACCTTATTACATAGGGCGCGTCAAACCCACATTCATTCCGCATTGCTATGGTGTAGACACAACCGCATATGCTCTGTGCCAGCTTTGTCTATAGCTGCTTTGCATTTAAGAAATAGGCACTTATGGAAATCCGGGATATCATACCAAAATAAGTAGTGATCAATTGTCTGCGAAATAATGACCATGCCTGTTTATTCGTGATTGATGATCAATCTCAACGCCAGCGTTGAACATTATATGTCATGGGCATATAATGTTTTCGCAAGGAAGTAGCGTTCGAATTTATCAATAATATCCTACAGATGATATTTATTTATATAATTAGATCAGAATGCTGCACGCACAAGATAACGACGGCCGAGAGGACCAATATATGTATCCGTTTATGGGTATTGCAAAGGGAAAATGCTGCGACGGGCTCAATCAAGTAAAAGGCGGCGGCACTATGAGTCGGGAAACTCTGCGGATCTTTGATTGTTTTCCAAAGCCACTGCGGCAGGTATACAAGAAGCTGTTATCCATGACAGTACATCACCTTGCGTAGCAGCTCATTGATAAGCCATTCGCTTACTTTTAGTACCGTGGAACGAAAAACCATGTGGGGTTGCATCATCGCTTACTCGGGGGCTTATGTTGGGCGTCATCATTTTGCCATGCTGCTGCCCTCAATACGCGTTGAATTTGGGTTAACATCGACGCAGGCTGGTACTATATTATCATTATTTGCTCTGTTATATGCCGCGGGCCAGCTGATTAGCGGAACCCTCGTGGATCGAATCAATCCAAGAAGATATCTATTTGTAGGACTTTTGGGCTCGGTTTTATGCAATATTCTGCTTGGATTTTCAAACTCCTTTGCTATGCTGCTGGTAGCCTGGGGGCTTAATGGTGTAACGCAATCGATGCTGTGGTCTCCTGTGGTACGCATCGCCTCATTGAATTTCTCAGAGGATAAACGATCCACAGTCTCCTTTGCTCTATCGATTTTCATGCCGATCGCAAATGTTATTGCATGGATTATCGCCGGGCAAATGAGCACGATTGGGTCTTGGCGAATGGGTACCTACGTGCCGGCAGCCGTCATGCTAGTCTCTACATTTGTAAGTATGAGTTTGCTCAAAGAGAGTATCATCTCCGCCTCAAGAGTAAACCACGAGAATAAAAGCAACCCGATAAATTATAAGACCCTCATGATTTCTACAGGGCTTGGATTGTTGGTTATGTGCTGTATCGGAATGGGTTTTGTCAGAGACAGCATAATCAATTGGGGGCCAACCATATTGATAGGAATGACCAGATTATCCACGGAAATTGCCCTGCGTGTTTCATTGGTCATACCTATACTCAGCATTCTTGGCGTTGTTTTGAGTAAGTACTTGTTTTCGTTAATACGCAATAACCCATACCATACACTGACTTTGATGCTAACTATATCAGCAGGATGGGCTGCGGCGCTATTGATACTAGAGCCGGCGTATGCCCTTTTATTTGCATTGTTCCTTGCCCTACTCAGTATGTTTTTAGCGGGTGCAAATCCCATGGTTACCTCATTAATTCCTATGATGTTCGAGAGGACGGGCCGTGTAGGGACCGTCGCTGGAATCGTGGATTGTTCGTTTTATATCGGGTCCAGCCTCTCGGGAATCGCCACCGGTCTCATTACTGTAAAATACGGATGGGATAACGTTATCCAGATTTGGCTTGCTGTAGGTTTGATAGTGGCCGTACTTTCGTATGCCAGTGGCAAACTATTCTACAAGCATGTACAATCCAAACAAGCCGCATGACCGCGTTTCACTTTGCAGCTGGCCACAGACAGAATCACACATCATAAAAGAACACTGAGGAGGTTCGTATGCATACAGTTGAACAGCATGTAAGGATGCTTGCCTGCCCAAAAGGTAAGATTGATATTGTACTGGATACGGATGCGTATAATGAGATCGACGACCAATTTGCGATCGCCTATGCAATCAAATCTCCGGAAAAGCTGAACGTTTTGGCGCTGTATGCTGCGCCGTTCCACAATAAACGCTCCACATGTCCGCAAGATGGTATGGAGAAAAGCCACCATGAAATTAACAAAATCCTTCGACTGGCCAAAGATAACAGATTGGTTTTGAAAGGATCCGCAAACTATCTCCCCAATGAAAATACGTATGTGGAATCACCGGCGGCGCTGGACCTCGTACAGCGTGCCATGCAGTACTCATCCGAGCATCCGTTGTATGTGGTTGCCATTGGCGCCATTACCAATATCGCATCAGCCATACTGATGCAGCCGGCTATCACTGAACGTATGGTTGTAATTTGGCTTGGCGGAAACAGTCTTGAATGGCCTGACTCCAAAGAATTCAATATGATGCAGGATGTTGCAGCGGCGCGCGTGCTGTACGGGTCGCACACCCCAGTTGTCATGCTGCCGTGTTTGGGGGTTGTCAGCGCCTTTACAACCACAGGCCCGGAACTCACTTATTGGTTGGCGGGGAAGGGTGAATTAGCGAACTATCTGGTTACGCAAACTATTGAAGAAGCAAACCGCTATGCCAAAGGCCGTGTTTGGTCCAGACCGATATGGGACGTAGCAGCTGTGGCGTGGCTGATGAATGAAAACAATCAGTTTATGCTTGATAAATTGGTTCATCTGCCGATTCCTCAGTACGACCATCACTATTCCTTTGATCCCCGGCAACCGCTGTGCAAATATGTTTTTCATATTAACCGGGATGCACTTTTCGAAGATCTTTTTTCGAAAATAGCCAGCAGCTAAACGGCGTATCGAAACGATTGCCTTTTTTACCCGGTACCAAAGCCAACGATATTCCAATCATAATATTTATGGAGAAAGGGTGGATACAATGCCTAATTACCTTACAGAGGGACATCGCGGATTTTGTTCGGATTATCCAGAGAACACATTGGAATCCTTTGAAGCGGCTATTGATCTTGGGGTTGATGGAGTTGAGTTTGATATTTGGCTGACCAAGGATAAAGAGCCTATTATTATGCACGATGAAAGCGCTTATCGGACAACAGGAGTAGACCGCAGTGTAAAGGACATGACCCTTCAAGAGATAAAGCAGCTGGATGCAGGATCAAAATTCAATTCTGCATTCGCGGGCTGCCAGGTACCCACGCTGTCCGAATTGCTGGATCTTGTCGCAAGAAAGCGTCCGTCGCTGCTCCTTGGTGTGGAAATTAAAGATTTTACCGAGGAAACGGTCGATATTACAGTTTCCCGCCTGAAAGAAAAAGGATTTTTCGAGCAGAGCATGTTCTACTGTTTCAACGCAAGAATCATACAATATTTACGGACACGCTATCATGCCAAGGTGCTGGGTTATCCCGATTTCGCCATGAAGGAATTTGTTCCGGGAAGCTACGCCTATTATATAGACATCGGTATTTCAATGGCGGTATTGAAATCCGAAGTATTTCCGTTGATGGCCGCAAAAAACCTTCCCATGCATATGTACTGTGCAGACACCCTTGAGGACATTGCGTTATGCGAGAAGATGGGGGCGGTTGCAATCACTTCTAACAATGTTCGAGTAATGATGAGCGCCGTCAATAAAAAGTAATCAGGATCAATAAGGCCAGAATGTTTCTGTGAACAAAGTTTGCGCTGCTGGAGCACATTCTTTGGCAATTGAAAAATAAATCCTGCTGCTGCACGCAGATCGCCCAAACGCAAGAAAATAGAAGATAACAAGTCTTTATCTTCTGATACGCTGTGGCTTTCAAACGATTTCAATTTTAAGGAGTTGTGATAATGTATTTATCTGACAAGGAAGCGAGGGACCTCATCCTCGATATCGGACAGAAGATGGCCGCGGGCGGCTTTGTGACCGCGAATGACGGGAATATTACGGTTCGCGTAAGCGACAACGCCGTATGGGCAACGCCCACCGGCGTGAATAAAGGGGATATGACGCATGAAATGCTGATCAAAGTGGCGATTGACAGCGGCAAGGTACTGCAAGGCACATGGAATCCTACAACGGAGTTGGATATGCACCTTAACGTGTACCGAACAGACCATGAGATCGTTTCTACAGCGCACGCGCATCCCATAAATCTATCTGTACTGGCATGTGCGGGCATTGAGTTGGATCTGCCCAGCACGCCTGCAGCATCCATTATTGCCGGACGCGTACCTGTTGTACCGTTTTGTTGCTCAGGCACGAAAGCGCTTGCCGTGTCGATTATTCCGTATGTAAAAACTTTTAATCTGGTCAATCTCGCCAATCATGGTCCAATCTCCTGGGGCCGCTCGCCAAAGGAGGCATGGTTCCGCCTGGAGAATGCGGAAGCGTCTGCCAAGCTTGCGTTGAAGCTTTTGGAAATCGGCCGGTTTCGACCGATGAGCATGGAGCAGGTGAAAGAGATCGTCTCTTCTCATCACATCCGGATCAGCGATGAAGCGATGGTACGTGCTTATGATAAGATAGACAACCAGCAATCAGCCATACTGTTTACACAACTGCTGCAGCAGGCGGCGGATACTGCAGCAGTGTAGTACGCTGGCTGATTCTATCGCGATAGTGACTGCTGATCCGCACAAGCGGGGAGAGGCGAATAACGGGAGGATCCATACCGACAATGCAATAGCCCGCAAAAAGGCATGCACATTGCCGGTATCGGCGAGGCACAACAGCGCTGTCCATATAAGCTTCAGAGCGCGCGGCAAAGCAGTTTAACCCAGGGGTATGCTCTTGTGGGATATCGGAGAGGAAACGGGTTATAGACGCGTGGTATTTGCAAAGTGCCGCGCCGTGGCTGACAAGAGTTTCAGGCATTCCGGCCACAGGGGTTTGGGGTAACGGTCAAGGACGCGGAACGTTTCAAAGCTCATAACTCCGCTGTATTGTATCTGACGGAGTCCGTCGCAGAATCTGTCCCAATCTGCTATGCCCATAAACGGACCCATGTGCTGGTCTTTCAGACCGTCGTTATCATGTACGTGCAGCGTTTTGATCCGATGGCCTAGAATCAGTATTGTTTCGCGTAAATCCTTTGTACACAATATCGCATGACCGGTATCAAGACAGAATGAAAAAAGCTCTTCTCCTGCAATTACGTTTAAGTCATCAATATATTGGCAGGCTTCATAGGGATCGGAGCATACCGATGTAACAATACGGTTATTGTTTTGGGTAAACATATTTTCCAGACAGCATACGACGCCGTATTTTTTCAATGACGGAATCAGGGCGGTGTATAACTCGCGGTTCAGAGACCACTTTTCATCCAGCGTCAAACCGTTCTCATAGGGCAGATATGCCGGGTGAATGATCACATATTTGCATCCTAGAAAGGCGGACGCGGCAATGGCCATATGCAAGGCCTTCATAAGCGTTGCCTGAGCTGGTTTATTTTCCACATAACTGGGGAAGGGTGCATGTATCTGAGCGATTTCAATGTGATAGGTGTCCGCCGCAGCTTTCAACGGACGAAAATAGTCTATAACCTCTGCTTCCGTTTGATACAAGATCCCAAAGCGGGATCCCTCTTTGATCTTTTCGCCTGGAAGCTCATGATCCATGTTGAAATCAATGGCTTCAAATCCAGCGTCAGATAGCATCCGCATTCCTACATCATAACCGAATTGATCCAGTACGTGGGAGGATTGAATTCCAATTTTCATAGGGATTGCCTCCTGTATAAATTTGCCCTGATGCTGCCTGATCTCAAAGGAGATCAGGCAGCATCAGGGTATAGACGCGAGCTGGTTATTCCGTAGTTTGCAGCAGATCGATCACATAGTGAAGATTGGGAATCTCGGCAAACAGCATGTTTTTTACGTGTTTGTCCGGCTGTAGTATATCAGGAACCATAATCACTTTCAGACCTGCCCTATAGGCCGCCTGGACCCCGGTGGGAGAGTCTTCCAACGCGATACAGTCTGCAGGCGCAAGGTTCAAATGATCACAAGCCATAAGATAAATATCAGGTTCCGGTTTTCTCCGCTGGATATTGTCACCGCACAAAATAGTGTGAAAGTAACGGGTCAGACCTGCGTTGTCCAGGTACGGCCTGGCTGTTTGACTGACGGTAGAAGTTGCAACGGCAATTTTATAGTCCTTGGCTTTCAGAAAATCCAGCAGTTCAAATACACCGGCTTTCAAGGGCACCCCGTTCGTTTCGATAAACTGTTCGGTATAGTCAAAGCGCTGTTTGATGATTGGTTCTATATCAAAGGGTGTGTGGATGTGCTGGATAAAATACTGACAAGTATCTTCAAACGACATACCGACCGTTGTTTTGGCAAGATCTTCTGACAAGTCAATGCCAAAGTGTGTAAATGCCTGAGTCCATGTCCGAACCGCAAGATTCTCTGTATCAAATATCACACCGTCCATATCGAAAACGATCCCTTTAGCCATCCTGATATCCTTCTTTCGGTTATTATGGAAATCAAGCATCGACCGATAGGCGGTTATGCCGGGTTTTCTTCAACTTCAAACTGATCCCACGGGATCTGTACGGGCATATTATGGTTGATAACCTGATCAATATGCATGAGCAGAGGGAAATCCGCTTCGCTGATCAGCCCACGTGCCGCCATGCGCTGCACCGCCTGTGCGGTCCGGGTGGCGATGACAATGGACTCCAGCGTAATACCGCTGAGCTGCGCCATCGCGTCCGTGAAAGAAAGACCGTTTCCCAGCAAGGTGCCGATTAAACGTGTGCGACCGCCAAATACGGTTACGTACAGATCGCCGATGCCATAAATGATACTTTCATCATTGCCGCCTGCAATGCGCAGCAGCTTGCGCATTTCCCGTGCGCTTTGCCCAAAGAGCGCAGCCTGGGAGTTGTAGTGTTCCTTTCCCTTCTGCCCTTCCAGTTTCTCGGACAAACCAATCGCAAGTGTCACACCCAGTGCATACGCATTCTTCATGGCTACAGAGCATTCAACACCCGTAATATCAGTCGACAGACTGATATGGTAATATTCTGTGTTCAGCAACGCTTTCAGTTCCCGAAGCACACCGATACTTTCCCCGCAGAAGCATACCTCTGTAGGATCGAAATCCGCCAGTTCATAGCTTGTGCACGGGCCGCCTACGGCATTGATGCATAGCTTTTTTCCTTTGAGCTGCTGCTCATACCAATGCGGATATGTGGTGAGCGTTCCGTCCTCATTGACAATCATGCCTTTGGTTACCGAAAGAACCGGGAGTTCCGCAGGAATGATCTGCAGGACGTTATCTAAAAACCACTGTACACCAAAAGAGCTTACGCCGGAGATTAAAAGATCCGCGTCTGCAAGCGCCTGTTGCAGTTCTTCAAACTGAAAAAAACGGATACCCTTGGGCAGGGCCCTTTTCAAAGTGATATGATAGCCGTCCGCCTTGGCGCGTTCAATAATTTCCCGATCAAGAGGCGTTCCTACAAGTCGTACTTCATGCTTGTTGCTGGAAGCCGGAAAAGACATCGCCGAACCCATCATGCCTGCTCCGACAATCGTAATAATGCTCATGTTGATTCCTCTTTCATTCTGTCCTCGGCAAGTGAAACGGATTGCTGTGTATCAGTCATGAAACTCATCGTTTTTTCCGGCCAGGGAAAAAACGAATGCGCTATGCTGCATAGGCATTATATCGTTATGGGCTACATTGTTCAACGATGGCGTAAATAATGATAATCAATCATTAATAAACATCCGTGGCAAAAATGGTTTTTTAAAACCCGGGAAACGGAAGGACCGGAACACTGCTTATCGGCCGTATGGCCGTATACGATGCGGATGTAGTTTTCAGTGCTGTGTTTTACCGGCTGTAATCTTGCGCTTCTGCGCATACAGATAAAGACACTCAAAAAACATACTTCCGGTCACTGCAACCGAGCCGATAATCGCCGGATTGGAAGGGAAAGCCCTGAGCAGGGTCAGCAGAATGATGATGAGAACCATTGCCGAAAGCTGGACAGCGCTTCCTATCGTCAGCCATACGGTATGATATGTTTTCATCGCAATACCCCAGTAATATTGGCGGATAACGCTCAACACCGGCAACACGACACACGTGCGAATGACGGCTACACCCATTTGACTGAGAACCGGGCTTGTACCGATCAAAGTATTCATCAGCCAATAACCCAGTGGCGTGAATCCTATCAGGAACATCAGTAATGCTAATACGACGGCAATGTGTACGCTAAAAACAATGATCTGCTGCCGGTTGGAATAATCGTCCTCCATGAAATTCAGGATGACCTGATGAAACATTCCAGAAGCTGTATTAATAGACATAACAATTGTCCACGCGACAGCAAAAGTCGCAATCGCCAATTCGGGCGATATGGTCCGCGCCAGACCGCTGTTGATGAACGTGCCGACCAAACTCTGGATTAAAGCCATAGCAAATACAGGAATGGCGTAATGAGCCACGCCCTTGTTTGTAAGCGTTGTTCGATCTTTGCCTGCGATGGGCATTGCGTTCAATCGCACAATGTAGCCGGTCAGGCGTTTTTTTGTTCCCAGATACACCGCCGCGGCTTCTGTGATTCCGGTCAGCAAAAAAATCATGCCCGGTATGATGGAATCCCAGGAAACCTGAATTTTCGTGATCACCAGAATGATTAGACATGAAAGAACGACCCTTGAAAGTGTTCCGACAAATAGTATACGAGTTTGCCGTAGCCGAATGGCCAAACTCCCATAAATATCCCGAACGCAAAAGATGGCAGGCAAGATGACAAAGAACCGGAGGGTGAGTGCGGCCTGATGGGCAACCTGTGGGGGATTGCCCATCACGACCGTGAAAAGATAATAGCTGACAGGAGTGAAGGCTATAATGGCAAATATCAACGACACGAACCCCAGCATCAATAAATAGAAGTTTCTGGCGGTCAAAAAACTTCTGCCGTCATGTGACAGACCTGTGATGCACTGGCGTGATGTAGCGGTAGGGAATTGAAGGGTCTGGTACATGCTTTTGGCGACTGCAAACGCTGCCAGATACAGTTCCGGCTGTGATAGCCGTGCGATCCCGGCTAAGTACAGCGAATGCGTAACGGTAATTAAGGCGTTGGAGATTGCCAACGGCACAAAAAAATACAGCATCTGCTTTTTAATGACGAATGAACGGTTCAAGAGATTGCCGTATAGGTTCAAGCGAATGTCCTCCCATCGAGATTGCCCTATTATAGCACTAAAATCGTATCATTTTCCCATGGGAACGAAAATTATGCTTTTTTTATGGCGGCAACTGTCGGAATTGATGAAAAGAGCGGCTTATACCGCTCTGATGAGATGATACACCGTATGTTCATGATACCGATGGGACGATCTGTTAGCCCAGTATCCACCCCGCGCACAGGAAGGCCGATCATGAGAAGAGATCAGTTTCCGAACCCGGGATGCGTGATCAGCTAAACAGATCAACGGAATTCCGGGTTAAAGCATCCTGCACAGCTTTGACGTCGAGCGTTCGCGGCGTATTGCCGGTTTTTGCACAAAGCGCGGCAGCGATGCCGACAGACTGTCCCATGGCCATGCAGATAGACATAACGCGATAAGAAGCATGGGCCCTATGGGTACCGGATATAGCCCGACCCGTGACCAGGAGGTTTTCGGCTTTCAGAGGAACAAAGCAGCGGTACGGCAGGTCGTATGGCTTTGCATACTGTATGGAGGCGTCTGCCTGACCGGGACCGGAAGGATTGTGAATATCAACAATAAATTCAGCTTTGTGCACGATGACGTCAGGGAAACGGGCCCCTTGCAAGATTTCCTGTTCGGTAAGCACATAAGCTCCGCGAATGCGCCTTGTTTCACGCACACCGAGCGTTGTTGCGCTGGAAATGATGCGGCAGTTCTCATATCCCGGCAGATATTGCCGGAAGAACTTCACGAGCAGATCTATCTGCCGCCGCAGAACCAGTTCCGCATGGAAAATCTCGGATACTTTTGTCGCATCAACTCCGTTTTCCTGCGTGGTATTCACGCGCCGTTCACCCGGAACAGAGGTGCGGTGAAGCCTTACCGCAACAATGTTTTTCGGTAATATGCCATCATCACCGCAACGTTTGCAAAAATCCAGAAAGCGTTCGTTGTTCAGCTTCACATCGTCTACGTCGCCGATGCAGGCGATGCCGCAATCTTCATTCACACCGTCGATGGTAAATTCCAGCGTGACAGGCTGCATGAGGGAGTCTTCTTCCCTTCCCTTCTCGCAGGGAACACCAGCCAGGTATGCAATATCAGCGTCGCCGGTGGCATCGACGATCACCTTGCCTAGAAGCGCAAACGGGCCTTCCTTTCCCGAAAGAACCAGACCGCGCAGGGTTTCCTGTTCCCTGATCACATCAACAACCTTGGTTTGCAGGAAAACATGGATGTTTTCATGATTCACAAATTCCGCCAGAACAAGCTTTGCTTTTTCCGGGTCATGCGCCACGCCCGATATACCGAGCATATCATTATCAGGAACACCCAGAAGCCCTAACAGTTCGTCCCGCATCGTCCCTTGTGATACCATACCCAGAATCGGGCCGACATGTCCGGAAGTCAGCATGCCGCCCAGAATGCCGTAACGTTCGATCAATGCAACAGTCGCGCCTTCTCTGGCTGCGGCTACCGCCGCACAGATCCCCGACGGTCCGCCTCCCGCAACCAGCACGTCGAATGCCTGAGCTATCTGCACTTCCTGCTGATAAAGATATGTGTCCATAACAGCCTCTCCTTATTCGCCGAGGAATGCGCCCTGCTCTTTGAGTACGGCCCGGAGTTTTTCCGTTGGCACAGCCATTGGAAGAACCTGATCTGTGATAGCAAGCGTGGCTGCAGCGCCTGCGGCCTGTCCCAATACCATGCAGCAGGGAATCATGCGGGTGGCGGAAGCCGCTACTGAATCTGCCGATATTGCCCGCCCGGCCACCAGCAGATTATCTACGCTCTTTGGCAGCAGACATCCATAGGGAACGCCGAAATACGGACCATTGGTCAGAGGGTAGAAGGTCCCGCCGGGATCGGATTTATTATGCGTATCCATACAGGTGGCCATCACGGCAATCGTATCGTCGGGGACCAGACACGCGGTTACATCAGGAGCTGTCAGCTTTTGCAGACCTTCGATGTGGCGGGTTTCCCGTATGCCAATCGCAGCGGCGGTACCCATGAATTGTGCGTTTTCAAAACCAACGGCATATTTTTTCAGGAAAGCGTACACTTTGTATGCCTGCCGCATTCCTTCAAGCTCTGCCCGGGTCAAATCCTCCGCATTCGTTCCATCAACGTCCAGGATGCGCGTTACGTTCAAGCGGAATTGCCCCGGCACAACGCCCTCGAAGAGACATACTTCCGCTCTGGGAACGTCGCCCCATTCTTCTTGCATGTCACGGATCAGCCAGCTATAGGGGCCATAGAATGGCAAAATCTCTTCCTTGTGTTGAGCAATATGAGCCTTTACCCGCTCTGTATCTACATTGTAGAGGCGGAAAAACAGCGTGGCGGGCTGTATGTTGCCATCCGTTATATTACCCAGCACATAAGGAACGCCGGCTCTGGCGGCAACATCGGCATCCCCGGTTGCGTCGATGAAGATCTTGGCCCGGAGCACCTGCATGCCGCTTTTGTTGGCGACTACAACGCCTGTGATATGACCGTCTTCTTCAAGCACGTCAATAAATTGCGTGTGCAGCAAAAGTTCGGCGCCAGACTCCAAAATCATGGATGTGGTGACCTGTTTGAAGCATTCGTGGTCAAAGGGCCCAACATGCGCATGACCGATTTTATAGAATCCGGATTTGGGATCTTCTCCGGGGATATCTTTGGGGTCAATCGCACCACCAAGAGAAACCATTCGGTCCACAACATCCTTGAAAACGCCGCGGATAACCATCTGCTCGTTATTGGAGTCAAACGAAGTCATAAACGGACCGACCAGACCCATGGTTGCTGCGCCGCCGACACAGCCGTATTGTTCTACAACCAGCGTTTTAGCACCGCCTCTGGCAGCTGCTATGGCTGCACCGATGCCAGCAGGACCGCCGCCAAGCACCAGAACATCTACAGTGCGATACACCGACAATTCTTTACAAAACTTGATGTTTGTCATAATGTCTCCCTCAAAAATTAAGATATGCCGTGCCGATTATCACCGGCACGGCATGGGTTGAGCTATAGGAAGCGAGGATTATTCAGCTTGGCTGACAATATAAGCTTCGAGCTCTGCCCTGACCTCTTCACCGCCGTTGTTCGCCCAGTCGGATTGGAAGGTGGCCAGATCATCAATGGTACGTGTTCCGGACAGTACTTGCAAAATGAAGTCCTGCAAGCTTTTAAACAGTGACGTGTTGTACTTTGTGAAGGCTTCGGACGCGGGCATGAAAGTAAAGCGGTTGGGGACAAAAATTTCCGGAGTCTCCGCGGTCGCCTTAATGGTGATGGCGTTAAATGCCGCCCACTGTGCGTCGGATTTGCGGATGCGGGAAGGCCACTGCACTTCGTATGCCGGTTGATTGGTGGCATCGATGTACCAGTAGGAGTCACCGCGCTCGTTGGCGAAGATCGGATTGATCGGTTGGATCATACCCTTGTCGTCGTAGTTGAAGTGTACGCCCTCTACGCCGATGCATATGAATAGCTGATTCTGAACTTTCAAATTCATCCAGTTGATGGCATCAGCTGCATTCTTGGAGGAGCGCAGGATACATGAAATCTGGTTGAACGCTTCTGTGCGCATATAAGTGCAGGTTCCATCCGTGCCCTTGAGCGCGCCGATATAGCCAATATCGTCATAAGTGAGGTTGAGGTTCTCCATCTGGGCAGGTGTAGTAACCTGGACACCGGCACGGTTGGAGCATGCGATAATAGCTCTGCCGGAAGAGAACTTCTCGTTTACGGTCGAGTCTGTGTTAACGGCCCAGTCGGGGTCCAGCAAACCTTCGTTGTTTAGCTTGGTAAGGAACTCAATCATGGGCGCGAAACCGGGAGCTTCGGTCATGTAGTATACAGAACCGTCATCTGCGACCATCCAATCGCTGTAGATGCCGAAGGCGCAGGCGATCGTCTTGGGAATGACCCAGTTCTCATTACCTTCTGAGGCGGGTTTGTAGGGGCCTGAGAAAATAATGTATTCGTCGCCATAGTAGTCTTTCAGCGCCACGAGGCAGCTGTAGAATTCGTCTATGGTCGTCGGAATGCTCTCAATGCCCGCGGCCTGCATCAGGTCCCAGCGGCAAGCCATAAACGATGCGATTTCCTGGCTGTGCGGATACATGTACGGTACGCCATAGATGTTGCCGTCTTTGTCAGAGAGCGCTTTCCATGCGTCCGCGCTGTTGCCGGCAAGAATATCCTGGCCGTATGCATCCAGCAGGTCGTTGAGGGGCATTAGCGCGCCCTGTGCCATCAATGTGCGCCATTGGTTGACGTTGACGTTGATGACGTCATAGTCAGCACCGCCTGCGACATCCATG
>Ga0116164_10001827_pt1 | contig 15676 bp, 11 predicted proteins | sample AD_UKC109_MetaG_FD_89888 | JGI IMG/M metagenome (GOLD analysis project Ga0116164, IMG submission 89888) | Active sludge microbial communities of municipal wastewater-treating anaerobic digesters from Hong Kong - AD_UKC109_MetaG | ecosystem: Engineered > Bioreactor > Anaerobic > Digestate... | reverse complement strand
TTGGCCAATCCGGTGGAAACATTGATGCATGAATAATATCAATGGTAAATAAATCCAGGAAACAATGAATAATCGGTTCCTCAAATATGCCTGGCGAAACTTATGGCGGAATAAATTCCAAAGCGGAATTAATATTGCGGGTTTGGCCGTAGCAATAGCCGTTGTACTTTCCGTGGGGATTTATGTTCAAAGTGAATATGCTTACGATAATTTTCACTTGAAAGGGGACAGGCTTTATCGCCTTGGCTTTAAGAATTATGAGCAAGATGTCCTGGCCAGCGAAAGCCCTGAGTTTACGGCACCCATCGGTCCCGCCTGTAAGGAAGAAATTTCAGGCATTTTGAATTATACGCGCTTTGCTAATCCAGTTACGACTTATTTTTCCCACGGCGAGCAAGCTTTAAAGACCGACCAGGTCCTTTATGCGGACAGTACTTTTTTAGATTTGTTTTCCTTCACCTTACTTAATGGTAATCCCGGACAGGTACTGAGTAGTCCATATAGTGTTGTCTTGACCGATGCTATGGCAATGCGTCTTTATGGATCAACAGATATCGTGGGCAAAACCATACGTCTGAACTTTGGAGCGGATTATCTGATCACAGGGGTGGTCGAAGAACCTCCATTCAATTCATCCATTCGTTTTAACGCCCTGATTTCTTTTTCAACATTATATAAAGACCCTTCCAACTTCATGGGTTGGAATGGAGGTATGCGTTACATCACTTATCTGGAGTTGGATCCCCAAACCCCTGTTGAAGCGGTCGAAAAGCAGTTTCCCGATTTCATGTGGCGGCATATTAATGAATCCTATTCGGCTATTAATGATCGCTTCGATGCCGAACTACAACCGCTTTCAGCGATTCATTTACAGCATAATTACGACTCAGCGAGCTTACGAAGCAATTTAAGATACCTCAGTATCATTGCACTGGTCATCCTGCTGATTGCTTGCTTCAATTTCATCAATCAGTCTACTGCTCAAGCGGGAAAGAGAGCCCAAGAAGTCGGCATTCGTAAGACCCTTGGCGCGTTCCGGCCACAATTAATCAAGCAATTTTTAAGCGAAACATTACTGATCGTTCTTTTGGCAGCTGCCCTGGGAGTACTTTTTACCTGGGAATTAGTCCCTGTTTTACCCAATATATTTGGCAAGCCCTTAAATGCCGCGGGAATTTGGCAATGGCAGAGCCTGGTGCTTTTGGGTGCAGTTCTGCTAGTTACTGTATTTGGTGCCGGAATGTATCCTGCCTTATTTCTGGCCTCGCTGGATCCATCCAGGTCATTAAAAGGATCTTCCAGTCCACGGAATAAAATAGGATTGAGAAATGGCTTGGTCATATTCCAATTTGTTGCATCCATGATTTTGATTACCGGTACATTAATAATTGCGCAACAACTGCGATTCGCTGAAACCACTACACTAGGCTTCGAGAAAGAAAATGTTTTGGTTTTACCATTAATCGGGATTGAAACACAAGCTATGATCGATCCCCTTGAAGCAGAAATGCGTAAGCTAACACAGGTTGCAGGAGTAGCAGCATGTTCGGAATTACCGGGTAAAGGATTTACTTCCAATGGATACCTTCCTGAGGGTTTGAAAGACCCGATTCTCGTGAAGGTTGTGGATGTGGATGATGGTTTCTATGAATTATTCGGAATCAGGTTTAAGGAGGGGCGTCCATTGACACGGGACAACCCTGGAGACCGCCAGGATTACCTGGTCAATGAAGCCTTTATCCGGCAAATGAATTGGAGTGAGCCGATCGGTAAAAAGATTTCAAGAAATGGGGAACACCTTGTAAAAGGAGTTGTCGGAGATTTTCATTTCGCCTCCTTGCACGAACCGATCCAGCCGTTGATCATAACCTGCTCACCCTGGAACGATCATTTTGAAAACATGGTGGTCAAGCTGAAGCCAGGAAATGTTCAAGATGGAGTGGCTGCCATCCAAAGGACCTGGAAAAAGATTTTACCCGATGTTCCCATGGATCACTGGTTTTTAGATGACGCCTTAAATCAGGTGTATAACAGTGAAAGGCGGCTTCAAGGTGCCATTTCCTGGTGTGCAATTTTATCCGTTTTCATTGCACTATTGGGTATCATCAGCCTTACAACATACAGTGTGGAACAGCGATTTAAAGAGATCGGCATTCGAAAAGTATTGGGGGCCTCGACTACAACGATTATCGGAATGTTTTCCAGGAATTATCTGGGGCTGGTCGGTTTTGCGGTTGTTATCTCCACACCCGTATCGTATTACTTGATGCATAACTGGTTGATGGGTTTTGCCTACCGCATCGCTATGCCCTGGTGGACCTTTGCGCTTACCGGTTCATTGGCTTTGCTTTTTGCAATCGTCATCGTCACCTTTTTCAGTATTCGGGCTGCTAGTTCAAACCCGGCGCAGATCTTAAAAGATCAATAGTCATAATTATTAATTTTTTAAAAAACAGAGCAAATGTTACAATTAGCCATACCAATTCCGTCCGTCCCGGGTATTCAGGACATTGACATGGAAATGAATATCCAGGGGAAGAAACAAAAATTGCATTTCAAAGTCCAGGTGTTTACCTGGGATGAATGCGTGCATACCCTGGATGAACGCATCGAATGCATTCGTGATATCATTCGGGAATATGGCGAAGAATGGAGCATCTATCACATTGGATCGCCGACCGAGACCTTTGTTCCATTGACATTTATTCGGACTGACGATTGGAACCGTCAGCGAAAAATGATGATGGAAGTGCTTAAGGAAGGTTGAATGCGGAAGGTTGAATGTTGATTGGGAGTACAATGTGGAATTTCTCCTTGGAAACGATACGGAGAGGCGAGGGGACTCCGCATGACTCACTCAACAATAAATGGTCAATAATGAAACAGGCGGAAGCAAGTGTTATGGTGATTCCCGCCTAAAATTGTATAAGCATAAAATGAATAAAAATACCACAACGATGAATTGGAATGAAGTATTGAAAGGAACCTTGTATGCTGGAATGATGATGCTGGCACTTACGGTTCGTGGTCAGGAATCATTGACCATCCAGCAATGTATGGATTTGGTGGAGAAACAAAGTCTGGCGGTTCAGGCCAGTACGTTCGATTTGCATCGCGCGGAAATTAATTTGCGTGAAAGTAAGCAGGCACTATTGCCTGACCTCTCGGCGGATGGCCAATTTAGCTATAGCTTTGGTCGTACGATTGACCCGACGACCAACTTGTTTGAATCCCAGAATCTGGGGTTTAACAGTTTTAATCTGCGGAGCAGTGTCCCGGTATTTCAGGGTGGACAATTGCGACGTGAAATCATAGCTGCGCAGCAATCATTGGCAGCTTTGGATTTACGCAGTCAGGAGACCCGGTTGAATACCCGGATGGATGTGCTGTTGGCTTACATTACGCATTTGTTTGAAGCCGAGCGCATCAAGAATGCTGAAGGGCAAATGGCCATCTCTCAGCACCAGTTGGATCAGGTCGATGAACGCATCAAGGCGGAGGTAGCACCGGCGGTTGACCGCTTGCAATGGCAAGCCCAGCTTGCCCGCAATACACAGGATCGCATCCAGCGACTGAATGCCATGGAAAATGCCGGCCATCAGTTGCGTAACCTGCTGAACCTGGATCCGGAAGCTCCTTTGAATTTACAGGAACCGGATGTTTCGGGAGCAGTTGCTGAGGAAGCCTATTCCTTCAGCTCCGTCATGCAGCGATTGCTGAAAAGTCATCCCGGGCTTCAGGCAGACGCTCAAAACGTACTGCTGGCAGAAACGAATATTTCCATTGCGGAATCAAGATACCTGCCAACTCTGTATGCAGGTGCCAGCGTAAATACCAACTATTCAACCCTTGGTTCCACCTCTTATTTTGAGCAATTGAATCAAAACCTCGGGCTGGGTGTAGGGGTGGCCCTTAATGTTCCGATTTATGACCGGGGTAGCCGACGTGCCGAGGTGCATCGCCAGGAAAACGCGCTCAACCTGGCCCGCAATACCCAGGAACAAAACCTGAACAGGTTACAACAACAAGTGCAGCAGTTACTTACGGATCTGCGCAGTGCCCGGGAGGAAATGACAGCGGCTCAGTCAAATGTTGAATACCTGAAGACTACGTTGGACAATATGCAACAGCGGTTTGGACTTGGTATCGTCAATAATTATGAATTATTGGATGCGCAGAACCAATACGAACAAGCGGTTAACACGTTGACCATTGCTAAATTCGATTTGTTATACCGGCGCCTGGTCATTAATCTGCTGGAGGATGGCACCATCAACTAACTCGTGGCTTGAATTGTGAGGCGGATGAGAGGTTTCGCTGTTCAATCAAAAAAATGAACCGATTTCCTTGTTACCTTCGCAGGGCGAAATAATCAAGGGAAGTGCGATTGATTGACCGGATTTACATTAAGGTGCTTGCATGGCGGAGGCGCTACTTAAGAGACTACACTTTTGTCCTTTTGCTGGCGGTCTTGGTGGGCGTCGTTGCCGGACTGGCCTCTGTTTTGCTAAAGACCATAATTAATACGGTTGAAATCTATACCACGACCCTCACATCCAAGGGGTTTTTCCTCTTTGTGCCTTTATTGGGGATCCTGCTGGTCAGTGCTCTAAAGCGATTTTTCTTTCAGAAAGTATCGACCTTTTCAGGAATCGGCAGCATCATTTATTCGATCGCTCGTACGAATGCGCGTATCCCCGGGATGCTTATGTATACCCGGATGATCACCTCGGGCCTGACAATGGGTTTCGGGGGTAGCGCCGGGCTGGAGGCTCCGGCCGTGGTTACAGGTAGCGCTATTGGCAGCAATCTGGCATCCTTTTTTAATCTAGGGCACAAGTTCAGAACGCTGTTCATTGGGTGTGGATCAGCTGCTGGTCTGGCCGCTATTTTTAATGCTCCGGTTGCTGGTACTTTGTTTGCGCTGGAGGTATTAATCCCCCATTTTTCTACCGAGATATTTATTCCGGTACTCATCTCTGCTGCCTCCGGTAGTTTGTTTTCCCAGCTTTTTATGGATGGTGAAGTACTGTTTCAAATATCGGAAGTGTCGGTGTTTAAGGCGAATGAGGTTCCGCTCGTTGTCCTGTTGGGGTTGCTTTCAGGAGTTACCAGCATCTATTATACGAAAGTTGGAGGTTGGGTACAGAACCAATTGAAGCAAATGGAGAGCTGGTATCTTAGGGCTATTGTGGGCGGATTATTGTTAGGCGGCCTGCTTTACGCATTTCCCTTATTTTATGGGGAAGGATACCTGAGTGTCCGGTTTTTACTGGACCATGAGGTAAACGGACTCTACGAATCCTCTTTGTTCAGCTTTTTACCTGGTACAGCGCTTTTTTTGTCCATTTTTATGACCGCACTGGTTTTGTTGAAACCGATAGCCGCCAGCCTGACCCTGGGTGGAGGTGGTGATGGGGGAATGTTTGCTCCATCGTTTATCACCGGCGCGTATCTGGGATTTCTATTTTATACGCTGGTCATCTTGGCCTTTCCATCCTGGCAAATCAACCCGACAAATTTCATCCTGCTGGGGATGAGTGGTGTATTGGCAGGTGTCATGCATTCCCCGTTGACAGCTATCTTTCTGATCGCAGAAATGTCTGGAGGTTATACCCTGTTTATCCCATTGATGATCATAGTTGCTTGCGCTTATTTTATGAAATTGTACTTCCACCAGAAGCCGATCTACTTGCAATCCAAGTTATTGGAAGACATCAACTTTGAACACCAGGAAGCCATATCCCTGCATCAGATGGAGATGCAGGATCTATTGGAAACCGATTTGCGACAGATCAATCCGGAAACGAACCTTGGGGATCTGGTGAAAATTATTGCCAGTTCCCGGCGAAATATATTTCCGGTCGTTCAAGCCGGGCAATTAATGGGTGTGTTGCTTTTGGATGATATCCGTCCGATTATGTTTGACACCAGCCGGTATCAGGAGTTGAAAGTAAAAGATATGATGGTTCTTCCTCCAACTACCATCGAATGGAATGAACCGATGTCCTCGGTGCTCTCCAAGTTCGAGAAAACAGGAGCCTGGAACCTGCCGGTCCTTGATCAGGGAAAGTACAAAGGCTTCATATCGAAATCCAACATCCTGTCTGAATACCGGGAAGCATTAAGGAAGTCCAGGGATATTGATTAAGGAAAAGGGAGAAGGGAAAAGAAGTAAAAGAGGTATCACAGGTGAAACTCCCATAGTTCCCTGGCTTCAGTCTGAGCAAATCCTATCAAAGGCGAAATCCCACATAATCCCATGGCTTCAGCCTGGGGAATAAAAAATACAGGTTTTAGCAAAGAATCATATCCAGGTGGAATGCTGGACCTCCGTATCTTTGTGGAGTAGCCCTCTCACGTTAACAGTGGATATTTGCTTAAAGGAAAACACTGAATAATGAAGTTATTCGAGATGAGAAAGGAGTACCGGGCTCCTGAAATCAGTTTGGAGGATATGAATCCGGACCCTTTCACCCAATTTGAAGGGTGGTTTACAGAAGCCAGCGAACGCTATGGGGACCATACCAATGCCATGAGTCTGGCCACGGCTTCGGCTGGTGCCGCTCCTTCAATCAGGACTGTTCTCTTGAAGTCCTTTGACCGGGATGGATTTGTTTTCTTTACCAATTATGGAAGCCGTAAGGCCAAAGAGATCAACGAAAACCCACAAGTCGCGTTGATGTTCCCCTGGATCGAGATGCATCGCCAGGTGATCATAACCGGTACAGCCAGTAAAATATCAACTGCGGAATCGTTAACCTATTTTATATCCCGGCCGCGGGGAAGTCAGCTCGGCGCCTGGATATCTCAACAAAGCAGTGTGATCTCATCCCGTAAAGCGTTGATGATGCAGTGGGAGCATATGAAGGAAAAATTCAAGGATGGGAACATCCCGTTGCCCGATTTTTGGGGAGGCTACCGGGTTAAACCGGTCCACTTTGAGTTTTGGCAGGGGCAGGAAAACCGGCTACATGACCGTTTTTACTATTCTCCCCAGGACGATGGCGGGTGGGTGATCGAGCTTCTTTCACCGTGATATTGGATAATTTCAAGTGTTTGATATCGTATCGGTTATTAAACCACGATGGGATAGGACCACCTGGGACGAAAGTTGTAAGTAAGGATCTGAGCATTACTGGAGATGTACGGCAAATGCTGAAGCCATTTTATCGAGAATGGCTTTAACCGGTTTACTGCCAATGCCCATTTTTTGTTTAAAATCAAATGTAGATAATACTTCACCGGTAGCAGTTTGGATCAAAGAAGCATTAAAATTTGCAACACGTTCTCTCCAAAAATTTTGGTAGGTATACCGCAGGATGCAGTCAGATTGTTTTTCTTGAAACAGTTCCTGAGCGATCAGGCCGGACTGGGGTATGGAGAAAACAGTATCCGACACCTGTATGGAAACCGGTGCACCGGTGGGTAAGAAGGTAGACACCCGATTATTTGCAATCACTTTCCATTCCCTACGCATCATGGCTTGTTCGATTAAGGTTACCATACGGTCTTCCGTATTGGAATGTACTACTTTAACAGACGTTACCCTGGCGTTCGAAATGCTTTCAGAATCGTATTTAGGATTGGAGATGCAGCTTGCTTCCAGCAAGAAAATGGACAGCAGGAGTAAGGAAGTATATATCCGTTTCATTGCGATACTTTTCGCCAATTTACCTTTGTTGTCATCTTATAACTATTTGCATAATGTTAAACCGACTTAAATTGGAGTTAATTCTGGATGATAATTTAGTTCATCAGTAAATGTGAAAGGAATTGACCGGTAATGACCACTTTTCGCGGCAGGCGGAGGGTTACTCACAGTATCGCCCGGCGTATCCGCAGGAATTGATTGATTTTCTCCTCGATCATGTAGTAGGTCAGGAAACGCTATGGGATGCAGGCACGGGAAATGGGCAGCTGGCCAGGCAACTCGCTCCCGGTTTTACCCAGGTTTATGCTACGGATCATAGCGCTCAACAGCTGCGGTTTGCGCAGGGGCCTAAGCATGTTGCGTTCATCCATTGTCCTTCTGAAAACACCACCTTGGCAGATTCCTCGGTGGACCTCGTGACCATCGCCCAGGCCATCCATTGGTTTGATCTTCCTGCTTTTTATCGGGAGGTGAGGAGGGTCGCCAAACCCAACGCTAAAATAGCGGCATTAGGCTACGGATCCTTGCAAATCGCTGGGTTGGAGGAAGTGTTGCTTGCCTTTCACCGCAAGACCTTCGGAGAATTTCTTTCCATGGAAAGACAGCATGTCGATGAACATTACCGCAATCTTGACTTTCCGTTTGCGGAAGTTCCCAGCCCAGAATTTAGTCAATCTTTTGAATGGGGTATGGACCTTTTGGAAGGTTATTTTAATACCTGGTCCAGTGTACAAAAATACATCCAAAAATACGGCGTGAATCCGGTCGATAGTCTGATGGTCGAGATTAAGGAAATATTGCAGGAAGCACCAAAGGTTGGCGTTACATTTCCCTATTTCATTCGGCTGGGTACGATCAATGCGTAAAGATCACTTACCTTTTCCCTGGAGGATAACCAGGACGGTGTAAAACATAATTTTGATATCAAGTGCCAGGGACATGTTCTCCAGATAGAGTATGTCGAATTTCATGCGTTGCACCATCTGTTCTACGGTTGAAGCATAACCATATTTAACTTGTCCCCACGAGGTAATTCCCGGCCGGACTTTGAGGAGGTGTTTGAAGTGAGGGTCTTTTTGCAGGATTTTATTGATGTAGTAGCGTCTTTCGGGGCGTGGTCCAACCAAAGACATATCTCCTTTTAGGACGTTCCAAAACTGTGGTATTTCGTCGAGGCGCCATTTTCGCATAATTCGACCCCACGGCGTACACCGTTCATCATCGGAATGGGACAATTGGGGCCCATTAGGTTCGGCATCCACAAACATGGATCTAAACTTAATGATGTTAAATGGTTCACCTCCCTGGCCGACTCGCTCTTGCGTAAAAAAGATAGGTCCGGGAGAAGATAACTGTACCCGGATGATGATGTAAATGATGAGTGGAAACAGGATGACTAATGCAATCAGACTGATTATGATATCCATAAGCCGCTTGACCATTTTCTCCCACTTGGGCATTAGTACAGGCTGGATCTCAATCAATATGGCGCCGTATACATGGTTCATTTTTACGGTACCCAACATGATGTCGTACATGTCCGGGGTGATCTTCACCAAGACCCGGTCATCGTAATCAAACAGGATATTCAGGATGCTTTTCAGTCGGTTGTGTTCCGACGTTTCAATGGCGATCAATACCTCTTCGATTTCCTGATGTTCAATGATATCCGGTAGCTCGGAAATATTACCCAACTTAGGAAGATACTGGGCCAGTAGGTTTTTTGATTTACTATTGCTGTCAATGAAGCCAACAAATTTATGGCCCAATTTTTTCGGGCGGGAGATGATGTCCTGATACAATTCCAAAGCAGTTGTGTCTCCACCAATGATGATGGTGTTATAAGCGACCAGACCAGCTTTTAATTTGCGGGAAGCCCGGGTGAGCAGGATCATCCTCGAAGTTACCGTGAGTAGAAAATGCAGGGAGAAGAGCGTCAGAAAGGACTGGTAATAGGTCCGGTAATTGACAATAAAATCGTCAAGGATAAGGGTAAAAAACAGAAAGACGACGCCCATGAAGCTCAGGAAAAAGGTCCTGGTGAAGGTCGCCAGGCGGGAAAGTCGGTAGATGTCGTTGTATTTGTCAAAGATGTAATAAAAGAGAATCCATCCGATCGGGATGATCACCACGGCATAGAAGTAGTTGATGTCGTTCAAGTCAGCCGGGAGCAGGATGGAGCCATTCTCCAGATTTTTTCGGTAAATAAAGAACAAGGTCCAGGCAAGCGCTGCCATGAGGAAATCGGCAGCGATGTATATCCGCGTATCTAACAGGCGTCTCTGGCGATTCATCTACAGATGTAACAATTTAATATTATCCAGATATACAGACCCTTCCGATAGGGTATCCGGTAGCTCTGCCCGGAATACAACCTGATATTCCGTAAGGTCGGACAATTGTACATCGGGGGTAAAGTTAATATATATTTTGTTCCAGTCTGCTTTGGGAAACAGGGCCAGCTTATAATTGATCACCGGGTTAAGGCCCGAAGCCACACCCCGTAGTCCTATTTGCAGTAATACATCTCCTTTGTAATGCATTTCCATCCAGATAGGCGTGCCATCTTTGGGCAGTTGGGTTAGGGCTGCAGAAGTCGTAACCTCAATGACAGGGTGCGCTTTGGTGAGATTCGCCGTACCCGCACCCGTTCCACCAATGCCAATACCCGGAAGAATCCTGAGATGCGTAAAACTGTCCTGATCCAGGTCCAGGTCCAGTGAAAGCTGGTCGCGAAAAGGTTCCAGCCATCGAAATTTTACACCGTCTTTATAAGTAAAAACGGGCTGGATTGATTCAGTGCTCCCGGGCTGGGTAGAGGGTGCTATAATAGCAGGCTCCAGCATGGGATAGAAAGCAGGATAGAGTTGAAGCCCATTTTCACGAACCCCGGGAAAAATGGTAATGTTCTTGTTGTAACTTGGAAAGCCGATGGGAGCAATGGCATTTGTTCGGAAAGCTCCTAAAAAGCCTTCCGAGCCATACAGATGATATTCTGTAATGTCCTGGTCTGAATTAATTTCGGAGTTACGAAGGTAAAAAATGGCCGGATGCAATTCCAGATAGGTGAATGCAGGGATATCTTTAAAACACCCTGAAATGAAACCTCCTGCGAAGATCAGGATCACCACCATCAGCCACTTAAAGGACCGCATGTGAAGCTTTGATCTTCTCCATAATCCGGAATGCGATATCGAGTGCGCGGGTACCGTCTTCAAGATCAACCAGGACAGGCCGGTCTTCCTGGATACTCTGCAGAAATTTTCTCAACTCATCAACAATGGCATTGTTGGGTTGAACGACCGGACTTTCAAGCTTAATGTATTTTCGTCCATTACCCGTATCGAGAGGAATGTACTCTGAAACCTGATCCGGACTGATTTCATCAGCAAGCTGTACGATTTGAACTTCTTTTTCAAGGAAGTCGATGGATACATAACAGTGCGGTTGAAACAAGCGTAACTTGCGCATGTTTTTTAAGGAGATTCTGCTTGCGGTCAGGTTGACCGTGGCGCCGTTTTCAAATACGATCCGGGCATTGCAAATATCCGGTTCCCGGGAGATGACGGCCACGCCATTGGCATGGATTTCTTTAACCGGAGCATGGATCAGGTGCAGAATCAGATCCAGATCATGGATCATCAGATCGAGGACAACGGATACATCCGTGCCTCGCGGATTAAACTGGGCAAGACGATGCCCCTCGATGAACATGGGTTCAAATCCATAGGGTTCTATTGCCTGAAAAGCCGGATTAAACCGTTCCACATGGCCTACCTGAACTTTTAAGCCCTTACTTTTGGCCAATTGCAACAATTCCCTGGCTTCCAGCATGGTAGCACAAACAGGTTTTTCAATGAATACGTGTTTACCTGCAATCAGGGCTTCCGAGGCAAGCGCGTAATGGGTGCCGGTTGGTGTGACAATATCCAGGATATCACAAGATGCTACCAGAGAAGTATAATCGTCAAATGCCTGCACGCCAAACTCAGTAGTAACCATTTCACGGGTATCCGGGTTGGTGTCGTAAAACCCAACCAACTCGTATTCAGGTATTTGTTGGATGCACCGCAAGTGGATTTTTCCCAGATGCCCGGCACCGGCGACTCCTATGCGCATAATTGGCAGATTAGATTGGATTTATCCATCCGTTGTTAAATAACCAGGCTATCAACAGGATAGCGGCCAGTAAAACGATAAATGTACGCATCGATTGCTTCATATAGCTGGCAAGTTGTAAGATGTCCTTCCGGTGACCAGGATAACGATTTAGGAGATCTTCCTTTTCCGAGCCGGGTTGAAACAACATTTTGGGTGAAATTTCAATCTTCGACCGGCTTAGTTTTCTGGAAAGTTTTAATACTTTGATCCGGTAATAGATATTGGTCACCAATAGTGCCGCGACCAATAAAATCATGCTAACAATCAGAATCCAATGCATACGTTTTTGAATCCGTTCCTACCTGCAAAAGTAACACAAATAGCCAAGTCCATTCTTATCGCTCTGGGGGTTTATGCCTCATGCACTCTTTCGGGGCAGGAGCCGACGCTCAGCTATTACCTTCCCGATATAAATTACAATCCCAACATAACTACGCCGGCAGCATTTCTTGGCCACGAGGTAGGTGCGTGGCACGTAAGTCATGACCGGCTGTATCAATACATGCTGCTGCTCGCCCGCGAATCGGATCGTATTACGGTCGAAGAATATGCCCGCACGTATGAAGCCCGACCGCTTTTGTTATTAACCATTACGTCCGCAGCAAATCAGCGGAACATCAAGGCCATTCAGGCAAAGCACCAGGCCTGGTGCGATCCCGGTCAGGATGTGGGTATGGACCCTGAGGATATGCCGACAGTATTGTACCAGGGATATAGCATCCATGGCAACGAGCCCAGCGGTGCCAATGCTGCCTTGTTGACGGCATATTATCTGGCAGCAGGACAGAGCAAAGAGGTCATGGATATATTGGATCACGTGGTGGTTTTATTCGATCCTTGTTTTAACCCCGATGGGTTGCAGCGATTTTCAGGTTGGGTAAACAGTTACAAGGGACAGGAATTGATCGCTGATCCGGCCTCGGAAGAATTGCATGAACCTTGGCCGGGTGGCCGTACAAATCACTACTGGTTCGATCTTAACCGGGACTGGATGCTGCTGCAACATCCCGAATCCCGTGGCCGCGTAGCCAATTTTTACGCCTGGAGGCCCAATATTCTGACGGACCACCATGAAATGGGTTCTAATAGTACGTTCTTTTTTATGCCGGGTGATCAGCGACGCGTACATCCTTTGACTCCGAAAATAAACCAGGAACTCACCTTTGCAATAGCTGAATACCATGTCAAAGCATTGGATAGTATCGGTTCCCTGTATTTTTCACAGCAGAATTACGATGACTATTACTATGGGAAAGGCTCTTCCTATCCCGATATGAACGGATGTGTGGGAATCCTCTTTGAGCAGGCGTCAGCACGCGGCCACCTCAGGGAAACGGACAATGGGTTGCTCTCATTTCCATACGCCATCCGCAATCACGTGAATACGGCATTATCGACCTATCGTGCGGCAATCGGGCTACGTAAAGACTTGTTGATCTATCAACGGCAGTTTTTTATTGACAATGCGAAAGAAGCAAAGTCATTCCCAGTCAAAGCGTATGTCTTTCAGGACAAAAACGATCCGGTAAAGGTTACCCGCCTGGTGGATCAACTCAAGCAACAACAAATTAACATTTACCACCTAAAACAACCCGTTTCTGTTCAGGGTAAAGCTTTCGATGAAGATGCCTACATCATCCCTATGGATCAGACCCAGTACCGGGTGGTGCGCGCTTTGTTTGAAACGATAACGCATTTTGAAGACAGTATCTTCTACGACATATCCACCTGGACCATGCCTCTTGCCTATAATGTGGAATACGCCACACTGGATGCCAAAAGTTTCCGTCCGGAATTGGTGGGCAATCCGGCAGACGGAATGATCAAGCCGGGAATGATCCAGGGTGGAAAAGCAAGTTATGCCTATATGGTTCCCTGGGAGGATTACTATACGCCTTCGATCGCATATCAGCTTTTATCCAAAGGATTGCATGTACGTGTAAACAATGAGCCGCTTAAGGGTGTGGTGGGCATGGAGCACAGAGACTTTGCGGCCGGGTGCCTTATCCTTCCGGTAGCCAACCAGTCCATGGATCCGGATGCCATCCATGCTTTGCTTGAATCACTATGTCAGAAATTGGGTGTAAATGCTTATGCATTGTCCAGTGGGTATACCCACCCGATCAACCTGGGTAGTCCCAATACATCAGCAATCCAGGAACCAAAGATAGCCCTGGTTATTGGAGAAGGCATCCAGTCAAGTGATGCCGGTGAGATTTGGTTCATGCTGGATCAGCGCTTTGAGATACCTGTCACATTAATTCCCTCGACAGATTTTTCCCGCTTGGATTTGAATCGTTATACGACGGTCATCATCCCGGATGGATCACCCCGTATCAGTCAGGCAGGCGTAGAACAATTGAAGTCCTGGGTGCAAGGAGGAGGCATTCTCATAAATATGGAGGGTGCCGCACTTTGGGCAACATCCAATAGCCTCGCCAAAGTAGGTCGCAAAAGCCTGAAGGGAAATGATACCACCTTGCCTTATGGAGAACTTGGTGATTATCAGCGTACGCGATACATAGCCGGCGCCATCATGCAGGCAAAAATGGACCTCACTCATCCGCTTTCGTTTGGCTATACCCGGGAGCAAGTGCCTGTTTTCCGACGTGGAAACACCTTATTCGATTCACCGGTCAATAAAAATGCGGCCCCGGTTCTTTATACCGACCATGCGCGGTTAAGTGGTTATGTGCCGTCAGCCTATTTGAGCGAACTCGATGGAAGCCCGGAGGTGATCGTCAATCAATTAGGTCGTGGGCGGGTCATCAATTTTGCGGATGACCTCAATTTCAGGGCATTTTGGTACGGAACAACCAAGCTCATGATGAACGGGATTTTTTTTGGATCTATGATCTCATCCAACGCCTGCGAGCGGGTAGGGGAATGAAACGGTGGCAAATGATAATGGCCGGTTCATTGGTATTTTTTACGAATAGGTGACCGTTCGTACGGTCATGGACGTATTATTCCTTCTTTAATTCTTTGGTTTATTGAGTTGGTTTAGTAGTCTATTAAACTTAGGTTGAAGTCTTTTAACCGGACTACCTGTCGGTTTCTGTCTAAGTTGGTACTCGCAAGGCGCATTAATCCGGTTGATTGACCGGTAAATTGCCTGAAATGGTTATTATTGGGTATCAAAATTTACCGAGATGACAAGGTATCTGAACCTGACAATTCTGCTCCTGCTTTCCTATTTTTCAATTGATGCACAACCCATCATTCGCTATCCGGCCATAAGTCCGGACGGTCAGTCCATTGCCTTTTCTTTCCAGGGAGACATCTGGGTGGCTAAATCAGATGGATCGGCCCCACAGCGGCTGACCATCCATGAAGCATATGAGTATGAGCCGCACTGGAGTCCTGATGGGATGTCCATTGTATTTATTGGCAACCGGTTTGGCAATGATGATCTCTTTACGGTAGATCGTGAAGGTAAATCCGTCAAGCGGCTGACCTATCACTCTGCAGCCGACCGTGAACCCTGCTGGGGCTCGGATGGCCAGATTTATTTTACAACCAACCGGGACTTCACTTCGGTCGAACGGGAATATGAAATTCATACGATACCTGCTCAGGGTGGTACTCCAGGTCGTTTGCTGGATGCACTGGGATATAACCCTGTGCTTTCCCCGGATGGGAAAATGATTGCCTTCGAACGTGGATCCTGCCGGATTAGCCGGGAGGATTATCGCGGTCCGGCAAACCGGGATATATGGATTTACCACATCCCTTCCAAAACCTATCATCAGATCACCAGTTTTGATGGCCAGGATATCGAGCCAGCCTGGGGCAAAGACAATCAATTGTATTGGTTGTCCGCACAAGACGGACGTTACAATCTATTTGCAGCTCCCATAA
>Ga0116164_10001825_pt1 | contig 15683 bp, 7 predicted proteins | sample AD_UKC109_MetaG_FD_89888 | JGI IMG/M metagenome (GOLD analysis project Ga0116164, IMG submission 89888) | Active sludge microbial communities of municipal wastewater-treating anaerobic digesters from Hong Kong - AD_UKC109_MetaG | ecosystem: Engineered > Bioreactor > Anaerobic > Digestate... | reverse complement strand
CCAGGACAAAGTATCCGGCGACATCGATCTGAGCTCGGCCGACCAGGAGGACATCAGCAACCTGATCAATATTGCCCTCCAGGATATCAAATCGATCGAAGTACTGAAGGATGCCGGGGCTACGGCCATCTATGGAGCCAAAGGCGCCGACGGGGTTTTGCTCATTGAAACGAAAAAAGGGAAAATGGGCGACGTCCAATTCCAGTACCAATACAAGCACAGTCTCAACATCCAACCCCCCCCTGTTCCTATGCTCAACGGGGATGAATACATTATGCTCCAACTCGAACAACTGCACAACGCCCGGGGTACTTTTGAATTACCCCGTGAAATTGCCTACGACCCCGATTTCGACGATTTTTACAACTACTCGGCCAATACCGACTGGCTGGGCGCCATCACCCAGTTGGGAAGCACCATGGACCATTACTTCTCCCTGGCTGGCGGTGGCGATAAAACCCGGTATTCTGCATCCTTCAGTTTTGTCGATGAAAAAGGAACGACCATTAACACAAATTCCCAGTGGTTTTCTACCCGGATCAACCTCGATTACATCCTTTCGACCAAGTTGATGTTCTCGATCCTCTTTAGCTACACAACCCGGCAGGTCGACAATAACATTTCGGTTGGCGGCCGTAACATTCGCGAAATGGCCTACATCAAAGCCCCCAACATGAGCATTTATGAATACGACCAAGAAGGCGAACTGACCGGAGAATACTTCACCCCGATCCAAAGTTACCAGGGGGGGGGCGGCTCGTATTACAACCCGGTAGCCGTAGGGCGGTTGGGAAGCAACGACCGGAAAGAAACCAGCCTCGAAAATACCTTCAAATTGCGCTATACCTTCACCGACTGGCTCCGTTTCTGGCAAACCATATCGTTCCAGTACACAGGTTCGAAAAGCAATAACTTTCTTCCGTACAATGCCCTGGGGGTCGACTGGCTCGACTGGCAGGTGAACAAAGCCGAAGAGTCGAACAACATTTCGTCGGCCATCCGAACCGAATCGCAGTTGGCTTTCAATGCTCCTTTCGATGCCAAAGTGCACGATTTATCGGGAGCTATTTCCTGGGTAACCGCCCAGTCGAATTACGAATGGATGAACCTGCAGGTAAACAGAACCCCTTCCGTCGATATCCAGGATCCGGCCAACAATTCCCAGATCAACTGGATCGGTTCTGGTTCGGGCGATTCGCGCGAACTGGGCGCCGTTCTGAACGTGAATTACAAATTGCTCGACCGCTATATGGTACAGATCAATTCCCGTGCCGATGCCAACTCCGCCTTCGGGCAAAACGACCGTTGGGGTTTGTTCTACGGGCTTTCTCTGGGCTGGCGTTTTTCGAGCGAACCCTTCCTTTCGATGGTCGACTGGCTGGGAGAAAGCAAACTACGTGTCAGCTGGGGAACAGCCGGGCGTCCGCCGTCTGATCCCTATGCCCGCTTTGCCCTTTATGAAACTTCGGGATCGGGAACCTATGCCGGAAATCCCGCCATTATTCCTTCCCGGATCCAGCTCGATAACCTGAAGTGGGAAAACGTCGAGTCGTTTAATGTGGGCATCAATATCAATCTTTTTGAGGATCGCTTTTATCTCGAAGCCGATGTATACAATAAAAAGACGACCGACATTCTTTTCCGGGATTATGATTTGCCCTATTCATCCGGGTACGATCAACTTCGTTTTTTTAACGGGGGCGAAATGACCAATAACGGATGGGAATTGATGCTCAATTATAAAATAATGAAGAAAAAGGACCTGACATGGTCGGTGTATTTCAATACCTCGAACAACGTCAATCGCTTTACCAAACTGCCCGATAATTTCAACAACGAAAGCTCCACGTCGATCGGCCCCGGCGAATACCCGCGGCGGATCCTCGAAGGCGAACCCATCGGCTCTTTCTTTGGATTTGAATACCTCGGGGTTTGGTCGAAAGATGCCGATGTGGTGGCTACCGATGCCGATGGTAAACCCATTTATGACGCCGATGGCAAAGCGATCCCGCTCACTTATATGGGAACCTATACCTTTAAAGGTGGCGATGCCCGTTACAACGACCGGAACCACGACGGGAAAATCGACCTCAACGATGTGACCTACATTGGCGACTCGAACCCCGATTACATGGGCGGCTTCGGAACATCTTTTTCCTACAAAAACTTTGATGTCTCACTAAGCTTTCATTACCGGGTTGGATTCGATATTATCAATGGAATTGCGATCCAGACCGAAGGCATGGACAGCAAGAACAACCAAAGCAAAGCCGTTTTACGACGCTGGCGGGTCGAAGGGCAAAACGAACCCAACATGCTGCCCCGCGCCTACGAAAACCATCCGGCCAATAACCTGGGATCGGATCGTTACGTGGAGCCCGGCGACTTTCTGCGGCTGAATAACGTGAAAATCGGGTATAAGGTGCCACGAAGCTTTTGCGAACGCTTGTATATGAAGCGCATAGAGCTGGCTTTGAGCGCCCGTAAACTCTTTACCCTGACCAATTATTCGGGACAAGACCCGGAAGTGGGGCAGGATGCCAGCGACCCGTTCTGGATCGGCGTCGATTATGCCCGTACCCCGCCGCCCCGTATGGTCACCTTTAGTGCATCGCTGTTTTTCTGATCAGGCTCGTGTATATGAATAGTAGAATAGAAGATATGAAACGAAAACTGAAATACATACTTATCGTGTTGCTGCCGCTCGTACAACTCTCGTGCGACAGTTGGCTCGAAATGCTCCCGCCGAGCGGATTGACCCGCGAAGAATTCTGGCAAACAAAGGAAGATGTTGAGGCTGTGCTCATGGGAGCCTATAGCTCATTTGCCGCACTCGATAACCTGTTGTTCATCCATGGTGAGGTACGGGCCGACCTTGTTGCCGACGATACCAACACCGATGAATCGGTCCGGAACATGATGAACGGAAATATCTATTCCGATAATTGGCTGAGCAACTGGGCCGATTTTTATAAAGTGATTAATTATTGCAACGAGGTCATCGATAATGCACCCGCTGTTCAGGAAATCGATAAAACATTTACCGATTACCAGTTGCGGGGATTTATGTCGGAAGCCTATTTCCTGAGAGGACTGGCTTATTTTTATCTGGTGCGGATCTTTGGCGATGTTCCCCTGGTGTTGCAGCCCAGTGAAACCGACGACAGCGACTTTTATTTGCCCAAATCGGGCAGCGATTCCATTTTGGGGTACATCACAAACGATTTATTGGAAGCCCGAAAATATTTATCCGATAATTATCTTACCCTGATGGAGATCAAAGGGCGCGCTTCGAAGGAAGCTTGTGAAGCCCTGCTGGCCGATATCGCTCTCTGGCAATTCGACTACGAAGCAGTCATTGAACACGTCGACAACATCATTCGTGCCGATAAAATTGAGTTGATGCCCAGTGCCCGCTGGTTTGAAAATTTTTATCCCGGTAATTCACTCGAGAGTATATTTGAATTCCAGTTCGACGAACGGCAAAACCAGCGCAACGACCTTTACGGAATGATGAACCAGAATGCCCGGAACATCGATCCCAGTACACGGGCGCTGAATATGTTTGCCCGGCGCTACGCCGACGAACCGTTCCGGGGAGAAGATATCTCGATCCGAAAGAACAGCGAAACCGATTTTACTATTTGGAAGTATGTGGGTCAATCGCCCGACGGCCGTACCACCCGCTCCGGTATCTATCAGTACAGCGCCAACTGGATTGTTTATCGGTATGCCGATGTTCTGCTCATGAAAGCCGAAGCACTATCACAACTGGGGCGCTACACCGAGGCCATGGAAATTCTGAACGAAATCCGCGATCGCGCCAAAGTGCCCGCCCTCAGTATTGCCAACTCGGCCCAGGCATACGAAGACGCCATTTTGGAAGAACGTGCCCTCGAACTGGCTTTTGAAGGAAAACGCTGGTTCGACCTGGTACGCATGGGCAGGAGAAACGATTATGCCCGCAAGGATCAGTTGATTGAAATCATCATCCGGAATGTGCCCTCAACACAGAAACGGATTCTGGCATCGAAACTGACCAATCCTTTAGGCTGGTATATGCCTATTTATAAATACGAATTGGAACGGAACCTGAATTTGGTTCAAAATCCCTATTATAACCGGTAAGAAAATGAGAAAGTTTTTATTCCTATTCGGATGGATATCCATGACGCTGATGATGCAGTCGTGCGATAAAGGAGGGGATCCCATCGACCCGGGTTTTGAAGACATGGAGCGCTTAACCATATACGATTACATTGTCGAAAACGACTCTTTGTTTTCCAGGTTCCGGCAGATCCTGATTGCCGGCGGGCTCGATAAAACCCTTGCGGCGTACAATCCCAACGGCGACGATTATACGCTCTTTCTGCCCACGAACGAAGCCATCGATCAATTTATCGCCGGCAGCCCTGCTTTTGCCTCTTTTGAAGAACTACTGAAGGATAGTGTTTATGCGGCAGCCATGGCCCGCTATCACGTGGTGAATATGGGGATCATTACCAATGAGTTTCCTTTTGGCGCCTTGCCCGAACTGAACCTGACCGGTCAATACCTGACTGTTCAGTTCGAAATCGGAGAAGACAGTTCGTATTACAAAATCAACAACGAAGCGCCCGTCATGTATGGAAACATCGAAGTCTCGAACGGATGGATCCATCTGATCAGCAAAGCACTCACACCGGTTAATTTCAGTACCTTTCAGTGGCTGGAACAAAACCCGCAGTTTTCCATTTTTACCGAAGCGGTTCGTCAAACCGGATTCAATCAGTTGCTTTCCCAGATCATTCAGAGCGACACCATCAGCATCAATCCCCTTACCTTGTTTGTTGAACCCGATAGTGTGTACCAGCGATACAATATTCATCGGTTTGAGGATCTGGCTATGTGGTTAAGCCCCGATAACCAGGAATACACCAATCCGTACAACAGCCTCTACAACTTTGTGGGTTACCATATCCTCGACGGGAGTCACTTCCTGTCCGATTTTGAGAATGACCTGGAGGGCGTTGAAAATGTGTCTACCAATTACAGTACAAAGGGGAATGCCCCGGTAAATATCAACGATCAGGAACTCGATTTGCTGATCAACCGGGGACGAACGATTACCGATACACTGGTTTCGGAAAAATTTGATACAACGTTTGCCTATTTACGCATTACCTTTTACTACGACCTGAGCAACAATCTTACCCAGAGCGGTGCGGTGCATGTCATCAACGAGGTTATGCTGCCCAAAAAAGCCATTGCGCAGGACAAAAGCTACGAGTTTTATGAAGAACCGCTCTTCTATCAGTTCCGGCTCGAAGGAGGTGAGTTCGTGGTCGAAGATCAGTCGCTGCTTACTTCGATTTCCTGGACCGGCAAAGTGGACGAAATCTATTTTGTCAAGTCCGACGACGACGATGAACAAGCCTGGAACCGGGATTATATCCTGATCGACGGCGATTTTTCGATCAATTACAAAATATCGCCCATAGCCCCGGGAAACTACGAAATGCGGCTACGAGCCCATTCGTTCAGCGCTCAAAACGCCCTCGTCGAGGTGTTCCTCGATGGAGTGAAAATTGGCGGACTGATTGATCTGACCCGGTCCGGGTCGGTTAACTGGCCTTATTACGAACACGTTTTGGGGAAAGTTTCCTTTTTGGAATATGCCAGTCACGACATTACGGTGAAAACATTGATCCCCGGAAGATTTATCTGGGATGTTGTCATTTTTGAAAAGGAAGATTAAAATAGAGGAGCATGAAAAAATACCTGTATATCATCGTTGTAACTTCTCTTTCCCTTTTTATCGGGTGCGAGCAGTATTGGGAAGAGCATTATGGGGAAATTCCCGAAACGGTTGACCAAAAAATGTGGGACAACCTGAAATCCCATTCCGAGGTGTCTTCTTTTGTCGCCCTTATGGAACAATACAAATTGGATACCTTGTTTGGGTACAACGAAACATTTACCCTGTTTGTTCCCGGAAATGAGGCAATTGCTCGTTTTCAAGCCAATAATGTACTCGATACGACCGTGTTGATGTATCATATCCTGAAACATTTCATCAATCCGGTAAACATTCAGGGAGCCAAAAAAATTCAGACGCTTCGCCTGAAATTTGCCCAGTTCGAAAAGAAAAATGGCGACTATTTATACGATAATATTCCGGTTACGTATTCCAGTCCCTTATTTCTCGACGGGCGTTATTTTATCATCAGCGAAGTAGCTCAACCCAGGCCCAGTCTCTACGAATACATTTCGATGTACATTCCCGCCCTGAAACAATACATCGACGATCAGGACTCGATTATTCTCGATAAAGAACGGAGCAAACCCCTGGGTTTCGACGAAGAAGGGAACACGGTATACGATTCGGTGATTACTGTGATCAACCTCTTCGAAGAAGAATTTTTTGAAGTCTCTGAGGAATTTCGTTTGAAAACAGCCACCCTGGTTTTTCCGAAGGGAGACCTGTACAACCAGGGCCTGGCCGAAATGGCGGGAAAACTTGGAATCGGGAATCAGCCGGGCGATATTCCCGAAGAATGGCAACAGGATGTGCTGATCCCGTATCTCATCGAAAGCGGTTTGTTCCCGAATCTTTTGGAACCAAGAGCTTTTACAGTCGACTCGGTTAAGAATATTTTGGGCGATAGCGTATACATCGCGTATCAACCGGTTGAAAAGACCCTTTGCAGTAACGGTTATGCATACAATTACAACGCCTTCAGTGTGCCCGACACTCTTTTCCAAACACCGCTGCGAAGCGAAGGAGAACGCTTTCTGGAGGTAATTGGAAGCAACCGTTTTGCATGGAACGACAGTGTGGTTACCATCGTCGAAAGCGACCAGACTTTTGTACCTACAGCCCAGCACATCACCGGCACGTCGAACGACTCGGTGCTTGTGGTCAATTTCCCCAATGCCTATGACGGAAAATTTACCATCGAATTGAAAACAAAACCCCAGTTTCCGCGCCGTTATCTCATGCTGGTGCGAACCCATATGGATTACGGAGGAATTTACGATATATACGTAAATGATGTGCTGGTTAAAACCATCGATTATTACGATTTCACCCGGATGAGGGGTGTGGTTCCAAGTGTTGTCCCCGGTGTGAACCATGTGAAATTTGGCCGTTTCATCAAATTCGATTTCTGGGTGGAAAACATAACAGAATATGGCGCCGTAACCGTGAAGTTTGAATACAAAGGACCCACAAACATCAAAGGTTCAGCCCTGTTCCTCGACTATTTCGAGTTGTTGCCGGAGTCGAAGATCCATACAATTACGAATAATCCGTAAAAAACCCGATAATTTGAACGCGTTCTACACATCTAAATAATTGTGCGATGATTGAAAAAAACATATACATGAACGGTTTGCGCTTGTTTTTTTGCGTATTCTTCATTTTGGGAATGCAACATGCTGAGGCTGCTACCTTTTTACCCCCTTCATCGGGAAATAAAGCTGGCGCTACCTTTCGTTCCGAAGAATCCGGTTTTGTAAAGGGATCTGTACGGAGTACAAAGGGAGAATTTTTGGCCGGTGTTTCCGTCAAAGTGAAGGGAACCACAATTTCCACATTTACCGATGCCAACGGAATATTCACGATCGAGGGCGCAGGGGAAAATCCGGTTCTCGTTTTTTCATTGAAAGGATATCGCTCCGAAGAACGGGCTGCTGTTTCGCCCGCTATGGAAGTAGTGCTCACCAAAGGAAAACCCAATCGGGTGGGAGCAAAAGATTCTTCCGATTTGTTGCTGATTACGGGTCTGGTTCTTTCGCCCGAAAACAAACCGGTTTCCAACGTTTCGGTGAGTGTGGAGGGATCGCGTGACCAGCCCGCCTTTACCGACGAATCGGGAACGTTTACGGTAAAAGCACCGGCCGGAAATCTCTGGCTCAATGTGGCCCCTGCTTCCGATTACAAGCGAAAAAGAGTGTTTATTGCCAACCGCGAATCCATTGTGGTTCAGGTAACCCCGCTCGAGCTAAACGGCGGCGACGACCTTGTGTTGCTCATGGGGCAGCCCTTTACGGTTAAAAACATAGCTTCGTCATTCTCCGACATGAACCTGGGCGATGTTCAGCATTCAGCCGTTCTTTCCATCGACCGGTATATGCAGGGGCGCGTTGCCGGCCTGCATTCCATCAATCAGTCGGGCGACCCGGCCAGCGGTGCTGTAACCTTTATCCGGGGTATCAATTCCCTGAATGCGACCACGCAACCCTTATACCTGGTCGACGGGGCGATCATGGAATCGACCGGGATCTTCGGATCGGTCATCAACGGGTACAATTACAATCCGCTTCTGGCTATCAATCCCCTCGACATCTCCAGCGCCACTGTTTTGAAGGATGCTGTTTTTGCTGCTGCCTATGGCTCAAAAGCATCGAACGGGCTCATCATGATCGAAACCCTCGATCCCAGCGCCACAGAAACTTCTTTTGAGATCGACATCCGGCGGGGTCTTTCGCTGAAACCCGAGCGAAACATTCCCCAAATGAATGCCCTACAACATAAAACGCTGACCAAAGAGTTAATATACTCGTCGGGCCTGCTCGAAGAGGATATTGAGGAAATGTATCCCAACCTTTTTGTCGACCGTAGCGATGACCGTTTTATCGACTACCAGCACAATACCGATTGGCAGCAACTTATTTTTGACAATGCTTCGTTTACCAACCTGAACATCAAAGTGAAGGGAGGGGATGAAATTGCCCGTTACGGACTTTCGTTTGGTTATTACAACAACAACGGAATCATACGCAATACACAATACGACGGATACAACCTTCGCTTTGTCAGCCTGGTGAATATTTTTACCTGGTTGCGCATGAATGCTTCTGTTTCGTTCAATACCAGCGAATCGGAGTTAAAAGAGTCGGCCTTTGTGGAAGAAACAAGCCCCATTCTTTCCAGCCTCGCGAAATCACCTATGCTGAATCCGTACCAATACGATGCGGATAAATTGGAAACATCGATGCTTTCCGAAGTCGATGAGCTGGGCGTGAGCAATCCCCTGGCCACCATCGAAAATTTCGAGGCAAACAGCCGAAATTATCACATTAATACAACGCTGGGTTTTGAAGTCGATTTTTCAAAGAAATTGTATTTGCGTACGAATGTAGGAATCATATACAACTCGCTGAAAGAAAAATTGTTCATGCCCAACAAGGGAATGGAACTCTATTACAACGAAGAAGCCCATAATGTGGCCAAGGCTTCCACCAACACGTTCAACGGCTTCACAAACAACACGATGTTTGTTTACGATACCGAAATAGCGAACGACCATGTTTTTAATTCCACTACCGGTTTCAACATAATGACCAATCAGTTTCAGTACGATTGGGGTGTGGCAAAAAATGCCCATATAAACGATGAATACCGGATGCTTCAGGATGGTATTGACAATTTGCGGGAACTGGGAGGGCAGAACCGGAACTGGAACTGGGTTTCGGTGTACGAAAAGCTTTCCTATTCCTACCAGGACAAATACCTGGCAACAGTCACGGTTTCCCTCGACGGATCGTCGCGCCTGGGCCGCGATGCCCGGCAAACCCTGAACCTGTTTGGACAGCCCTTCGGACTGTTCTATTCAGCCGGTTTGGGATGGAGGGTTTCGAGCGAATCTTTTCTGAATCAAGTCCGGTGGATCGATGAGTTGAAAATACGCGCTTCCGTGGGGCGCACCGGTAACGACGATATTGGCGAATCGAGCGCTACCAATTATTACCGAACTCTTCAGTATCGCGAGTCGAGCGGTCTGGTCCCGGTTACCATGCCCAACTATAACCTTACATATGAGTTTGTCGATCAAATGAATGCCGGGGTCGATGTGGCCCTGTGGGGAAGTCGTTTCCGCGCTCATTTCGACCTGTTTCAGACAAGCATTAGCAACCTGTTGATTTATCAGCCCCTCGAAGCGTATATTGGCTACGACTTCCGTCCCGAAAATGCAGGTAAAATGACCAATGTGGGATGGGATGCTTCGGTGTTTGTCCGCCTGGTGAACGGCAAACACTTCCGCTGGGATATGGAAGCCAATCTGTCGCACGCACGCAATACAATCACCGCAATTCCCAACGAAATGCAAATATCGAACGTGAATGGGCATTACGAATTGGCAAACAAGGTTGGTGAAACCGCCAGCAGTTTTTACGGATATCGTTTCTTGGGCGTTTATGCCTCAACATCCGAAGCACAGGAGGCAGGTCTGGTAAACAACAAGGGCGTTGCCTACCGGGGTGGCGATGTTATTTATGAGGATATTTCGGGTCCCAATGGCGAACCCGATAAGGTAATCAACAACTACGACAAAACGGTGCTGGGATCGCCGTTTCCGGAACTGATCGGAGGATTTACCAATACCTTCCGTTATAAGAACTGGACTCTTAGCGCTTTCCTGAATTTTGTGAGCGGTAACGAAGTGTTTAATTATTTGCGCTACAAAAACGAAGCGATGATCGATTTTTCCAACCAGAGCCAAAATGTACTGAACCGTTGGCAGTACGAGGGACAGCTTAGCGATGTTCCCCGGGCGCTTTGGGGCGATCCGGTAGGGAATACAGCATTTTCGTCGCGTTGGATCGAAGACGGATCGTACCTCCGTTTGAAAAGCGTTTCGTTGAGCTACAAAATTCCCCGGGAGTTTCTGCTTTTTAAACATGCAGAATTTTATGTGTCGGCATCCAATCTGCTCACTTTTTCAAAATATTTGGGCTACGACCCCGAATATGCCTATTCCTACCGCTTAAGCGAACAGGGGATTGATTATGGTACCGCACCCCACCCCAGACAGTTTTTGATTGGAATAAAATTAGGATTATAACTGCTTCGATATGAACAAGTTTATGACATTTTTTCGTCCGTTTGCCCTCCTGCTTCTCTTGCTGGGATCCCTTTCTTCCTGCGAAGATTTTTTTCATCCCGATCAGGATATTACGGTTACGGAAGACATGCTTTATTCCGATTGGTATGAGTACCGTTCGGCGATTCTGGGTCTGTATGCCCTTCAGCAGGACCTGGTTGAACAACTTGTTGTTCTGGGTGAATTGAGGGCCGATTTGCTGACAGTGACCCCAAATGCCGATGCCGATTTAATGGAAATCTACAACTTCAATGTTTCCAAAACCAATAAATATGCTTCGCCCGATGCATTTTTCAAGCTCATCGCTGCGACCAACCGTTTTATTGCCACCATCGAACGCGAAAAACCCTATGTGCAGGATGCTTCGAAGGAAATCAATAATTACGACCGGCTCTATGGCGAAGCGCTTTGTATGAGGGCCTGGGCGTATTTCAATGCCGCACGGATTTACGGAAAGGTTCCGTTTATCGACCAGGCTCTTACGACCATTGAGGACATTGATGCCTACGTAAATTCACCGGGTACGTACACCGACAGTGTGATTGTGTACACCATCGATGGTTATGCAAACGACACGATACCGCCTCAGGTCGTGACCCTCGAAAAGAAAGTTTTCGAACTCGACCGGATTATCCGCCACTTTGCCAACGAACTCGAAACCAAGGTGAAAGAAGTAGGCGTGAACCATTACATCGAAAACGACGACAACACATGGGAAGTAACCATCTGGAGCCGTTGGTCCTACCATACCTTGCTGGGACAGATGTATCTTACCCTGGGCGATATTACCCAGGCAGCCGATCACTTTGAGACCGTTGTGCTTAATGGAACCGAAAACGACCAGTTTCAAATAACCAGCGCTTTTGCCGGTAATAACTGGGCCAATATTTTTCGTTTTATCGACAGTCGGGAACACATTTTTACTCTTTGGTTCAATAAAGCCAACCAGCAGCAAAACGAACTGCAACGCTTGTTCGAACCCTGGGGCCCCAACGATTATATGTTGAAGCCTACCCGCTCGTGTGTGCACAAATGGGAAACCGAATGGAGGGGATCTTCCATCCGTTACGACTACGACCGGCCCGACAGTACCAAAACCCTTAACCCGGGTACTCCCAGCGATTATTACCGCGGATATGGCGCTTCGTACCTTTATGTGAGAGGTCAATCGTATATCGATGGCAATACCTATATGAAGATGTTGGAGCACAAAATGAATGAGGAAGACCGGAGCGTGGAAACCATCATGGAAAATGTCGATACAATAGTGTACAAATATTCGAATGGACGGGATGTTTTCGATCAGGATCCGAATCTTATCGTGTACCGCGCTGCCAGCGTGAACCTATATCTGGGCGAAATATATACCTACCTGAAATTTAAGGATGCAAGTGGTAATATCACCTCCAATACTTTATTAGCCCTGAAAGTTGTGAACGATGGCAGCTTCTACGATGTGGCAACCAACCGAACCCAGTTAGGGATCAGGGGCAGGGTGGGCTTGCCGGGTTTCGAAATCCAAAACATTGTTTTTGAATTCGATCCCTTTACAAACGAAGTGATTGGCTGGAAAAATCTAAGCGGGAACCTGCCGGCCAAACAAAGCCGGCTTGAGGACCAGATCATGGACGAGCGGGCCCGCGAGCTGGCCTTTGAGGGCGAACGTTTTTACGACCTGATGCGCGTGGCCAAACGCCGCAACGATCCTTCGTATCTGGCTTCCCGGGTTTCGGAAAAATACCCTCCCGGGCAACGGCAGCAGATCTATAACCTGCTCTTGAATGAGGAAAATTGGTACATCCGGTATTTCGAATAAAGAAATTGCATTGTTGAAAAACAGAAAAGGTCACACGGGTTAAATCTCATGTGGCCTTTTCTGTCAATTATTGTAGAATCTCAACCTCAACCTCAACCTTCTATTCCAGATAAGTATACCCATACAGGCCCGAACGGTAATTCGACAGGAATTCCTTTCCTTCCTGCGCGGTGATCTTTCCCTGCTTTACCGAACTGGTTACCCAGGTTTCGACGGTGCGGACCATTTTCTTGGGATTGTACTGGACGTAATCGAGTACTTCGGCCACGGTTTCCCCGTCGATTACCTGATCGACATGGTAGCCCTTTTCGTTCACCGAAACGTGTACGGCATTTGTGTCGCCAAACAGGTTGTGCAAATCGCCCAGAATTTCCTGGTAGGCTCCTACGAGAAAAACGCCAATGTAATACGATTCGGTCGATTTTAAGCGGTGCAGGGGCAGGTAGTACGATATGTTCTTTGTGGCAATAAAATTGTCGATTTTTCCATCCGAGTCGCATGTAATGTCCTGCAAAGTAGCATTGATCACGGGTTTTTCTTCCAGCCGGTGGAGGGGCATGATTGGGAAAATCTGGTCGATGGCCCAGGAGTCGGGCAGTGACTGAAACAGTGAGAAGTTGCAGAAATATTTATCGGCCAGCATTTTGGGTAGTTGTTTTAATTCGTAGGGAGCATGTTTCATCTCAATGGTCATATTAAATACTTCACGGGCAATGCTCCAGAACAAACGTTCCACCATAGCCCGGGTTTTCAGGTCGACCAGGTTCAGGCTGAATCGATCGAGGGTTTCCTCGCGGATCTGTTGCGCGTCGTGCCAGTTTTCGAGCATCCTGCTTTGGTTTAGTTCTTCCCAGATGGAATACATTTCCTGAACCAATTCGTGATCGTCGGGCTGAACTTTGTCCTTCTCGTCGTCCCACTCGGGAAGAGTGGCTGTTTCGAGTACTTCAAAAACCAGCACCGAATGGTGCGCGGTGAGTGAGCGCCCCGATTCAGTAATGATGTTGGGGTGGGGGATTCCGTTCTTATCGCTAACATCGACAAACGTGCTCACCGAGTCGTTCACGTATTCCTGTACCGAGTAGTTCACACTGCTTTCGCTGTTCGACGAACGGGTACCGTCGTAATCCACTCCCAGCCCTCCGCCAATATCCACAAATTCGATTTTGAAGCCCAGTTTGTATAATTCGGCATAAAACTGGGAGGCTTCGCGGAGCGCATTTTTGATGCGACGGATTTTGGTGATCTGGCTTCCGATGTGAAAATGGATAAAGCGGAAGCAATCTTCCAGTTTGTTCTTCTGGAGGAAGTCGACTGCTTCGAGCAGTTCGCTCGACGAGAGACCAAATTTGCTGACATCGCCTCCCGAACTTTCCCATTTTCCGGCTCCAGAGCTGGCCAGTTTGATTCGGATACCTATGTTGGGACGGATTTTCAAGCGTTTAGCAATGGAGGCGATTAGTTTTAGTTCGTTCAGCTTTTCGACGACGATGAAAATCCGTTTGCCCATTTTTTGCGCCAACAGGGCCAGTTCAATGTAGTCTTCGTCTTTGTAACCGTTGCATACAATCAGCGATTCGGGATCGGTATTAATGGCAATAATGGCATGCAATTCGGGTTTTGACCCGGCTTCGAGCCCGATGTTGTATTTTTGTCCATGACTTACAATCTCTTCAACCACGGGCCGCATCTGGTTCACCTTAATCGGGTAAATGATGTAGTTCTGGGCTTTGTATTCATACTCTTTCGCGGCTGCCTGGAAACACTGGGATATTGTGTCGATCTGGTTGTCGAGAATGTCGGGGAAACGAACCAGCATGGGGCAGGAAACATCGCGAAGCGACAACTCGTCGATCAATTCTTTCAGGTCGACTGCAGCCGCACCTTTTTTGGGGGTTACAATCACATGGCCTTCGGCGTTGATCGAAAAATAATCAACCCCCCAGCCGTTAATGTTGTATAATTCAGCAGAATCTTCAATGCGCCATTTTCTCATTTCATAAACATACTTAACGATGAATACCTTTTTTCAAAAAGCAAGTACGAAAATAGCAATCAAATTGATTCGCAGGGTGTTTTTTTGTATCGAAACGCATTTTTTTCGGAATAGGAGCGGAAACACAACTTCCCGACATCATTTGAAAGCAATTTAAATAGAAACCGACTTATCCCTGTTGAAACGAAAAACGGTCCTGCGAATTCAAATCGCAGAACCGTTTGTAAAAAAGAATAATCCTGTAAATGGCTGTTTAAGCCGATCGGGGATGAAAAATCAGAAGAGGCTGAAGACGACTGTTACACCGGCCATAACAACCGACACCATCGTCATCAGTTTAATAAGGATGTTGAGCGAGGGACCTGAGGTGTCTTTAAAGGGGTCGCCCACAGTGTCGCCTACAACAGCTGCCTTATGGGGTGCGCTTCCTTTTCCGCCCAGGTTTCCTTTTTCGATGTATTTTTTGGCATTATCCCAGGCCCCTCCGGCATTGTTCAACATTACGGCAAGGGTAAAGCCCGTGGTAAGGCCGCCAACCAGCAAGCCTACCACTCCGGCAACGCCCAGAATGATGCCCACTACAACAGGTACGGCAATAGCCAGCAAAGAGGGCACCAACATTTCGCGTTGGGCTCCTTTGGTAGAAATGGCTACACACTTCGCATACTCGGGTTTTGCGGTACCTTTGAGGATTCCCGGGATTTCGCGAAACTGCCGACGCACTTCATCCACCATGGCACCTGCAGCACGGCCTACGGCTTTCATGGTCATGGCACAGAACACAAAGGCCATCATGGCGCCCAAAAACAAACCGGCGAGCAGCATGGGATTGAAAAGCGATAAATCGTAAAACGAAGAAAAGTCGAGCAGGGAAGCCTGGGTAATCACTACCTGCCGGGATCCTTCTACGGCTGGAGTCGATGCATCGAGAACAAACTGAATGCCGTTCTGGACCTGATCGATCCCGTCGGCTAACTGGTGTTTGAGCCAGATTTTTATTTCT
>Ga0116164_10001822_pt1 | contig 15695 bp, 15 predicted proteins | sample AD_UKC109_MetaG_FD_89888 | JGI IMG/M metagenome (GOLD analysis project Ga0116164, IMG submission 89888) | Active sludge microbial communities of municipal wastewater-treating anaerobic digesters from Hong Kong - AD_UKC109_MetaG | ecosystem: Engineered > Bioreactor > Anaerobic > Digestate... | reverse complement strand
GACAATCCGGGAAAAGTTTAACTTTTCGGGCAGACCATCATTCCCCGATGACCAGGACAAGATCTCATCTCGTTATGGGAGTCATTGTAATGCTCGCTATCTTCGGAGCTGGTTGTATGACTAAGGACAATCAAAAGGGGACGGAGGCTGGGGGGACGAAGGTCCTCCTGGAGACGAACATGGGCGATATCACGATCCAGCTTTACGACGACATGCCCGTCACCGCGGGCAACTTCAAGAAGCTCGTAAACGACGGATTTTACGACGGTGTGATATTCCATCGGGTCATCGACGGGTTCATGATCCAGGGCGGCGATCCCACGGGGACGGGCCGCGGCGGTCCAGGCTACACGATCAAAGACGAGTTCACAGACCACAACAAAAACGACAGGGGGACGATCTCCATGGCGAACGCCGGCCCCAACACCGGCGGCAGCCAGTTCTTCATAAACCTCGTCGACAACAACTATCTGGACACGATGCATCCAGTCTTCGGCAAGGTCGTCGACGGCATGGACGTGGTGGACAGCATCGGAAAGGTGAAGACCGGGTTCGGAGACCGTCCCATCGAAGATGTGGTGATCGTCAAGGCGAAGGTAATATCCTGAGCCTTCGCCCTTTTTGAGACCATCTTCTCCCGTTTCTGAGCGCTCTCAGCATTTAGCATTTATCTCAATCTGCATCTTGGAAGCAGGCTACAGAGCCGTCACAACCTGTAAATACCTTTTAAGATGATGGGTGAAGTGATAAAGGCGATGGAGGTCATTGAATCTGGATCGGAGAGATGTGCGAGAGTTCGCACCCGTTTTCGCGATATCTCTTTTTGCCCTTCTTCTGAGGATGGCCCCTTTCAGGGGCGCCATCGTCGGCGGAGACGTTCTCTTCTTCGGCTCGGACGCCTTCTACCACATGAGGAGGGTCCTCTACACCGTTGACCACTTTCCCTCCACCCTCTGGTTTGACTCCTACCTTGACTACCCGAGAGGCCTTGAGCTATTGTGGCCGCCGCTATTCGATCAGCTTATCGCGGGATCGGCCCACCTCCTGGGGGCCGAAACCCAGAGGGAGATCGCGATCGTCGGCTCCATCGTCCCACCGATCCTGGGGTCTCTGACCATCGTCGCCCTCTACTTTCTGGCCCGGGAGCTTTTCGGGAGGAAAACGGGGCTTCTGGCCGCACTATTTCTTGCGATCAACCCACAGCACGCCAGTGCCTCCATCTTCGGCCGGCCCGACCATCACGTCTTTGAGACCTTCCTTCTGGTGAACATCCTCCTCTTTCTCGTCATCGCCCAGAAGGGACCTGATAAAAGGGGATTGTCTGCGGCCGTCGCCGGAGTTTTAATGGCATCGCTGGCCTACACCTGGATCGGAGCTGCCGCTTATTTCGGAATCTTTTTCGGCTACGTTCTGATCCAGACCACCATCGACCTCCGCCGAAGGGCGCCCCCGCAGGGTGACCTTCTGGCCTTCATCGTCGCCTTCGGTGTGGCGGCGATCCTAATCTTTCCCTTCTGGAAGAAGGCGTGGCTTTTTCCCTCCTTTTTGGGGGTGGCCGGAATCTTGTTGTTGATTGTCGTCCTCTTGGCCCTCTACCAGCCGTTCCTTGAGAGGGACCTTCCCTGGGCAGCGTTTCCTTTGGTGGTCATCGTTATCGGATACGTGCTCTTGATATCGATCTACTCCTTCGGCCAGTCGATGGGAATCCACCACCTCCTCGACCAGGGCTTCGGCTACTTCTTCGGCGGCAACCTCTCCGGGAAGGTGGCGGAGGCAGTTCCTCTTCACAGTGCGGTTGATCCCTTTTCCGTCGCGGGGTTCAATTTGACGATAGCGGTGATGGGATTTGCTCACCTCTGGAGATCAGACATCGACCGGTCTCAGCTGCTGTTCCTGGTCTGGACCGTCTCGGTCCTCGTTCTCGCCGTCTTCCAGAACCGGTTCTTGTACGTCTTTTCCGCCAGCATGTCGATCCTCATGGCCCTCTTCTTCTTCCGGGCGGCGGCGATCGTCGGCAGCTGGAGTTGGACCAGAAGAGACCGAGATCTTTCGAAGATCATCCCGAAAATACTTCTCATCCTCCTTCTCCTCCCCTCGGCGGCCAGCTTTGCGGGAGCCTTCTCGGTCCGTCCCGCCATCGTCGAGGACGGCTGGAACGAGTCCCTCTCGTGGCTTGAGAGAAACTCTGCAACGACCAGAAACTTTACGGAACCGAACCAGACGCCAGAATACGGGGTCCTCTCGTGGTGGGATCGGGGCAACTGGATCCTCTATCAGTCGAGAAGGCCGGTGGTGGCCAATGGTTTTCAAGCCGGAGCCGAGGATGCGGCCCGGTTCTTCTTATCAGGCGACGAGGTAGAAGGGTTAGAGATCCTGGATGAAAGAAGAGCGCGATACATCATCACCGACTCGAAGATGATCGGATCAGGCCTCTCGGCGATGGCCCTATGGACGGGCGAAATTCCGGCCGATTACATCACTCTGAACGAGTCAGGCAGCCACCACACCGAGAAGTTCCTGGGGACCACCCTCGCCCGCTGCCACCTCTTCGACTGCAGGGAGATGAGCCACTTCAGGCTCATCTACGAGTCGGTGCCGCCTGAGGGATATTCAAATCAGGTGAAGATCTTCGAGCGGGTCGTTGGAGCCAGGATAGCGGGCAGTTCAACGGGGGACGGAGCGGTGGTCGCAGAGCTGAACCTGACGACCGATCAGAGCAGGAGTTTTCAGTACACCAAGACGGTCGTGCCTGAGAACGGCAGATATGAGATGATCGTCCCTTATTCGACGGAGGGAGAGGGCTCGGTTCGGGCCACCGGGCCCTATCTCGTATCTTCCGGGGACAAAAAAAGATATGTAGACGTAGCTATCGAGGAGGTTCTCCTTGGAAGAGAGGTCACCGTCGACCTCTGATCGCGTCGACCTCTCCAAAAGTCTTAAACCCCTTCGATCCGATTCGTCGAGGTCGGAATCTTTCCGAGGTCGTGGGGAAGAGGTCACCGGATCGAGGCTCCAACCTCAGATCGGTGGTTATTTCAAATATGTTGCTACATGAGATTTGTGCGAGGAGTTGCTATGAGGCTGTCACTTTCATTCATGCTCGCGATCATGCTGTTATTGGTCACCGTTTCGGCTCAGGGTCAGGAGATCTCCGACCTCTACTCGGACCTTCAGTCCTGCGATGTCACCGTGAAGGGAGACGCGGCAGGCTATCTTCTGAAGGTGGATTTATCCTCGGAAAAAGATGGGATCATCCAGACGAAAACCCTCTCGCTGGACGGCCCCGGCACCTGGATTGTGGCCTGGAACGTTGCGGGAGCCGAGGAGGGGCCTTATGACGTCTGCGCCAAATTGACTAGAGATGGCGAGGTCGTCTCCGAGAGGTGCAAGAATTTCTATTACGGCGGCAGGGTCGACATAAGGTTCGACGTCCGGGACGCCCACGCCGACTACCGGGGGATGACCCTCCTCGTCTACTCCGAGGATCTCGCCGTGGTGGACATCTACTACACCCTAGTCAAGGACGGAAAGGCGATCTACATCTCAAAGAAAGAGTCAGTCTCCATAGCCGGAAGTTACGGCTCTCCCTCCGACCTGAGCCTCGAATGGAAGCAGCTCCTCGAAAACGGCCTAGATTATGCAGGGAGGGTCAAGATCGTCGAGAAGAAGAACGGTCAGACCAGGTCCTTCATGAACACCTTCACCGCCAGAGACGACGCCGAGATCACCGACACCTATGAGGACGAGACCGGCGCCAGCGCCACGGTGATGGGCAGGTCCCGGGTTCCCTTCGAGGGCTCCCTGGAGTTCGACCTCTATCAGAACGGCTCCCTTCTTGCAAGCGTCGTGGAGAAGACCCCAATCCTCCTCGCTGGCGACGACGAGACGGTGGAGATCTCCTGGAACAGTACCCTCAACCCAGGGATCTATCAGCTCAAGATCCAGCTTCTGGGCAACGACGGCGACGTCATCGACCTCGAGGAGAGCATGATCGAGGCCGAGATCCAGCCACAGCCACAGGCCGTCGAGACCTCTCCAGCAGAGGAGAGTTCCGGGCCGTCCAAAATGGTCATGGCTGCAGCCCTCATCCTGATCGCAGTCGTGGCAGTTTTCGTCGTCAGGAGGCGGAGGGGCTGAAAGTCAGCTCCCTTTTACCACGCCGTTTCGGAGGATCCCAAGCCCTTCGATTTCGACCTCCACCACGTCTCCGGCGGAAAGCGAGCCGACGCCAGGAGGCGTTCCCGTGGCTATGACGTCTCCGGGAAGAAGGGTCATGATCCCGCTCACAAACTCGATAAGCTTCGGCACCGAGAAGATCAGGTCCGATGTGCTGGACTTCTGTCTCACAAAGCCATTCACCCTCGTCTCGATCTTTAACGAGGATGGGTCGAGATCGACGATGTAAGGGCCCATCGGCGCGAAGGTGTCAAAGCTCTTGGCCCGGGTCCACTGGCCATCCTTTCTCTGGAGGTCGCGGGCGGTGACGTCGTTGAAGTTCGCGTAGCCGAGGATGTACTCGCCCGCCTCTTTCGCGGAGACGTTTCTGCACCTCTCTTTTATCACCACCGCCAGCTCCCCCTCGTAGTCGACCTGGCTGCTTGAGGGCGGCATCACGATCTTGGCGCCCGGCCCGATCACCGCCGTCGGCGGCTTCATGAATATTATTGGCTCCTCCGGGAGAGCCATCTTCAGCTCTTTTGCGTGCTCGACGTAGTTGAGGCCGACGCAGACGACCTTGCTCGGCACTGCTGGGGCTAGAAGCTCCACCTCTTCGAGGCTGTACTCATCTCCACCGGCCCTGATTGACCTTCCTTCCACATCACCCAAAAAAACTTCGTCTCCGAATCGGAACCTTGCCATCAAGAGATCATCACCTTCACCGTCATTTTTTGAGGCCGCTGGGACCTCTGCTGTACCTGCCAAACTCCGTCCCGACGAGCCGGTCCGCCCCGATCACCGGCCCCTCGACGCAGACCCTGAGCCCCTCAGGATCGATGCAGCAGGAACCGCAGATCCCCATGCCGCATTTGAAGTATCGGTCGATGGAAGCCTGGATCTTCGTCTCCATGCCGCGGCACCTTCCTATCACGTCCGCGGTCATCGGCTCTGGGCCGCAGAGGTAGATCTGGTCGAACTCCTGGAGGTTAAGACACGAGAGGCCCGCCGAGGCCCGGCCACATATCCCCTCAGAGCCGTCGTCGGTCGTTATCACCAGCTCACCGATCCTCTCAAACCTCTCTCGAAAGATCAGGTCGTCGCAGCACCGAAAACCGAGAAGGGTCGAGACCTCCATCCCCCCCGCCTTTGCCTCCTCGCCGAGGAGGGCGAGGGGCGCGGCCCCCACACCGCCGCCGACGAGAAGGATCTTGTCGCCCTTGAGGACAAAACCGTTTCCGAGGGGGCCCCGGAGGCCGAGGCTGTCGCCGACCTCAAGGTCGAAGATCGCCCTCGTCGCCTCACCCACAAGCTGGACCGTGATGCCATTTCGATAAGATATGCTCATGGGCACCTCGTCGACCCCTCGAACCCAGACCATCAGGTATTGGCCGGGGACCAGATTCAGGTCCAGATCGAAATGGAGCGTCCTGACAGAGGGAGTCTCCTCGACTATCTCGACGATCCGAGCATTCTTAGGCCTCATGAAAACCTCCTGGCGATCCCTCTCAGCTCCTCAAGGGTCATCTCCTTTCGGTCCAGATAATCTCTGAGCCCCTCGGCGATGGACCGAAAGATCCCGTACCCCTCGGCCCGCCCCAGGGCGGTCCCCACCTGGACCCCCGTGGCTCCCGCCATGATCATCTCCGCGGCGTCCTGCCAAGAGGAGACTCCACCGACCCCGATCACCGGGATATCGAGGGCAGATGCCAGATCGTAGACGCACCTTATCGCCACGGGCTTTATCGCCGGTCCCGAGAGGCCTCCGAACCGGTTTCCGAGGATCGGCCTTCCGGACTCGACGTCGATCGCCATCGCCTTCAGGGTGTTTATCGCCACCACCCCGTCGGCCCCCCCGCGCTGGGCCGCGAGCCCTAGGCCGACGATGTTGGCGACGTTGGGGGTGAGCTTCACCCAGACCGGGACCGCGACGCACTCCTTTACAGCCCTGGTAATCTCCAGGACGTTGCAGGCTTCGCACCCGATCTCGGCTCCGTAGCGTTCGGCGTGGGGGCAGCTGAGGTTCAGCTCAAAGCCGTCAGCGTCGAGCCCCTCTGCCACCTCCACGAACTCCTGGGGGCCGGAGCCGAAGATGCTCGCCACCACCGGGGCACCGCCCTCTCTTCCAATATCGATCTCATCCTGAAAGTTCCGGTAGGAGGGGTTTGGAAGCCCCATGGCGTTCAAAAGCCCTCCCTCTACCTGGACGACCGTCGGCCCCCGGTGCCCCTCCCTGGGGGCCACGCCCACCGACTTGGTGACGACGCCGCCTGCCCCCGATAGGGCCGCTCTTCTGAGGGAGGCTCCCGTAGTCCCCAAAATCCCCGCCGCCAGCATGACGGGGTTATTCATCATGATTCCTCCCACATCTCCCGAAAGGGATGCCATGACCGAAAGTCGTCAAGAGAGGATAAAAGTCTTGTTGGAGAGCGTTTGGATTCCTGCGATAGTGGTCGATGAACCGACGATCTGAGACCCAAAGATTTTTCGCTGGAAAGGGCAGAAGAAAAGACGGGTGTGTGGTGAGGCATGAGGCTCTGTATTCTAAATGTGACGCTGCTGATCTTTCTGCTGGCAGGAACGGAGTGCGCCCAAGATGCAGCCGCTGTGCCGACAAGGGGCGGCTGGGAAGGGGAGAACGACGGCGCTTTGGTGATGTTCTGTGATGCCAATCCGACGGAAGTGAGGCGCGGCGAGACGGTCACCTGGAACGTGACCCTCTGTAACCCCGGTCCCAGGGCGGTGAGGAATCTATCTTTGGAGATCGACTTTGATGAATACGTCGTGCCAGTGGCGGCCTCTCAGATCCCTTCGGAGTCCGGGGTCTGGAGGTTTGATGAGATCGGGGCCAAAAGTTGCAGGAGCCTGGAACTCGTGGCGAGGGTGCCAAAGCAAGATAGGAGCTTTGTTATGAGTCGCTCCATCTCCGGCGAGGGATTTGTGAGCCTTTCGGAGGAGTACTCGACGGAGGAAGAGGCCTACGAGATCCGATGCAACATCAGCGCCAGAGGAGAGGGGATGAACGATCCCGTCAGAAACTCGACCGTTGTTTCTGTCCTAGGAGAGGCGGGTTCCGAGGTTCGGGTCCAAGAGAGGGGGAGCGGAAATTACAGCAGCATGGAGACGGTCAGGGTCGATCAGGGGAATAAGTCGGTCGAGGTGGCCAGGAACGTCTCGGCGACGTATCATCCCTTCGATCTCGGCTTTGGAGGGGTGAGGTCTTGTAACTACACCTCCCCCTGGTCTGGGATGCTCACCCTCAGAAATGAGCTCGGAACCTTCACAAACCAGAGCGTGAGGAACGCCACCGTCCTCGACCACTGGATCCGCGCGAGGCTCGACGATAACGGGACATTCCTCCTCACAGATCAGAGTTTCTGAAAATCAGTCGCTAATTAAAGATCTGTTGCAGCCTTTGCCACGGAGATTTCCTCCCTTTGAATATCTCGATCGTCGTCGAGCTTCGTCTCGTTGATCTCTGCCACGTTCGCGAGATCGGTGGAGTTGATCACCTTCACCGGCTGGGCGGGGTCGATCACCGTCACCTCTCCCGTGGAGTTGATCACGGTTATGGAGTTTCTCGGGTTGATCAGGGTTATCGGCGCCGTCAGGTTCTTCACGATCACCGGTTCGCTGGAGTTGGCGAAGGGGAGAACGGACTCATCCTGCTCCGTCTCATTTAAGCTCAGATTCCCCGAGGTCTCGTTATCTGTTGTATTCGACTGGGTGGGGTGGACGTCGACGACGGGTTTTGTGGGGCTGACATTGATGTTCGGTTTGGTGGGGTTTACGTCCACGTTGAGAGGTGAAAGGTCGATGTTGACATTCGGCTTTGTGGGGTTTATGTTCACGTTCAGAGGCGTGATGTCCACGTTGACATTCGGTTTGGTGGGGTTTATGTCTACTTCGAGGCCGCTGGCCTCCGCCGCAGCGCCCTCCTCACCGCTGACGTTCTCCTGGGACGGCCACCAGTCGGCAGGATCGAACTCGTTATCATCGGAGTCGTTCAGCTCGGCGATCTTGTAGTCCACCAGCATCCTGTTGAAGGAGGGTGATATCACCGGCTGGCCGTCAAGGCCGGAGAGATAGAGGATGGCGATCAGCTCGCCCTCTGAATTCCTGCCGTCTTCGGATTTGTTGTCGATGTCGAGCCAGACGGTTTTGTTCAGGAGGATGGCGACGGCGAACTCCTTTGCCGAGGTCTCATCGGACTTGTTCGTCGACTCGGCGGCGGAGCCGTTCATCAGTCCGGCGATCGACTCGTTCGCCGATCCGTTGATCGACTCATTTATCGCCCCGCTCACCGTTTTGTCCGGGATGTCCAGGTCAGCCAGGGTCACCCTCTCGACGCCTTCTCTGATCCGGGTGTCGTTCTTCTCGATCCTGACGTCGAAGGTCTTCCCGTCCAAGACGTTGATGACGGTGCCGCCCGCCTCGTCCGGCGAGGCTTTTGCGAACGCCGGCAGAAGCAAAATGAGAAGCATCAGAGATGCGATCTTTATCGGCCTCATTCAAATCCCCTTTATATGGACATTGATCACAATTATAAGAAATATGTTTCGATCCCCGCTCGAGAAACCCGCCGCAATGCTCAGGTTGCAACTTTCACCCCACCAGAGCGAAACTACAAAATTAAGAGAATTAATCTGAAGGGAAATGGCGGCGCAATCTTCTCACTCGACGCCCCGAGCGGTGATCCGGATCTCGGCGGTCGTGCCCTCGGGCATCGACCTGTGCTTCATGAGCCGCGCCAGCCTCTTTCCCTCGCCCCTCTTTTCGAGAAAGATCGAGGTCTTGGTGGCGTGGTCCATGGCCATCCCGCCAAGAGGCCTGAGTTTTCCGGTCTCGATCTCCATGTAGACCTGGTTTGTCACCACCACCGGGATCCGGTGCCTTCTCGCTATCTCCTGAAGATCGCCGAGCTGGGCCGCCAGAGCCCTCCTCACGAGCCTGTTGTCATCCCCCTCGAAGGCCGCCCTGTAAAGAGAGGTCGCCGAGTCGAGGATCAATAGGCCAAACTCCCGGTTCATGATCTTGGTGGCGTCTTTGATCGAGGCGTGCTGCTGTTCCAGGTTCAGGGGCTCGAAGACGACGATCTTTGTGCCGATCTCCTTCGCATCCTCTCCTGCGATCTGCTTGAACCTCTCGACGGAGAAGCCTTCGGTGTCGATGAAGATAACCTTGAATCCGCTGGCGACGGCACCGACCGCCAGCTGCAGAAGGATGTTCGTCTTCCCGGTACCGGCCTCCCCGTAGATCTGGGTTATGATCCCCGACTCAAACCCGCCCCCAAGAAGCTTGTCCAGCCCCTCGCACCCCGAAGAGAGCCTCTCCTGCATGATTTCTACCCTTTTTGCCGTCAATTGGATCATTCAAACTGCTCGATCAGCTCATAAAGCCGGTCCATCGACTCGATCTCCCGAGGACCGCCGCACCGGCCGACGATCCGTCTGATCTTGAAGATCTCATCGAGGTAGAGGTCGCTTTTGAGGGCGACGTACCGAGTTGCGGCGACGGCGGCCTCGACGACCAGATTGATCCCCCGGTTGACGGCCCTAAACTCCCTCCTGAGAACTTGACCCTTGACGAACTCTACCTCCGGGAGGGCGATGTCAAGGCCGTTCGGCTCGCATTTGAAGAGGGCCCAGGCCTCGGCCTCTTTTAGGGTCAGCTCCCCGTCCCGCTCGACGAACCTGTCGTCCGGAATGTCGTTTAATGCCGTCTCCACAAAGAGCATCGGGTCGTGAGATACGTTGGCGACGAACTTTCCTTTGGCCATGATGTTCTCGTAGGTGTGAGTTCCCACAAAGAGCCTCAACGAGAGGACGTCGCCCCTCTTGATCAGCCCCAGGGGAGCGGCGTTGGGGACTCCCGACTCGTTCTCCGTGGTGGCTATGATCTCATTGATACCGTCGAATATTCCGAGCTCTTCGATCTTTTCAAGATCGCATATCATCTATTATTCACCCCTCAGAATGGCGCCGTTTACCAGGGCGATGAATAGGGCCGCTCCGATCAGGTCTGCCGTGGACCCTGGGTTTATGTCCTCTTCCACAAACTCCAGGTCCAGCTCCTCGGCCCGCCTGAGCGTCTCGCCAGCATCAGGCCCCAAGATCGATCCCACCCTCTCCGACACCTCCTCTGCCTTCTCCGTCCCGAACTTCGCAGCCACCAGGCTGTCGGGGACATCAGCCAGGGCCTCGAGGTAGGCCATCACCACCCCGTCATTTGTGCCCAGCTCTGCGATCCTCTTTGCGAGAAGCTCAGCAAGCCCAAAGCATCTCTCAAACCCCGTCGACCACTCCCTCGCCACCAGGTCGTGGCCCGATGAGAGGCGCATCAGGTCCAGAAGCGTCCTCCCCTCCGACCGAACCCGATCGGCTGCATCTGGGTCCTTCAGGCTCAGCTCCTCCACCTCCGCCACCCTCGCTCCGGCGATATTGAAGGCGGCGTAGAACTCGACCGCGTCCTCGACGGTCGTCTCCTCCAGAACTCGGGCGACCTCCTCCTTCAGGTCGCCGCCCTTTCCCGCTGCCTCCGCCAGGGGGACGAGGAGGGCGACGGTGCCGAAGTGGGTGTTCTGGGCGAGGCCCCAGACCCGCCAGGACGATACCGCCCGCCGGATGAGGGTGCCCGTTGGCTCTGAGCCCAAAGCCGCGTCCCTGAAGACCGGATAGGCTGAGACGGCGCTGATCAGGAAGTGGTGGAACTTGATCTCCTCGAAGTCGTGGCCACGATCGACGTTTCCGGGCTTGGGGCTCGATGAGAGCTCGATCAGCATCGCGAGGACTGCCGCCTGGGCCACACGGTCTGGACTCTTCGTCATGCCTTCAGCAGATCCTCGGCCAGCTTCTTCTTCAGCCTCATGTACTCGTCGGGAGCGATCCCCTGCCTCTCAAGGACCGCGTCTCTCATGAAGCAGGGCTTTGTGATCTTGCAGCACCAGGCTAGACTTCCAAAGCAGGTCCCGTCTCCGGGCTCAAGCGGCGTCCCCCTCGTCAGCGCGATCTTCTTTTTGACGAACTCTTCCGGAGATAGGTCGATCTTCTTGAGGGCTCCCAGGAGGGGACAGTTTTTCACCGGAGGGCAGCAGAAGGCTATCCCTCGCAGGTCGCCTCCGGAGCAGATGTGTTTTGGGGCGTTGTACCAGCCCACCAGGTCGTGGTACTTTTTGAGGGTCTCGGCGAGCCATGCGACGAACTCGGGGTCGGCCTTGTCGGACAGGGATACCATATCAGCACCCATGGCGAGGAGACCTCGGGCCCCCTGAAAGTCGCTGACGTCGAACCTCACCATGAGGTGAGGCGCTCCGCCGTCTGAGAGCCTCTTCACGATCTTGGGCGCGCTAGAGCCCTGGCCTCGAAGGTCGAGATGGAGTATGTCGGCTCCCACCTCCTTCAGCTCTTGGGCCAGTGATCTCAAGTCCTCGACAGCGTCGGGCCTCATCCTGACCGAGAGGGCAGCGCCGGAGCTTTTGATCGCTCTTGCGAGGTCGATGGTCCCATCCCCTCCGACCAGTTCCACCTCCAAGAGGCGACCGCCCTGGGATGCCATCTTCGCCGCCTCCATCAGATCTTCGACTCCTCCCCCCGAGATCGAGAACCCCACAACGGATCGGGTGTGGGGTCGATCCAGACTCCTCTTTATCTCAGATGGGGAAACCTCGTCGAGGTCGAAGGGCCCCAGCATGACCAGCCCCGCAGAGCCGTTCAGGCTGGAGACGCCTGATTCAGATGATATGATCGCGATGGGATTGTCCAGATTAAGGTATCCGATTTCCAACATCAATATCGGGCCCCATGGTGAGTCTCTTGGGGGACATATCAGCTTTTCGCCCATCGCTGGATCTGGACCACCGGATCTGATTCGGAGACTCACCCCTCCCACCAGCCAGCGTTACGTCAGAGAGGCTCATGCGTTGACGTATCCTGGGGTTGGACCTCCGGTCATGCCGGGCGGAGACCAGGATACGTCCGAGTACTTGAAGTACCAGATCCTGGTCGAGGGCCGAAAGACTCCGATGTCGTCGGAGAGGCCGTCCCGGTCGAAGTCCCCGGATATGGGAAGGTCGCCATCGAGGGCCCAGGGGCTGACCCGCCGGTCGGTGTTCCCGCTGGCGTCGTAGTCGAAGTACCAGGTCCGATCGGATGCTCGGAATACGCCCAAATCGCCGACCTCAGTGTCGCCGTTGAAGTCGCCAGCGATGGGAAGGTCGCCCCTGATCGCCCAGGGTCCGGACCTTCGGTCGGTGCTGCCATCGAAGTCGTAGTCGAGGTACCATAGTCGATTTGAGGGCCTGAATACGCCGAGATCGTCCTGATATCCGTCACCATCGAAGTCTCCGGCCACGGGAAGGTCGCCGCGAAGCCCCCAGGTTATGCCGGGGAAGGGGGCGGACCAGGCGATGGAGCCGGTCTCGGAGTTGTACGTGAAGGTTCCGAAGTACCATCGTCCAGATGACATGAAGATGCCGACGTCGTTGACGTAACCGTCCCGGTTGAAGTCGGCGACTACGAACTGGTCGCCCTCGTCCCCTGGGCCCATCCGGGTGCTGGCGTCGGTGTCGCCGTCGGAATCAAGGTCGAAGGACCAGCCGTTCGAGCTTGGCCGGAAGACGGCCAAATCGTCTGTGAATCCGTCCCGATCGAAGTCGCCTGCCATGGGAACGTCCCCTCGCTCTCCCCAGGGACCCTCAGATCTGTCCGACTGGCCATGGGCCAAGCCCGACGATATCAGGATCGCGGCAAAAATAAGCTCCTTCCAGAGAGCTCGTCTGAATATCAGATTTCTCGACATCTTCCTCACCACGAGAGAAGATCTGTCAGGTGCAGCGCTCATGAAAGGTATCGTTCGGCGTCCATGGGTGATATATGTTCCTCAGGATTTTGTGATAACTGGTTTCAGCAATTCTTCAATATACCCGACGGCCATCTTCCCCGCGATCTCCAGGGATTTCAGGGGGTTCCACCCCTGGACTCCGCCGTAGGCCGTGGGGTGCCCCTCCTCGTAGGTGATGCCCGACTCCTCGTAGACCTCGTCCGCCAGATCGCCAGCTATGGCTCCGACGAGAAGAACTAGGGCTAGGGCCCAGATCAATATGGCTTTAAAACTCCTTTTGAGGATGGACATATTCTCCGTCCCGCGCAAACTTCGGCCATCGGAGACCGAACTCAAACTGGTTTGGCCTTTGAGGTCCTAAGTTTTTAATTTGGGCCATCCCGGACAAAATAAGTTTTGGTGCTACGTAAATTGATGGGGGGCCTTAGGCCCCGGAGGTACTCTCCCCCTTCACCGGTGTTTCAGCTCACAGGTGAAAGCAACTGCTTTTCTACGAGAGAAGAGTGCGATGACCTCTCGACGACAGAAGTGTCTGATCAATTTTTCTACGATTTTTGGGCCGTGGTGCCCACAGCTCGGACAAATTAACGCTTGATCTGATTAAGCGTCGGACGGATCATCGTATCAGCCACGTCTTAGTTATGGCCGTTATCAAGAGAGCTATGAACACGGAACCCAGGAGTTGCTCGATGATAACCAAACGTGTGTGCTTTTCGGCCCTGTACTCGATGGTGGGATAAAGGAAGGATGTTAAGCCAGAGGTAAATGTTGCCAAGCTGAAGAGGAAGGGATCTTTGAAATTTATCTTTCCTCTCTTGAGAGTGGTCTTGAGCTCAACATCTTCGGAATCGTCCTGTTCCGTCGCTTCATCTTTAATGGTCTCCTCCTTATCTTCGCGGACGTACTTCCTGATGTTATCCCCGTTTCTGAAGACCAGCCCAAATAGTAAAACGAGGACGACGATCCAACCACCTGTCCAGAGCGGCTTCATTCCGTATCCGTATAGAACCCATTCGACGGTGTCTGTGACCTTCTCGATACAAATCCGCTCTTCCATCCGGTGTTTATTTCTGTATTCGTAGTAGCAATTGTTCGAGTCCTCGAACCACCCCAGGTTAACGTAGTTTCTCATCAGGGCTAGATAGGCGTCGTAGTCGGAGACACTGAGTTGCGATTCGTCTATGGAGCTCCAGCGGAGCAAAAGGCGAGTGTACCCAGTTCTATTCAAGTTCAGGTCGCGTCCGAAGGCTGTATCTTCGAAGTACACATTGCCGCCAAACTGAGCATCCTCAAAGCTCGCGCTTCCGTTAAAGATGGCTGAATTAAAGTAGGTACGCTTGCTGGATTGTGCACTATCGAAGATGGCGCTTCCGTTGAAGGTGGCATTGGAAAATTGGGCAAATTCTCTAAACTGCGCTTCGGAGAAGTCGGCATATCCGCCCGAGAATACCACCCCCCCGAAGTCGGCACATCCATCCGAGAACACCACCCCCCTGAAGTCGGCACTTCCACCCGAGAACTCCGCATCCGAGAAGTCAGCACGTCCTCCCGAGAACATCGCTCCCCAGAAGTCTGCATTTCCACCCGAGAACACCGCTCTCTCGAAGTAGGCACGTCCACCCGAGAACTCCGCATCCAGGAAGCTGGTATCTCCACCCGAGAACTTCACATACCTGAAATAGGCACTTCCGCCCGAGAACTCCACATGCCAGAAAGAGGCATATCCGCCCGAGAACTGCGCTCCGGAGAAGTCGGTATCTCCGCCCGAGAATTCCGCATCCAGGAAGTTGGTATCTCCGCCCGAGAACTGCGCTCCGGAGAAGTCGGTATCTCCGCCCGAGAATTCCGCATCCAGGAAGTTGGTATCTCCGCCCGAGAACTCAGCACCCAGGAAGTTGGTATCTCCGCCCGAGAACTCAGCATCCCAGAAGTCGGTATCTCCGCCCGAGAACTCAGCTTCGGAGAAGTCGGTATCTCCGCCCGAGAACTCGGCTTCGGAGAAGTCGGTATCTCCGCCCGAGAACTCGGCTTCGGAGAAGTCGGTATCTCCGCCCGAGAACTCGGCTTCGGAGAAGTCGGTATCTCCGCCCGAGAACTCGGCTTCGGAGAAGTAGGCTCCTCCACCCGAGAACACCGCTCCCAAGAAATCGGTATTCCCGCCCGAGAACTCCGCTTCCCGGAAGGAGGCATATCCGTTGAAATTAGTTCTCTGGAACCAGGCATCTCCAGTAAAGTTGGTACCGCTGAACCTGACATTTCCCCGGAATATTGTATTGTTGAAATGAACCGTCTCCAGGGCCCCCCCGCTCAGGTTAAGGTATCCATCGACGATCACGCTGTCGTATTCGATCGGCTCTCCACACTCCATCGCGGCTAGTATCTCGCTTGCCTGGATTACTTTGCGAGAATCGTATGCTCCCTCGGATATGCCCACTACCAAAAGGAGCGTCATCAGGACCAAAGCCAGGAGCTTCGTCAAGCCTACCTCCTGGAGATAAGTACGTCCTACTTTGCAAAAAAGGTTTGGGTAACAATCTCGGCGATACTTCTTAAAGGCTGGCGTTTGTATGATGAAGCTCAATTTGGCCAGAGCGAAAAAAGAAATTTCAGGCCCCGGAGGTGGACCTAACTTTCGCCAGCCCCGCCTCCAAAGCCTCCACCAGCCTCTCCGCCTGCGGGCCGCCACCCTGGGCGATCTCGGG
>Ga0116164_10001821_pt1 | contig 15705 bp, 11 predicted proteins | sample AD_UKC109_MetaG_FD_89888 | JGI IMG/M metagenome (GOLD analysis project Ga0116164, IMG submission 89888) | Active sludge microbial communities of municipal wastewater-treating anaerobic digesters from Hong Kong - AD_UKC109_MetaG | ecosystem: Engineered > Bioreactor > Anaerobic > Digestate... | reverse complement strand
ATTTCGCAACTTTCATATTCGGTTTATGGTATGATAGACAGGCGAACCGGCCGTATTTTTCCTATATTCCTAAAAAACGATGGACAATCATGATTGCGATTCATTATAATATACATTAAGATATTATACATATACGAATTATACGCTGAATACAAAATTATACGTGCGGGAGGTGGTATATTTGGATTTCCAGGGCGGAAACAGGCGTTTGCTGAACACGCAGGAAGCGCGAAAAGAGTTCTGTTCCCGGTATAAAGACCAGTTGTACGACCTTGCTTTCACCATAACACACGACCAAAAACAGGCATGCAATCTTGTGGTATCCGCATTTCAGCATGCCTTTCAAAAATACGCCTCGACGCCCTGTCCGGACGACAGTTATCCGTTTTTATCGTCCGCGGTTTACCTGCTGTACGCCACGGGCGACGAGGCCGAAGACCACTGCTCCGGCGTGACGAATCCGGACATGCATGCGGCTTCGTGTTCCGCCGACGCGCCTGCGCGCGGCGGCGAAACCCCGCCCCGGGATTACGACGGCGCGTCCGCGCCGGACAAACGCAGGCAGCCCGTGCCGGAATATGTTTCCATCCAGGAGGAAGACCCCGCCGATCCCGGGTCCGATAAGGTAACGTTCACCGAGGCGGCAGGCAGGCCGCCGGCGTCCGCGGAGCCGGCGCCCGAAGAAAAGCCGACGCCCGCGGAACCGGTGCAGGACGACGCTCAGCCGCGCCACGCGCAAACGCAGCAGACGGATTTTTCCCAGCCGCTGAGCCGGCAGGTGTTCGATCCCGAGCACACCGATTACTGGACGCCCGGCATGGATCAGCCCGAAGAATCCGCATCCACCGCAGCGGGCGCGCGGCGCGCACAGAAGCCGGGCGACCCGGTCGTTCGGCAGGCCGCACAAAGCGAGGACCCTTTCCCCGACCCGTCGCCCCAGCAGCCCAATATCAGCCAGGCCTATATGTATGACGAAAAGATCGCAAAAAAGCGGGAATCGCCTGCCCTGCGGATCATCAACACCCTGTTGTTCCTCCTTTTTGTTTGGATGTCGATCGGGCTGCTTATTTGCATGGATGTGCTGCCGCAGTGGAATCTTGGGTATGCCTGGTTTAACCTTTATATTTTCCCGTTGTTCTGATCGGGTTTTACGATCTCTATATCGACATGATCGTCCGTTATGGCGGACGTGACGGCAACCCGGCTCCGGTCGACCGCAAGACATGTTTTGCGTCGCCGTGATCGCCGCTATAAACGGCGCGTGTGCGCCTGCCGTAGAGTCATTATTTAAGGAGGAGCCGCATGGAATTAACCGAGGAGGCAATCGCGAATATTCGTCTGACCTGCGTGCAGAACAAGTACTATCCCGTAAAGGAAGTCGATGATCTGCTGGACGATATTTCCGAATCCGCCGGGCAGCTTCAAAACAAGATTCAGGAGATGAACCGGCTCAGCGACCCGGAACGGGACGAGCTTGAGAGGCTTCGCAAATACGAGTCGTTCGCGCGGGAAGAGATTCGGCAGCTGCGCGAACAAATCGATCTGCACGATCGCGCCGTTTATGATTCTTCGACGATGCTGCGCATCGCCGACCAGCAGGCGCGCGACATCGTCGAGCGCGCCAAAATGGAGCGCGCGACCATATTGAAGGACACCGAACAGCGGCATGCACGGATTATCGCCGCAAACCGCTCCGCCTATTACAGCGCGCTGCAGTTCAAGCAGGACCTGCATCAGCAGTTTGAAGACCTGGAGGCCCAGTTGGAGCGGGCGATGAACGCCCTGCTCCTTGCGGACAGTTCTCAGGGCTGCATCTCCGCCGGCGCACAGGCCCAGGCGAATCGTTCGTCCGGCAAGGAAGGCGATCCGGACGGGAAAGGAAGCACCGTTGCGTAGTTTTTTACAGAAAATGCACGCCTCGTCATTTGTTTCGCGCGGTATTGCACTCATGATGCTGGCCGCCTTTTTCTGCTGCGGGTGTACGCAGACGGTAACGCCGGTCGCCCGTGTGGACGACGAGGGCGACTATGTCGACGAAATCATCGCAAAGGTGGACGCGGGTATAGAGCCGGCGGACCTTTACGAACAGGTTTATACGACCAAACGCGTCGTCTCCATCGTCCTCGAAGGATTTACCAGCGAAGAAAACATGCGCGCACTTGCGGACGCCGCGGCCGAGTACGATGTGCCGGTCGTCTTTTTCCTCAGTTATGTCGACGCGTCCGACTATCCCGACACGGCCAAATATATCGCGGACCAGGGCTGCGAGCTGGGCAACTACGGCCTGGACGGCGAGAAGGCCATGCAAAACGACACCGCGGAGAAAAACGCCCGCGCGTTTTACCAGGCGCAGTCCGCCATTTTGCTCGCCGCGGAGCGGACGCCGTCCCTGTTTCGCTGCAACGGCAGCGAATACACCGACGAGCTGCTGCAAGTCGCCGCCGCAAGCGGCCTTCAGGCGGGCGTTTTGCCGAACACCTACCTGAACCACCGGAGCTTTTCGGACTACGGCAACGCGCTCAATTATGTGCGTAAGCTTCAGCGCGGCTCCATCATCTCCATCAAGCTCGGGCAGGAGCTGGATTCCGACGAATACGGGGACGTCGGCAGCGAGCTCGACGAAGAGCCGGCGATCGACAAGGAACCGACGCTTACGGACGAAAATCTTTTCAGCGACAACGACACCTACAGCAACACGCTCAACGTCTTCGTCTGGCTCCTGCAGGCCCTGCAGGAGGAGGAATACGACGTCGTGTCGTTAAAGTCGCTCATGCGCTCGGCGCAGCAGGATACAGTCGTCAACACCCTCACCGAGGACGAGCTCGCGGTTTACGACGGCGACAACTATACGCTGCCGGTCACCGACGAGTCGCTCGGCGCCGAGGCGACGGACGCCGTTTCGGACAGCTATTTCGACGGCGCGGTGTTTGTCGGCGATTCGATCTCGCTCAGGCTGCAGACCTATGTGGAGGCGCAGCGTGAAGTCGAGCCCGAATTCTTCGGCACAGCGCGCTTTCTGACCAGTCAGGGCCTCGGCGTCGGCAACGCGCTCTGGCAGATCAGCGACGACTCCCGCCATCCGGAATACGACGGCACGGTCATGACCATCGAGGACGCAATCGCCGCCATGGGCGACGTTACGCACGTCTACATCATGCTTGGCATGAACGACATCCAGTATTACGACACGGAGGAGTTCATCAATAATTACCGCACGCTGATCTACCTCATCCTCAGCGAATCGCCGGACGCCGATATCTGCATCCAGTCCATCACCCCCGGGATCGCGGGGCGCACGAGCACGCCGACGAACGAGGACATTTTCCTTTACGATCTGGCGCTGGCAAAGCTTTGCGCCGAGTACGGCTACACGTATATCGACGTGGCGAGCGCGCTTCGCGACGAAACCGGCTGCCTGCCGGAAACCCTTTGCTCGGATTCGAGCAATCTTGGCTTGCACCTGAACGAATCGGCGGTGGAAATCTGGATCCATTACCTGCGGACGCATACATCCTGAGCCGCGGGCTTTTCCCGCGGCAATAACAAACGGGGCACTCGTTTTCGATTTTGAAGGTTAAGGAGCATTCATGGTCTCAAAGCGCAAAAAAAAGCAAACGGAGGACGTTCTGCTTCGGCCAAAACCCGACCGACGTCTGCTTGCGCATGTTCCGGACCCGGACCACATTCGGAAAAACAGCGACCGACGCGGCGATTCCGTTAAGAAAGCGAAGAAAAAGGAGGAACGCAAGCATCAGCAAGAGCCGCCGCAGTACGCGCGCTATGCCGGTCAACGGTATTTCTCCCGCTTCCCCGTAACCTTGCAGGTCGGCTCCCGTCGCTACCGCGCCGAAAGCATCGACATTTCCCAGACGGGCATGCTCCTGAGTTTTCCGAAAGACGAGTTCCCGAACCTTCGGCTGAACGAAAAGAACTGCCGCCTGAAATTCGCTATTCCGTCCGGGTTTATGCACGAAGGCATGGAGAAGCGTTACCGCATCAACGCGGTGCCGGTCCGCGTCGACGAGGAAAACTGCCAGTACGGTTTCCAGTTTGCGGAGCCGCTCTTCCGATACCTGCAGCGCAGGAAGGACAACTTCCTTTTCACAATGGCGCTGTTGTTTCTGTTCTTCGTTTCGCTGTTTATCGTCATGCTCCGCACCGAAAGCGTGCTGTATTTCAAATTCAATAAAGGTCTGTATCTTTACAGCATCGTCGCGGCCACATTCCTGCTGTCGCGTTATTTATTCGGCGCCCTTTATCGGCCCATACCGATCGACGCGACGTTTACGCCGACCGTAACGATCATCATCCCCTGTTATAACGAGGAAACCTGGATCCGGCGGACCATACTGAGCTGCATCGATCAGGAATACCCCGTCGACAAAATCGAGCTGATCATCGTCGACGATTTTTCAACGGACCATTCCGTCGACGTCATCAAAAAAACGGTCCGCGAGCTTTGCATGGAAAACGAACGGTTCCGCACGCAGGAGCGCATCCGCGTTTTCCTTCAGAAAACCAACAAGGGCAAGCGCGAGGCCATGGCCTTGGGCATCCTCAATGCCAGCAGCGACCTCGTAATATTCGTGGATTCGGACAGCTTTTTGGAGCCGGACGCCATCGTGAACCTCGTGCAGCCGTTTATCGACCCGAAGGTCGCCGGCGTTTCCGGCCGGACCGACGTTGCAAACACCTATACGAACTGGCTGACCAAGACGCAGGCGGTGCGTTACTACATCGCGTTCCGCGTGTTAAAGGCGGCGGAATCCTACTTCGACTCGGTCATGTGCCTGTCGGGCCCGCTGTCCGCCTATCGAAAGTCGGAGGTCGTGAAGGTCCTCGGCAAGTGGGTCAACCAGACGTTCCTCGGCAACAAGGCGACGTTTGGCGACGACCGGAGCCTGACGAACTTCATCGTGAAAAACAACCGCACCTATTATCAGGATACGGCCATCTGTTCAACGATCGTTCCGAATAAAAACCGGGTCTTCCTGAAGCAACAGATGCGCTGGAAGCGCTCCTGGCTGCGGGAGTCGCTCATGGCCGCGCGCTTCATGTGGAAAAAAGAGCCTTTGATGAGCCTGTCGTTTTACATGGGCCTTGTCATACCGGTCGCCGCGCCGATCATCGTCATCTACAATTTGATCTATATCCCCCTTGCAAACAGGATCTTCCCCAGCACGTTCCTGCTCGGCCTTCTCGCCATGGCGCTGATGATGAGCTTTGCACAGCTCCTGCTGAAAAAAAGCAAGATCTGGCTGTACGGCTTCTGGTTCTGCGTGTATTACGAGGCCGTCCTTCTTTGGCAGATGCCGTGGGCCTGGGTCACGTTCTGGGTTTCCACATGGGGCACCCGGGACACGCCGCAGGATACGAAGTACAGGGATCGGCGTAAACTGCGTCGGGAAAAGCGGAAGCTTCGGCGGGAGGAGAAACGCCGGGGAGAATCGGGCGCGTCCGTGCGGGATACCGAAGCCGGTGCATCGTCCCAGTCCGCTTCCGCGGGCGCGGATTATGGTTCGGCAGAAAGGACTGTTGAGTGATGGACAAAGGCTATCGCAGCAAGCACGCAAAGCGCGACGAAAAGAAAATACGCTCGGAATATAAAGCCCGGCATGTCAGCGACTCCCGGACCGACGCGAACCGGGAGCTTATTAAAAAGGACAGCGTAAAGGTCATTAAATACGTCCTTCAGCTGATTCTGGTGGCGTTCCTGATCTATATCGTGGTACGGCAAGTATTCTTTGCGCCGCACTATCAGTCCTATTCCCAATCGACGACGGACATCACGGCCGACGAAAGCAATCTGAATACGCCGGCGTTCATCGCGATATCGTACTTCGGCGTCGAAAAATTCGAAAGCGATTCCGCAACGCTCATCAGTCAGGAACGGCTGGACGAGCATCTGGCGGCGCTCGCGCTGAACGGATATGTCACGATCTCCCAGCAGGACATCCTGAATTATTATGCATACAGCGGTTCCATGCCGGAAAAGGCGCTGTTCCTTCTTTTCGAGGACGGCCGCCGCGATACGGCGGTGTTCGCCCAGTCCCTGCTGGAAAAATACAACTATCTGGCGACGGCCAATACCTACGCCGACAAATTTGAGGAGAAAGACGGCAAGTTCCTCAGCGCTAAGGACTTGAAGACCATGCTGCGCAGCACCTTCTGGGAGCTCGGCACCAACGGCTACCGCCTGAGCTATATCAATGTGTTCGACAGGTACGGGAATTATTACGGACACCTGAACTCCAACGAATTCATCTCCATCAACCAGTACCTCAAGCGGGACTATAACCATTATTTAATGGATTTCCTGCGCGACGAAGACCGGGTGCGGGAAGAGTCCGTCGACGAAATGAAGCAGCGGATCCAGACGGATTACGAGCTGATGCAGGAAAACTATATCGACAATATCGGGTATCTGCCGCAGCTGTATACCCTGATGCATTCCAATACGGGCGCGTTCGGCACGGACCCGCTGGTGAGCAACGAAAACAGGACCTATATCACCAGCATGTTTTCCATGAACTTCAACCGTGAAGGAAGCTGCATGAACAGCCTTGCGTCCTCCGTTTATGATCTCACGCGCATGCAGCCGCAGGCCTACTGGTATCCGAATCACCTGCTGATGCGCATTCAGGACGACGTGGATGAGGACATGATCTTTGTGCTGGGCGACGAAGAGGAGGCCGCGAACTGGACGATCGACCAGGGCGCCGCGGAATTCCGGGACAATGTCATCGCCCTCACCAGCGAGTCCAATTCGTACGGCCGCATCGCGCTGAAGAGCCTCCGGTATGCGGACGTCGACCTCAGCGTGACGCTGGACGGCAACGTCGCCGGCAACCAGGGGATCCTGCTTCGGGCCGACCGGTCGATGAACAACGGCGTGTATGTCGGCATCGAAAACAACTATCTGGTCGTTCGGGAATACACCAACGGCGACATCGAGGACCTCTATTCCCTCGATCTGTACGAATTCGACGGCGGCGCGACGACAAGCGTCGCGGAGGACGAATACGACGGCCTGGTGTCCCTGCAAAACGCCATTTTGCAATACGACGACAGCTTGACGCGCATGCAAAACGCGCAGTATGATCTGGACCAACTGGAACAGGAGACCCCGAGCAGCATCGAGGACGGCAGCGAACCCTATGTTCCCGAAATCGATCTGACCGACCGCGGAAGCCGGTCGCTTGAAATCACCCTCATCGGCACCAGCCTCTCCATCGTTGTGGACGGCCGGGTCGCGGTTCAGGAGCTTGAGCTCTCCTCCGTCCGCAGGGGGAGCATCGCGCTGGAATCCTCCGCACTGATTCAGGAAAAATACAGCCAGCGAAATCTGGCCGACGACGTTTACGACGCCGTGTTCACCGATTTGACGCTGCGTAACCCGAACAACCCCGAAGAGATCTATTATGCGTATCGCCTGAATGGAGGAGAAGAACTGGTGGGAGCCATAAAAACCGGCTTTGAAAAGCTTGCCAATTTCTTTTCCGAAAACTTCTGATTGGAACTGTTCTTTATGAAAAAAACTTCCCTCGGCGCTATTTTACTTGTATGCTGCCTGCTGACGACCTGCTTTGGCTGCACAATCGGCGAATCGATGACCGGCGACGTCCGGACAACCGCCGGCATTGCGTATGGAGCGACGCCCACACCCGTTTTTTTCTCCGAATATCTGGAAACGGCAACCCCCGTTGCCGCCACGCCCGTTGTGACGACCGTCGAGCAAATCGCTTACGGCGGATGGGTCCCATACTGGGACTACGCGAACGCGGTCGACGAGGTGGACGAGCTTGGGGACCTCCTCAGTTACGCCGTCTGTTTCGGCGCCATTTTCAACGCGGATGATCAGCCCTTTCTCCTGCCCGATGTGCAGGAAGCCCTGACTTGCCTGAATATCCTGTATTCCAAGGAGCATACGATCTATCTTTCCGTTGTGAACGATATAGAGCTGGAAGACGACGTCTATGAAAACAAGTCGTCCGACCTGCTTTGGCGGATTTTGGAAGACGACGAAACCATCGACGCGCATATCGAGGACCTGATGGCATTGCTTATAGCCTCCGGAGCCGACGGCCTCGAGATCGACTACGAAGCCATCCAGTCGGACGTAGCGCTCTGGCAGCGCTTTGTTACGTTCATCGAGCGGCTATACGCCCGGACCCAGTCGGAAGGATACCTTTTGCGCGTTGTCCTCACCTGGGACGCCGCCAGATATGCGACCTTCCCGGACGGTCCGCAGTATTCCATTATGTGTTACAACCTTTACGGCTCGCACAGCGGCGCCGGTCCGAAGGCGGACCGCGCTTTCCTTCAAAAAGTTTTTTCCGTTAATCAGACGCTGCCCGGCAGCCCTGCAATCGCGTTTGCGACCGGCGGGTTCGACTGGGGCGACGACGGAAGCGTCGTTTCCCTCACCCAGTCCGAAGCCGTCGCGCTGCAAAAGGATAACGGCGTTTCCTCCGAAAGCGTTTCCCGCGACAGCGAAAGCGCGGTTTTGAACTTCACCTATTTTGATGAGGACGGTCTGTTCCACGAGGTATGGTATGCCGACGGGGAAACGCTGGCATACTGGCGCTCCCTTGCGCTGGAAGCCGGCTTCACCAATTTCGATCTGTTCCGCCTCGGCGGGAATTCAACCGCGGACCTCGTTGCGTTTTTTGGCCTGACGAGTTTTTCAACAGCGGATGCGGACTGATCGCGGTTGTTAGGTTTCCCGTCCGCGCCGCTCTTTTTTTCGCTTCCTCCCGCGCGCGGGCTTTCAGAAATAACCCGGATTTTACGGGTTAAGGGCTGCGGCCCTTAACAATCCCAAAGCTTTTTTGACAGGCTAAGCCCGCCGGTTTTGTCGGCGGGCTTTATTGCGTACAGGATCGCGTATCAGCGGTAATCGTCCAGATTGATCGTGATGGCGTATTGCGTCATTTCGTCGTACAGTTCGTCAGTCCGCCAGCCGGTATGGTTTGCAATGCCCGTATACACCGCGCCGTCGCGGAGCGAAACCAGTTCTTCCGGTCCGTCGTCATACTGAACGTACATCTCCCACCAATAGACGGTGGTCGGAATGATCGTTAGCGTCTTTGCCGCGGCCCACTGGCTCGGAGAAATCGTGCTCTCCCAAAATCCGCAGTCGTATTCCAGTTCCTCTCCCGTTTCGTCGTTCGTTCCTCTGGAACCACAGACAGCGAACAGATTATCCACTCCTACACCTGTCTTTTCACCGTCGAGCAGAAATTGAAACGCCAGATTGCCATATGCGCGTTCCGCGCCCGTCCAGGTTTCAGGAAGCACGACATGCAGCAGGAGTTTTGTATCCGTCGGCGTAAAGGTGAGCTCTTCTAGGGTTACCGAAGCGCCTGTAAAATCCAGCTCGTGCGTATAGTAGTAAATCTCACAGTCGTCAGAAGTCATCTCCGCGGTGGCCTGCCACTCCATCACGGTGACCGGATGTACGCCGCCAAGCTGAACGCTCGTGCCGACCGTCGCCTGCGTAGTCTGGGCTTGGTATGCTTCCGCGTCTATGGCAATCGTCCCCAGGTCCGCCTCAAGCACCGATATGCGACCCTCGCTCACAATACTGTCATAATACATACGCAGCGTCAGTTCGCCTTCGACCGTACCCGAAAGCGGTTCCACATCCGTAAACGACGGTTCGAGTTCGATCGTAAACCGCACATTGTGATCGGAGAGATATTCGTCCCATAGTTCGTCAGCCCGGGCGTTGGTCGTAACAAGCTCGCCGTTTTCAAAGATAGTCTCAGCGTCTTCATCCGCAAGAGAGCGAACGATCTCATTCATCTCATCTGTAAAGCTAAGGCAGAGCTCGCCATAAAACACCTTGCCGTCCGCAGTCACCAGTGTAACGCCATTTTCGCAGGCAAAATAGTAGTAGTCCCAGTCGGAATCTCCACCCAGCGAACCGTCGTTTTCCGCAATTCGGAAGGTGTCGCCGCCCGTCAAAGTTTCTGCAAACGGGCGCGCCGCAGCTCCCGGCATCGTACCCGTGATGAAGACCGAACTTCCGTCATAAGCAATTTCATCCAGCGTCAGGCCAAATTCGGCCGCATACGCTTCATACCCGTCGCCGATCTTGGTGACGACGACGTCGTTCTCCCCGGCGCTGGTGATGATCGCCTCGATGGATGGTTCCTCTTCGCGTTCTTCGCGCTCTTTTTGAAAATATTCCCTCGCGCCGAACCACCCGTTCAGCCATTCTTCAACCGCCGCCCTTGCGCTTGGTATCGCCATCACAGTGATTACAACCGCCGCCACAACACACGCCGCCGTGGTCAGTATCCGCCGCGCGACATGGTTCCTTGTTCGTTTTAGAGCAATATGTTTCGCCTGCGTATCGTCGACCATATATTGCAAAACAGCCTCCTTGAACAATTCACGTTCCGTCATTGCTCTCTGGCTCCTTTCCATTCCGCTCGGATTCGTTCTCTGGTGCGGTACAGTCTCGCCTTGACCGCGTCTTCGCTGACATGCAGCGTTTTGGCGATCTTCCGCACCGGCTGATCGAAGCCATAGTAAAGTACAAACGACTGGTAGGACAGCAAGGGTTCGGTTTTGACGATGCTCCAGACGTCGGCGGCATCCATCCGATCCAGCAGCGCCTGTTCAAACGGCGCTTCGGCGTCGGGAGCCGTTTCCAGAAGCGGTTCCTCGTTTTCGTTCCTGCGGCTTTGGCTTCGGTAGCGCTTCGCCAGCTCGCCTTTTGCAATCTTGATCAGATAGCGGATCGGTTCCGTCGGGCGAAGCCTTGCGGTGCGTTCATAGAACCGCCGCCAGGTGTCCTGATAGACGTCTTCCATATCCGATACCGAACGAATGCGCGCGACGATGAATCGCTTCAGCTGCGCCGCATTCTCACTGTAGACTCTGTCAAAGTAAGCGTCTCTCGATTCCATGCTGTTCCTCGTTTCATCAACCGGTTTGCCCTATATGCGTATCATATCCGGCGTTTGGTGTCAAAGTTTTTTAGAAGTCTTTATCTGTAGCCGAAAAAAGGCCCGCCGTTTTTATCCGGCGGGCCTCGGTTTGCAGGAAGGGGCCTATGCTCTTACCGATCGATGCATCAGCATCAGCGGTAATCGTCCAGATTGATGGTGATCGCGCAGTCGTCCATGCGCTCTTCCTGCCAGTCGCTTAATTGCGTGCTTTCTTTATTCACCTGTGCGGTCACCACGGCGCCCGGGTCAAGTTTCGTCGGCTCAATCACCACCTCTTCGCTGCCAACCTCAACTACGGACGCCTCCCCCGGCCAGCCTGTGCAGGGTATGAACGTGATGGTCTTGATCTCATCCCACTGACTGGGTGAAATGGAGGAGTTGGAAAACTCGCGCGGCGAGGTCAAAAACGGATCGTCCTTGTTGCTTGTACTGGCGTTCGACTTGCTGCCGATCGATAGGAACGGATGCGAAACCTCTTCGCCGTCGATCAGTATGATAAAGTCGATACCGCCGTTTGGGCCGCCCTGCGCGGCAGCGATGCGCTCCGCCCGCGTCCAGCTCTCCGGTAAGTCAAGGTCCAAGGTGACCTCCAGCCCGGTCGGCGTAAAGCTGACGGAACCGACGGAAATCGTAACGCCGGACATGTCCAGATCGCGAACATAGGAATGGATGTATGTTTCGTCTTTGGCGTATTCCCATTCCTGAACGAACAAACGATGCGTGCCGGACAGCGTTACAAACTGATCGCCCTCACTTGTATGGGACACGGCCGTGTAAGCGTCGGCGTCGATGGTCACCGTGCCGAGGTCGGCTTTGAAGAGGACGACGGGCGTGTCGTTCTCGACATCATAATAATATTGCTTGAAGGAAAGATTTGCTTCCACCTGTCCGGTCAATGGTGCCGCGGTGGTGACGGCGGATTCCGGCGTCGCCTCGTAGATGAAACGCACCTCGTTTTCAGACAGCCATTGGTACCACTCCTCGTCCGCTTTGGCATTGGCGGTCACAAGATTGCCGTCCGCGTCATACTCCATTTGAGTTGAATCTATGGTATCCCCCAGGATCTGATTCATCTCGTCGTCGAAATATGCGCCGAGCGTGCCGTAGTATACGGTGCCGTCCGGCAGGGTCAGGGTCAGACTGCCCTCGGTAAACTCGTTCCCTTCATGCCAGGTGTCGCCGCCGGTATAAGGGTCCAGCAGGAATTTTCCGGAAGTTCTAGTAAACCATCCGGTAATGTAGATCGTATCCCCCGTATAGGCCACTTCATCCAGCCGGATACCGAAATTTTCCGCCATTTCCCTGGCCGCGTCGCTGTCGTAAATGTCCGAGACGGTGATCTCTCTGCCGTCGTCGCCGATCTTTGTGATGATCGCGTCCATGGCCGGTTCCGCACTTCGGGTTTCGCTCTCTTGCCCCAGATAGTCTCCCGCGCTGAAGTATTGCTCAAGCCAGTCGGTCACCGCCGCGCGTGCGCTCGAGATGGCCATAACGGTGACTCCCGCGACGATCAGCAGGCAAGCCGCGGCAAGCAGAATCCGCCTCGCGGTGTGTCGCGCTTTTCTCCCTTTACCGATGCGGTTCTCGCGGGCCCCTGCCCCGGTCGCCTCGCGCTGCCGGATTTTTTCGCACACCCGATCGATCCGGGCGGAGAATTCCGGCGGCGGGGATATCCGGTTCTCATACAGATATGTTTCCAACATCTTATCGTTACCGTTCATAGTCCGGCAGCTCCTTTCTCAGTTGGTCCCTGGCGCGTGAAAGCCGCGAATGCACCGTGCCCTCGGGCAGGTCCAGCAGCGCGGCGATATCCCTGACCGGATAGCGCTCAAAATAATACAGCATAACGATCAGCCGCGTCTTTTGAGGAAGATCGTTGATCGCCTGCTTCACGTCCAGCCGGGCGTGGTCTTCCTCCATATAGGGAATGTCTCCATCCAGGGGAAGATTCGGCCTTTTCCGCAGATAATTCCGGCTCTCGTTCTGGACGATGTGCACCATCCAGCTTTTGAACTGCGCGCCGTCTCGCAGGCTCATTCGTTTTTCCCATGCCTTCAGCAGCGCCATCTGCACCGCGTCCGCACAGGCGTCGCCATTGCCGAGGATCGCGTAGCTCACAGCGAATAATAGCCGCTCAATCCGCTTCACCGCCGCGGTAAAGCCGTTCGCCGTGCGAATATCCGGCCGCGGCGGTTGCTTCTTTAACCGTTCCATTTGCCCTCCTTTTTCATCGTATATCTGACTATATGACGCATCAGGCAGGAAAAATCTTCCAAATCCTTATAATTTACCGAACTGAAAGCCGGACTCGCCGTTTCCCCACGGCGCGGCCTTCCTTTTCGTTCTTAACTGTAAAAACCTCCTGACGTTGGATTTACGGCAGGAGGTTTTGTCTCAATATTTCTCGTCCGGGCGGCCGCCCGCGGCAGGCAAAGCGAGCGCGCTTATTCCATCGGAATGTCTTCGCCGGTTTCAAGGTTCAGGCAATGCCAGCGCATGCCCTCTCCGTCCTCCGTGTAAAACAGGCAGCCCTCCCCCACGCAGAGCGGCTCGGTAGCCGCTTTCAATTCGCCGGTCACTTCTCCGCTCGGAAGGTCCACCATTACGATTGCCTGGCTGAGGGTCAGCCCGTCCTGTTCAAACGAAATGCCGTACGCAACGGCCAGCGTGTCCCCGATTACGTTCATCGCGGTGACGGTGTCGTCCGCACGGAATATTTCCTTTTTGTTTTCGCCGTCCAGGTCGCACTGCATGATGCTGAACGGATCGTTGGGGTTCGGATAGTAAACGACGTCGTCCGAAATAACATAACACTGCAGTATGTCGGGAACGACGACCTGCATCCCGCTTCCATCCGTGCCGATCCGGAGCAGCCCGCCGTCCTCCGTGCTTTTCCGATAGAAGTAGACCCAGTCGCCATACGCGCAGCAGTCGATCACTGTGAAATCCGTCAGGGCCGACTGTTCGGTCCCGTCGGTTTTAAACTTGCAGAGCGTTCCTTCGTCTCCATATCCGTCGCTGTAGGCCCAGTCTCCCGAAACCGTAAGGAACGAGCAGGCAAAATCGGCAAGCCGTTCCAGTTTGCTGCCGTCGGTGCGCATGCGGTACGGCTTGCTTTCATCGTCCGCATTGATGAAGTACAGCCAGTCGCCGACCACGTTCAGGCTGTATCCGTGCGCTTCCCCGACGCGCTGGAGCTCGCTGCCGTCCGTACGCATCTTATAGATCGCCGCGTAGTCGTCCGTAAAGCGTGAAAAATAGACCCATCCGGCCTGCGTCGCTACGAACCCGCCGCGCCAATATTCATTCCTCAGGGCGTTGGTCATGTTGCCGGCAGTGTTGCCGACGGTATTGACCTCGCTTTCGTCCGAATAATCGGGCAAAAACGGCAGTTCGACGGCGCCTTCCATGCCGTTGTCCTTCATCCATGTGTCGACCGTCTGCGCGGTGTCGGGCGCGTTCGTCAATATTTCGGCAAGCAGGCGCTTGATCTCCTGCTCGTTTTGTTCGTTGATCGCCAGCAGCGCGTCCGTCGCGGCAAGATACGCGTCCGCATTGTTCGGCTCCAGTTCCATCAGCTTGCATGCGGCGAGATACGCGTTCTCAAAGTCGCCGCCGTCCATGTACTGCCGGATCAGCACGTTCAGCTCGTCCGCCGTGACTTCGACAGCAGTCTCTTCCGGTTCGGCCTGCGCGGCAGTTGCCGAAGGCTCCGCCGTGGCTGTGTCGGTCCCGGAGGCCGTGCAGGCCGCACAGGACAACGACAGAAGAATCGCGCAAACAAGGGCAAAAGTCCGCTTCATCTTTTTTCCTTTCCTATCACGGTTTACAGTTCGAATTGCCATCCCAAAATAATGTTGTCGGTAGTATTATAAATTCTAAAATCGTCTGCGTAAAGCAAACTCTTTTTCTGCCCGTCGGGCAACTTTCCAAACGAATCGTTCCCGGTCCGTTCCGCAAATGCGGTCGCCGCCGCCGGCGTGATTTTCCTCGTGCCTGTTCCGGTTTCGGTCATCATTCCGGTTAGAGTCGATTTGCAGTCAAAATCATGTTAATATTAGCGTATACAGTTATTTCCGGTTTTTCTATGCGCAGTCCAAAAAATGTGATATCCTATCGCTGCCGTAGTTCATGCAGGCCTGCCGAAAACTCGAATTGTTAAGAGGGTGATACCGACGCTGAGCATCAAACCAACGAGTTTCATTCGCAAAAAGCGGCTTCGTGTCTTTAAGTTACTTATCATATTCGCATCGATATCGCTTGTTTGCTATATCGTCTATCTCTCCGGCGGAACAAAGACCCCGATGCCGCATCTGATGTATGTCCCCATCATTCTGGCGGCTCTGTTTTTCGGTATCCCCGGCGCTGTCGGCGCCGCTTTTGTCGGCGCGTTTGCGCTCGGGCCGTTCATGCCCGAAAACGTTTCGCTTCATGTCATGCAGGAACCCGCCAGCTGGATCTTTCGGTTGGGTTTCTTTACATTGGTCGGGATCCTGATCGCCATCCTGTTCAACTGGATTTTGGCATACGCACAGGAAGAGAGCGAGCGGTCCACTACAAACCTGATCACCGGTTTACCGAACGCAAACAAACTCGATATCGATCTGGACGACCTGATAAACCGCGGAAGCGGTTTTTCCGTGTTGGGCTTTAAAATCGAGAATATCGACGACATCAACCGGTACGCCGGTTATGAAATCGGGATCAAATCCTTTTTCGTGGCCGTAGAAGCGCTCAGAGGCCT
>Ga0116164_10001819_pt1 | contig 15714 bp, 10 predicted proteins | sample AD_UKC109_MetaG_FD_89888 | JGI IMG/M metagenome (GOLD analysis project Ga0116164, IMG submission 89888) | Active sludge microbial communities of municipal wastewater-treating anaerobic digesters from Hong Kong - AD_UKC109_MetaG | ecosystem: Engineered > Bioreactor > Anaerobic > Digestate... | reverse complement strand
TTTTCGTACCGGTTTTCTGCTGGATCTCTGAGCGGGCAGTCACTCGGCAATATTATTTTATCGGGTTTAGAATTGCAACACGGCAGTTTTGAGACTGCCGTCCAGGTTGCCAGTAAAATTCTGCGCATTCGTGGTCGAGTAGTTCCGGTAGCGCTCGGACCTCACAAACTTGCCTTGACAGACGGCGATACGCAGGTGCTTGGGCAGCATAAAATAGAGCACCACAGTCTCGTCGACCCAAAGGCACGAGTACGCCTGGAACCTGCCAGCCGGGTAAACCCAAAGGCCGAGCAAGCGATTCGTGAAGCCGACATGGTGATTATTGCTCCAGGAAGCTTCTACACCTCGCTGTTACCAGTAATGTCGGTCAATGGTGTTGCCGAGGCGCTGCAAGAAACTCAGGCAACTGTGGTCATGGTGGCTAACCTTGTCAACAAGCCATTACACACCAAAGACTGGCATATCGCGGACTATGTAGCAAAACTCAGTGAATATATTGGCCAAGGCCAAGTGGACACAGTACTTTATAATACAGAGCCAATAGCTAAAATGCTCCTCAAAAAATATGCCGAGGACAATGAGTTTCCGGTTCGGGCTGACCAGCACGGCTTTACTGGTTGTAACGTTGCAGTAATGGGCATGCCACTTGTGTCAAATGTGGTGGCTGCTCAAGACCCGGCTGATAAGGCTGTTCGACGTACCTTAATACGGCACGACCCGTGGAAAGTAAAAGAGTGCATAGAACAGTTGCTTGTAGTTACAACAGCCAAAAAGAAACCAAGTAAAATATAAGGTGTAAAAACACCATCCCAGGTGAAATTAAGAAGCATAAACAAAAGCATAATATATATGAAACAATAAAAAATAGATATTGCAAATTTTAGGGAAGAGGTGTATGATTTCTTACAAATCTACGTGAGGTTTTTAGGAAATGCTTACAAACCACTCAATTCGTCGTTTTATTTATACACTTAGTATTGTTTTTTGTCTGGCTGCGCTTAGTGGAATTTCTGAAGCCTCGTTCGCAAACCAAGATTGGCTGTGGTCACGCAGCCCAACTATAGCAAAGCAACAAGACTTAGCCGCCAGTACCCCTGTATATACGCCTGGATATGATTGTGAGCCAGTCAGTTTTCGTGTTGCTAACAAATCAACCAACCCGCTGCTAAAGAGCTGTCAGTATGTAATGCCATTTGGCACCGTGAGTCGCAGCGGCGTTTTGCTGAGTGGTGCCGAGGGGCCATATATGTACCGTATCAACGGTATCGATACCCAAGCACATCCGTATGTAGTGGGAGATTTACTGTATGTGCTACGAACAGATTCTAATGGCACACAGGTTTGGGCATATGATATTAGTTCGCCCCCAACCATTATTAAGCAAGTATATTCTGACGGGATTAGCACTTCGTATCGTTACGAAATCACTTATCCGGCCGCAAAGCCCGTCAAGAAAACAGACGGTAGTATCGTGTCTGTGGGGAGCCTGCGACTCTATTTTTCGGCCAATCAAAAATGGGTAAGCTATGTCGACGGCAGCGGTGCGCTTACCATTGCCGATACAGCAAGCTGGCAAACTAAAACTATCTATAAGCCGAGCGGTCTATCACTTTATGAAAGCGACCAAGACGGTGGCACGCTGGCGGTTTCAGATGACGGGAAGTTTATAGCGGCCAACCCAATTACTAAAACAAATGACCGGTCCTATGCAGTACTCTGGCTGTTCGATACGGCTACTTGCCATAATCAAGCCCCTAATATTAGCGGCAAAAAACCACTTAACACCTGTGAATATAACGACCTGTGGCAAGGTGTGTTTCGCGGTCAAACATATGATGGTAGCCTAAAATCTCGTTTTAGCTCCGGTGCGTTTCCTAGGAATATGCGATTTGCGGCTAACGGCGCCCTGGTGTTTGATACTAAGGTCAATGTTGCTGGTGCAAATTATAGCGTTGAGCGACACCAAGTTAGTTCTGGAATTAACGAGGCGCGGCAATATGTGTCGGTGCTGGGTATGGGTGATTCATACATATCTGGCGAAGGCGCGCACGCCTACCGCCTAGGGACTGATACGGCCGATAACAAATGTCACACGTCGGTGTTGTCATACCCTGTCATTACTACAAACAAATTTTTGCCTGGTGCGCAAACGGTAGCTTGCTCTGGCGCTAAGATTTTTGATATTGATGCCGGGTTGTGGGGCGATAAGCAACATCAAATTGAGTCAAGAGATAGCTACAAAGGTCAAGTAAATAACAAAACTGAATGGGAGCGGCGCATCCAGAACGGAAGCTCTGCACTCGAGGACTTCTTACCGGGTTATGCAAATCAAATTCTTTTTACAAAAGAGTACCAGCCGCGCACCATCCTCCTGTCTATTGGTGGCAACAACATTCATTTTGCCGACATTGTGGCCCAGTGCGTTAGCCCTATTAACATCGACACCTGCTATTACTACCAAGAAGACCGTATTGAGCTAATGCAGACCATTATTGACCACTATGATGACCTTGTTCGTTTGTACCGTGACATTGAAGACACTAGCCCAGGCACAACTGTATATGTGGTGGGCTATCCACAGGTGGCCAAGGCTGGTGGAAAATGTGGGGCAAATGTACTACTAAACGACACAGAAATAGTCTTTAGCAATCGACTCATTACCTATCTAAACGCTACTATTAAGCGAGCAGCTTCCGATGCGGGAGTGGTTTATGTGGATACTGAACGAGCACTCGATAAATATCAACTTTGTGAAGCACCAAAAGGCATGGCTGCAGTTAACGGTTTTACTGTTGGCCGTGATAGCGGCCTTAGAGTGCTGCGTGTTATTGGTCAAGAAAGTTACCACCCGACTGCCTACGGGCACGCCCTGCTTGCTAAATCAATCGAATTAGCAACCAACAATCTCACTTTAACAATGCCAACCAGCCGTACAAATAAGGGTAAGCCCACGATTGACCCTAAGGACCCACTCATTAATGGAGTGGTAGCAAATGGCCGCCGGGTAAACTCTCTTGTTTGGCGTAGTAAGCCACAAATGCTGTACCAGACAGGCAAAAAATATCTCTTTAAACACCCTACCGACACTGGGACTTCTGTTGCAAACCGAGCATATAAACTAGTGCTTCGTTCTGACCCAGTTGTCTTGTCTGAAGGTTATGCCACGAGCGATGCCATCGAAGTAACCATTCCTGCCGGCTTACCAAGTGGGTATCATACTCTCGATTACTACACTACCGATACTACCGGCAAACCCATTGATGTGCGACAGGTTATATATGCAGCAACTGCTGCCGAGCTCGAAACAGGACAGTGCCTAGGCTTACCTACAACTGGTAGCGATAGCGATGCAGATGGTGTCGATGATGCTTGTGACGGCGATAGTGATACGCCAAACGCCAATGTAGTGACAGATTTGGCTTCGCAAGGCGACGAAGATATGCTGGTACCAATACCACCACTAGAGAGTGCGCCCATATTAGAATCTATCCCTGCTCCCCAGGTTTCACAAATATCACCCGTGGCTGCGGCAGTTCCAATCAAGGTGGGCACCACTACCATGTCCGCCGCAAGCACCATGTCACTTTCAAAAATACTCCCAGCCGAAACAACACCTAATACATCGTGGACAGACTGGATGGATGATTCTGTTGTCACCGCTACACCTACTGTCCTTGGGGCAGTAGCTCCTGGGGCAAAACCAATAGCCACTTACCCTAAACAATCATCTACCAATAAAGAACACAGGTTAATTCCTACGTGGGTTGTGGTAGCGGCGGGACTGGGTATGGTGCTTGTTTTGGCCAAAAAAACAAAACGTCGCTAAACCTGCTATCATAAGCTTATGCTTAAAAACTTTCGTGGGTTTGCTCATCCCATTCTCTTAGTCATATTGAGCATTGTAGTGCTGGGCACTGGCTACTTTACCTATGCACGCATTAAACATTTACAAGCAGTTAATAAAGAAAAACAGCTCTACGCCACACTCGACAAACAATCTACTGACTATATAAACGCCATTGCAGCAAAATACCCAGGCAAGATTAGTCATGAGCGATACTGTGAGTATGGCTCGGCTAAGTATGGGGAGGGGTCTTTGGGGTGTAGCGTCCGGGCTAGTATTGACATCGCTACAAACTCCCAACAGGTAGCTCAAGAAGTTGAAACTTATACATCAATGGTTAGCCAAAGGGAACCATGGTTGTTTAAGAAAAGCAGGTTTGAGAAATCCATTAAAGACATAGAACAAGCTAAATATTTATATCCCCAAGACGACAGCAATTCATGTTATGCCTCAATCTATAGCGGGCTTGGATGGAAAGACACCCTAATAACATTTAGCTGTTCCAATAACGCCCTAGCAGAACACTACCCGGTCAGAGAGCATTAGCTCTTTAGCACATGTTCATACACGGCAAATGTTTGTTGGGCACAGCGGTCCCATGAAAACTTCTTGACATTTATTTTGCCCTTTGCGACCAGTTCTTTTCGAAGAGAATCAGATCCAATAACCCGCGAGATTTTAGTAGCTATGTCGGCTACATCAAGCGGATTAAAATACAGCGCCGCATCACCATTTACCTCTGGTAGGCAGGTTGTGTTGCTGCTTATCACGGGCGCACCGTGCATCATTGCTTCAAGCCCAGGAAGCCCAAAACCTTCACTTAGACTCGGAAAAACATAGGCTGCACAGTGCTCGTACATCCAGCGCAGCTGCCCATCACTCACAAACCCGGTAAAGACTACATTTTTGATGCCCCGTTCCTGAATGTAATGCTCGTGTAACGCATAAGCGGCATCTTTTTTGCCAGCTAGTGCAAGCATAAGGTTGGGGTGTTTTTGTTGTAGCATGACAAAAGCGTCTATGAGTCGCCGGAGGTTTTTGTGTGGCAATGGCCGCCCGACATACATAATAAACCGCTTAGCAAAGAGTGACTCGACAGTTTGAGAGGGTTCGGTTATGGGGTCTGCAGCAAGCAGAGTTGTTGTAATTTTGCCGAGGGGAATACGGCAATAATCAGCCACATCTTGTTTTACATACTCAGAGATAGTAATGATATGGTTAGCTTTGTGTGCGACTCGTTTGTTGAGCCATTTGTAGACCTGCTGCTTTGTCAAAAAAATAATCTGGTTCTTTGTTGGGTTACGAAAACGCACTGTTGTGAGGTCGTTCATAGTAGTGACTGTTTTGCCCCTATATAACACAGGTTGCTGCACAATTGGAAAGTGCACTAGGTCTGGTTGAAGACTTTCTATTTGCCGCTTAAATCCAATCTGTTCACCCAAGCTAAATTCTTGGTAGGGTGTTTCTACCACCTTCCACTTGGGCGCGATGGATTTTAGAAACTCGAGCCGGTGTTTTTTTGCCAACAACGTAAAGGTATGCTCACTTTCAGGCCCTGCAAGGTGCTCAATTAGCTTGTCGGTGTAACGCCCAGTACTCGTTCCCGACTCTCGGGCATCTATAACAATATGGCTCATAAGGAGCAGTATAACAATTCTGGAGCTGATATAATACATATCCATAACTATAGGAGCGCACATGTCTAACCTAATGGATTGCTTATCTAGCTTGCAGCCAAACGATTCTAAAGTACAGTTTTTGGAGCAAGTCCGCCAAAAAATTGTTTCTGCAGGCTACCAGATTGCAGAATCTGATACCCAAAAGCCATGGGGTGCGTTTTTTCGCATTCAGTCCAAGCAGGCCGACATGTTTATACAGGATTTTCCCTTTGGAGTGACAACCGAAGAGGCGAGGCTTGGTATAGCCGAAGCTGAATTAAGCCCTAAGATTCTTGTCGTTCTTCCTGGCCAGCGTCTGAGTTGGCAGTATCATAACAGACGTGCGGAGCGTTGGGTGTTTTTAACCCCAGGAGCCTACCGACGTAGCTTAGACGACATCGAGAGTGAGCGTTTTGAGGCGTCAGCCGGAGAAGTGGTGCAATTTGGGTGTAACGAACGACACCGGCTTGAGGGAATGCCAGAAAGTATCGTGCTAGTTGCGGAAATTTGGCAACACAGCAACCCTAACGCGCCTTCCAACGAAGAAGATATTGTACATCTGGCCGACGACTACAAACAGAACCTTACCCTACAATCGTAATCAAGACAGGGCTGCCGCAGCGATACTGGAAAATCTATAGATATAAAATTTCTATATTGCATTTCGTGGCAATAGCAATGCAGACCCGGGACTATTTCTTAAGTAGTTTTCGCCACCCCAGCCGTAATGTCCGGAGTGCAGTGGCATTCGGCGGCAAATCATGGACAATCATGGACCATATGTATCTTGAACTAACTTTTCGTTTTGTCTCTAACATAAGAATATCGGGTAATTTCCAAAATAATAAGATAACAGACATAAAGACGCCCCTTATTGCATACCAACCATGACCGCGCGTGAGCGCGCGAAAAAAGAATAAAATATAGGCTAAGTAAAATCGAGGGAGCACGCGCAGGAGCAAACTAGCAGGTAAGTTTTTCCAAAGTAAAAGAGGCTGATTCTTCATTGTTTGGTATGTTGTGAATCCCTTCATTCGGCTACTCGTCATGCCGACGGCGTGATATACAACCGCCTCTGGAACGTACCCAACCTTCCAGCCCTGATTCTGCATACGAAAGCTTAAATCTATATCCTCGTAATATGCAAAGAAACTTTGATCCAGTAGACCGACTTTCTCCAGCATAGCAACACGGTATAGACTCGCTGCTCCGCTCGCAGAGAAAATACTGGTTGCCTGGTCGTATTGGTTGTTGTCAGTCTCGTTACGGCCCCTTGGATAGGGAAGGCCCCAACTAGTTAAATAGTCACCTGTGCTGTCTATGGTTGTTGCGTCTGACTTCAGAACCTTAGGACAAGCGGCACCATATAGTGGATTTTCGTCCAAGAACCTCACTAAATACATAAGCCATTTTTTGTCGGCTATAGCATCATCATTAAAGGGCGCTACATATTTTGCACCAAGCTCAATCGAACGCTCGAAACCTGGATTGACTCCGCCGGTATAGCCACGATTTCGTTGATTACAGATAAACTCAACATCGGAAAATCGATCTTGGGCCTTCTCTAAAGAACCGTCGGTACTCGCATTGTCGGTGACGATGATGTGCGGCTTCAGAGTTTGTTGCCGTAGAGATTCAATGGCTTTAAGCAGCGCGTCACCCCCATTGAGATTGGGAATGACTACAACAGGTTTGTGCTTTCCATTGGTCGACTTTGACATATACTTCCTCTATAATACCTCACTAGCAATGGGAACTATACAAAGAGTTTTATCTAAAAAGAACCGGGCACTTCTTTCCGAGCTGGTTAAAACAGACTTTAAGCTGCGCTACCAAGGCTCCATGGTGGGCTACTTGTGGTCGCTCCTACGCCCGCTGTTCATGTTTATGATTTTGTATGTGGTGTTTACCAAAGTCTTCCCGCTAGGTAAAGGCATCCCACACTACCCCGTCTATCTGTTTATGGGCATCATTTTGTGGAACTTTTTTGCTGAAACTACGCAGCAGGGGCTTTCTAGCATTGTGGCGCGCGGGGATCTTATACGGAAAATTAGTATTCCGCGTTGGCTGATTGTTTTAAGTACCAGCATTAGTGCACTCATTAATCTAGGGCTCAACCTGACGGTATTGGTTGTATTTATGGCGCTTAACCACGTTACGCCAATGGTAACAATCGCTTGGTTGCCACTGATAATCCTAGAAGTGTATATCTTTGCGCTAGGTTTGGCCTATTTCTTAGCGGCGGTGTTTGTGAAGTTTAGGGACATTCAATTTATCTGGGAGTTGTTTATTCAGGCGGGGTTCTACGTAACGCCAATCTTGTATCCACTGACGCAAATTCCAAATATTGCGTATCAAAAGATGATATTTATGAACCCCATGGCGCAAGCAGTTCAGGATGCGCGCTGGTCTGTAGTAGCTCACCACCCTTCCATTGTAACTATTCATAGCGTCTTTGACGGTGGCTGGTATCGACTTATTCCGTATAGTATTGTTGTTATAACATTTATGTTTGGCGTTTGGTATTTTGCACGCCGAGCAGATACCTTTGCGGAGGACCTATAAAATGGCAAAATCAACTGGCCGCAGAATTGTTATTGATGATTCATCTGATGATGTAGCAATTCGCGTTTCTGGTGTCTCAAAATCGTTCCGCCTACCCCATAACCGACAAAACTCCATTAAGGGTTCGTTGGTTAATTTGATTGGCGGCGGCGACCGGTCCTATGAAACACAAGAAGTGCTACGGAATATTTCGTTTGAAATTAAAAAAGGCGAATTTTTTGGGATTGTGGGCCGCAACGGCTCCGGTAAAAGCACGCTTCTGAAGATGCTAGCCGGTATTTACAAACCTACATCGGGAGAAATTACTGTAAACGGGTCGCTAACACCATTTATAGAGCTTGGTGTAGGTTTTAACCCAGAATTGACCGGCCGTGAGAACGTTTACATGAACGGTGCGCTATTGGGCTTTAACGACCACGAAGTGGATACGATGTATGATGACATCGTGGAGTTTGCGGAGCTTGAACGATTTATGGACCAGAAGCTCAAAAATTATAGTTCAGGGATGATTGTGCGTTTGGCGTTCAGCATTGCTATCAGAGCTGAGACAGAAATATTGATTATGGACGAAGTATTGGCTGTTGGCGATGCTGCGTTCCAAAAGAAATGCTTTGACGTCTTTAGAGACTTAAAAGAAAGAGGCAGGACTATTATTCTTGTGACCCATGATATGGGGAATGTGGAGCGATTTTGTAGTCGTGCTCTCGTCATCCATGACGGTGAAATCGTAAAGTTAACAGATTCGCATGAAGCTGCCACGATTTACAGCAGGCTCAACATAAAAGACGAAGAAGCGGCAAAAGCACTGGAGCGCCCAAATGACAAAAAAAATACCAAGGTTATTAAAAGGTGGGGCGTTGGGGGCGTCAGAGTAAAGAGCTTAAAAACCTTTGACAGCAAACAAAATAGTACTAGTATACTCGAGAACGGAAAGAGTGCGAAGATTCAAATCTCTCTTGAGCGTTCGCCAGGCTATGAGAAAACTAAAATCGTTTGCGGAATCGCTCTTCACACCCAAGACGGCTTTAATGTGGCTGGGCCCAACAGTATGGAGACCCCAATTAAATCATCCGCGACCCAGGTTAACATCGAGCTTCCTTCTCTTGTTCTAGCCCCAGGAGAGTATTTGTTGACAGTCGCTATTTTCAATAGTGAAGTTACTGAACCATACGACTTTCTAGACAGGTACTATAAGTTCTCTGTCATATCAAATCACACAGTACACGGAGCGATTGACCTGGAGGCTAAATGGACCTCGAATTAGATTATTTATGCAAAAAACCAAATCGCGAGAGATATCTGTAGACCCTGCTTGATTTGAGTACATTGAGCTCTTTACTGACTGACACGTAGGCCTCTTGGGTCTGTCGTAAATTCTTGAGCGTTAAAGAATGCTCTCTATCTAGGTCGCTGAGTTTTTGTTTAGTCGAGTCATAGTCTTTTGACAAAACAGAAAAGTTGTCAGTGATAAGCTGCAGTGATTTCAAGATGAAATCTAAGTGGCTAGTTGTGTCGGGCTGAAAGAACTTTTCAATATTCCTCTTTGAGGATTCGTAAAGTTTTTTATCTTTGAATACGATAGTAATTTTTCTATAAGGATTGCCCGTAAAATCGCCGACAGTATGAATATTTTTATTGTAGTACCTATTTAATTCGTCTACTCCATCTAAGGGAACGACTTCAGAGTTAATAAGGTTGATTGAGAAAGAAAGTGCCCAATTCTCAAGGTTGTTCGTTGCAATAGTGATATATGGCAGGCCCTTAGACTCTGCTATTGATTCGACTGTGTTAAAATTCGGCTTGCCGAATTCAAAATGTTCCTTTAGCCAATATTGTTGCTTTCCGGAGAAGTCTATATAGTTTTTATTAATCTGTTTTTCTGCGCGTGTTACATCATCGTGATTTTGTGGGGCGGAAAAGACGGCGACGCTTTCTGCGATTTCAATGCATTTTTCTATAAACGGCTCTTTTAGGTTTGCGGGAATATGTTCCAAGACATCCGTATTAATTACTGCTTCAGCCGAAAACGAAGTAGCATCGACAGTAAAAAAATCCTTTTGTAAGTAATGTATATTATCCTTTTTGTTTACAAAGTCCGGCTTGCGAGTATCGATAATTGTTAAATCATAGCTTACGTCTGTTGCGTCGAGAAATTTTGACATCCATTCTGAATCACCTCCAACGTCCAGAATTCGAATGCTATTTTTTTTAAAAACAATACTCAATAAGTTTGTAACGGAGTAATATCGTGAGTATCCATCCGGCCAACAGCTTAATAGGGACGAGTTTTTAGCGACCATTTTAATAGTATACCACCATTCATTCTGCACACATCTTTTGTATAGATAGCCAAAAAGTAGACCATGAGTTAGAATATGGGGAGTGAATAACTCTGAGATTAAAGAAGAAGTTTCTAAGAAATGCCTTGTGCTGTCCAGTGGGCCGGTGCCAGTTCCAGAGCACCCAATTGTAGAAGGAGGAGGATTGCGTTGCTGGGGCCTTGCGAAAGGCATAAAACAAAACAGCCCTTCAACTGATGTAGTTGTTGCTTACCACGAGTCACATCTCAAGGGTGTCGGCACAAAGAAGCATCAAGGAATAGGAGTAACCACTTGGTCTATGGACTCAATCAGAGACCTACTAAAGGACTTTGATAGTGTCATAGTCAGTTATTGTATGGGTGATTTATCTACGGTTGTGGCTGACTCACTTAGGCCGGACCAACAGTTAATCTTAGACTGCTATGTGCCAATCTATGTAGAAGTTTCAGCTAGGAATAGCAGTGATTTGAATCAGGAGTATTATGCTTTTCAGAACGATATTGGAAGGTGGGCGCACGTTCTAAGGCGAGGAGACCTCTTTCTGTGCGCTAGTGAGGCCCAAAAAAAGTACTACCAGGGAGTTTTGTCAGCTGTGGGCAGGCTAAATCCTGCTACTTACGGCACCACAATGATACTAGTAGTGCCTTATGGTATATACAGAGACGACAGTCCAGTGGCGCGCCACAATCCAATTGGCGAACTAACTCGGGGAAAGAGAGTGAAAAATATTCTCTGGTTTGGTGGAATCTATCCATGGTTCGACCTAAGAAATCTTGTAGAAGCAGTAGCTATCGTAAACCATACAACTCCTGTAAAACTGATTATTGTGGGGGCTAAAAACCCATTCAACTCCCATCCTGACTTCCTGCGAAGATATGACGAACTTGTGGACTTTATAAAGAGTAAGCAGGCCTATAAGGAGCTGGTTGTGCTTCAGGATTGGGTCAAATTTGAAGACAGAGCGGACTGGTATTTAAATAGTGATTTAGTAGTCGTTGTGAATAAAGAGGGTGAAGAGAATAAGCTGGCCTGGCGAACCAGACTAGTCGATTTTATGTGGGCAAACCTGCCTATAGTCACAAACGGTGGTGATCCGTTGGGAGAGCATCTCATTCAGCAAAGTGCGGCCGCTAGATTTGAGTCGCTAGAAGTAAGCTCAGTTGCTGATAGTATAGAAAGTCTACTAAAAGACAAACGAACTTTACAGAAAATGCAAGAAAGCATGGGACGAGTTAAGGAGGAATTTTATTGGGATGTCGTCACGAAGGAGCTCAGCACGCGTATCACAAACAAGACTCGCGCCAAGGATATAGAAACCTTTGGCTTAATTGACTTAATAACCGACACCCAGGGCATCAAAAGCAGAACGAAAAAAATTGCACTCAAGGCACGTAAAATACCTATTTATGCTCGTGAACATGGGATAAAAATGACCACGAAAGTGGTAGCATCTGTTGTTAAAGATAAGGTTGCACCCAAGCTAGCTTCTAAGGAGAGGGCTCCAAAAATTCTATTCTTTTCACACCAGCTTGATTTGTCTGGAGCGCCCACGGTGTTTATTGATGCCCTCACCGCCTTACTCCAGAAAGATGATACGCTACCAGTCGAGTTTCATACTTGGAACCCGACCCACAGAGATAATTTTGTCAAACTAAATCAAATTGGGATTAGACCAAAACTGCACCTAGACAAGAATATCGGATTTGATTATGTTGCGGGGGACGTTGTTGTCTTTAACACTGTTGCCCACTCACCCATGTTGCGGCACAGCACCTATACAGCTCTTGAAAAAAATATAGTCACAAAACTCATTTGGTATATCCACGAAGACGAACCAGAACTGATATTCGATGGTTCGGAACAAAAAACAATCACAAACCTGCTTAGAAACGATAAGATTACCATATTTATCGCAGCCCAGAAAACATTACGCAATTATCAGAGTTATTTCGACAACACAGCAAACATAAGACAGCAGGAACACAGGCTTTTATTTGACACTAAATACCACAAGGTGCGTAGTGAAGATGATTTTGACAAGCTTGATATTATCTTACCCGGCACCGTCGGCGACGGCCGAAAGGGTCAGATGCCAATTCTGTACGCTTTGGCATTCGTTCAAAAATACATTATCGACAATAATCCAAAAGATTACAGGAAGTTTAGCCTGACTTATGTAGGTATGCACAATGACTTTATATCAAGACAGATCAAACTTCACGCCTCGGCACTAAATGGCGAATTTAGAAGCGTTGGACACGTCTCGCATAAACAGCTAATGGAGCTATATCTTAAATCCAATATGACCGTCTGCTATTCTATGAGGGAATGTCTGCCCCTGTTCGTATTTGAGGGGATGATTACCGGGCATCCCATATTGAGGAATGACTCATCAGGAGTGGACGAGCAATTGGTCCCTGGTAAGAATGGTTTCTTATTGCCGAGCGACAACATACTCCTTGTGGCAGAGGTTTTTGAAAAAGTTCTAAATAAGAAGAAAACACCCAACTCGAGCCTTGCTAAAATGTCCAAGCAGTCATATCTTATTTCTAAGGCGCTTGAGTCAAAGAGTTATGACGAAATTGTCGGCGAGATTGTTAGGAGCTTCAAGCGTGAAAAGTAAAACAGCGACCTGTTTAGTAGTGGGCGCAAATGGCTTTGTCGGCAGCCATATCGTGGATGGCCTAGCGGCAAGAGGCTTCAGAGTTATCGCCTTCGACAGGTATTCTTCTGCACAAAAATTCATAAGTTCAGAAATGATTACAAAGGTAAAGGGAGATATACTTTCAGAGACTGAGCTAGCGAGTTCAGTAAAGGGTGTGGACTATGTCTTCTATTCTTTCTCGGCTACAACCCCGTTTGCGTCAGAGGACAACCCATATAGTGATATTAAACTTAATCTTGAACACAGTGTCTCTTTTTTTGATGCGTGTAGCAAAGAGGGCGTTAAGGGGTTCTACTATATATCTTCTGGGGGTGTCATTTATGGCGCTACTGCAGAACATATCGACGCAATGGAAACTGACTTGCCATTACCAATCTCACCCTATGGGATTTGCAAGCTTGCTGCCGAAAATTATTTGTCATATTTCTTAAGAAAGAGGAACATGAAGTACGTTGTGTTTAGGCTGACGAATCCTTATGGGCCTAGGCAAATGCTGAAGAATCATCAAGGTGTGATACCTGCCTTCATAAAGAAAATAGAAGAAGGTGGTGTGATTACCATTTATGGCAGTGGAGATGCCTCCCGTGACTATATCTTCATAACTGATGCTGTTGAAATGATGCTCAATGTCTTTGAGAGTGAAAATGATAATGTTGTGTATAACATTGGGTGTGGTAAACAGACTTCCTTAAGGCAGATAGTTCATAATTTAGAATTAGTCTACGATCGACACCTTGAGGTCAATTATGTAGACGCACCTAAAACATTTTTATCAAAATCTAGGGTGTCAATAGAACGATATTGCCAAGAGTTTGGTCAGCCGGAACTCCTAGACATGACCACTGGCCTGAAAAAAACCCTGGACTATATCAGGTCTCACTAAGGCGATACGGGCGTGTAGAACGCCACGCCTTCATAAGTAAAGCCGGCTTTTTGTGTTGCAAGGTTGATTTCATCCTGAGTCGTGACCCAAAGGTGTTGATAAGTCTTTGAGTTATACAAACGGTGCACCGCAACAATATTTGGATTGTCTGGCTTTACCCCATAGAACGCCACGCCTTCATAAGTAAAGCCGGCTTTTTGTGTTGCAAGGTTGATTTCATCCTGAGTCGTGACCCAAAGGTGGCGCTGTGTTGAAGCGTTATACAACCTATGGACAACAACAGCAGACGGGGAAGTCGGCTGAGCTCCATAAAACGCCGGACCTTCTAACACATAGCCTGACTTTTGTAGGACGCTTGCCTCACAAGAGTAGGCAGTGTAGAAGTGGCGGTAATTTGAAGGGTTATATAATCTCAGGATGGTCGTAGAATACGGCTCACTAGACAGACATACGCTAATTGAACTTCCGAACCAAGAATTATAGATTCTCCAAAAATTTCTGTTTCCAAAAGCACTGCAAGAGTCACCGGAACCGTAGAGGTCTCGTAGTGCTGCTTCATTTGGTTGATACGGTGTGTAGGTGTAGAGTGCAGCAGTTGATTTATTAGAAATATTCACTGGGCTGCTGCCGCAGGCAGCGTCTGGGTTAAAAAGAATTGTATTTAAGCCCGGTTTTTTATAAGGCCACCAAGGCTGGTCCATGTTATCAATGTAATACCTGAACAGTGCTGCAGACTCTGAGATTTGGATAGAGAATCCAGCATATGAAGGATCACAACCGGCAGGAGTGTCTGGGCAGTAGGCGCCCATGGCATAGGTATATTGGTTTTTAAATGGCCAATCATCCACAGTTAATGGGCCTGCTGATTCTTTCTGAATAGTAGTGAGTATTACCTTAGGACTAATACGATTTTTCTGCGCAGCATTGTATATCATCTGTGCGGCGCTAATCGCCCCTGGCGGAATAGGCAGACCCCCGTAGTTACTGGCGGGGATACCAGGGTCCCAAATATGAAACTCAACCATACCGCTACCGGTACTATTAAGACCGACTAAGATAGGTTCTTGTCGCCCATCGCCATTGGTGTCGGCAAACTCAATCAGATTTTTTGACGGGTTCACAGTTCTTTGGTTGCTAGAAAGGTGCGCTTGCCAAGTCTGTCCGCCATTTTCCCAAATATGAAACTCAACCATACCGCTACCGGTACTATTAAGACCGACTAAGATAGGTTCTTGTCGCCCATCGCCATTAGTGTCGGCAAACTCGACTTTTGTGTTGAGCGGATCGATAACCTGCTGATTGGTCCTCTTCTGGGCAGCCCATGACGCGAAGCCAGAATTCCAAGTATTTATTTCTATGTAGCCACTTTGTGTGTCGCGTTCGCCAATCATAACTGCGCTGTCTCTACCAACACCATTCTGGTCAGCAAATCGTATAAAAGTATTCATAGGATTGATTGCGGACAAATTGCTAGCATTATGTGACGACCAAGTTCTCATGTCATTGTTCCAAGTATGAAACTCAACCATACCACTACCGGTATTCTTGAGACCAATTAGCACCGGCTCATCTTTACCGTCACCGTTAATATCAGCAAATTGCACACTGTTATTTACGGGGTCCACGCAGGGTTGATTAGATATCACAGTCGTTGCGGACCAAGTTCTCATGTCATTGTTCCAAGTATGAAACTCAACCATACCACTACCGGTATTCTTGAGACCAATTAGCACCGGCTCATCTTTACCGTCACCGTTAATATCAGCAAATTCAATTAA
>Ga0116164_10001818_pt1 | contig 15716 bp, 15 predicted proteins | sample AD_UKC109_MetaG_FD_89888 | JGI IMG/M metagenome (GOLD analysis project Ga0116164, IMG submission 89888) | Active sludge microbial communities of municipal wastewater-treating anaerobic digesters from Hong Kong - AD_UKC109_MetaG | ecosystem: Engineered > Bioreactor > Anaerobic > Digestate... | reverse complement strand
TGGAAAAGCTGGATTCCACGCACCTGATCCGCATCGTATCCGAGATCGGCGGACGGCTGCCGATCCACTGCACGGGGCTCGGCAAGGCCATGCTGGCCTATATGCCGCCGCTCAAGGTCAAGAAGATCATCCGCGAGCACGGGCTGACGTCCTATACGGCGAACACCATTACGCACCCCGCCGCGCTGGAGCGCGAACTGCAAAGCATCCGCGAAAAGGGCTACGCCATCGACGACGGCGAGATCATGCTCGGGCTGCGCTGCGTCGCGGCGCCGATCTTCGACGGCAAGGGACAGGTGAAATACGCGCTGAGCATATCCGGCATGCAGGGCAATCTCGAGGGCGCGAAGCTTGAGCGTATCAAGAACCATGTCGTGAAAGCTGCGGCGGCCATCTCGCTGGAGCTGAAGCGCACCAGCATATGATCCGGCAGCCGACCGTACCCGCACGCAAAACTGGAATCCCATCTTCGGATTTTTCATACACTGTTTCAAAGGAGGCTGAACACAAATGGAAAAAAGACCGGAAATTGCAAACTCCATTTTAACCGGAGACTATCAAACGAATTATCATGACGTCGGGAGCGGCTTCCCCGTCATCATGCTGCATGGTTCCGGCCCGGGCGTATCCGCATGGGCGAACTGGAACAGGCTGTTCCCTCTGCTTTCGGGCGAGCACCACATCTACGCGCCGGACCTCGTAGGCTTCGGCTATACGGACCGGCCCGCGGGCATAACCTACAACATGGACGCCTGGGTCAAGCAGACCGTCGATTTCATGGACGCGCTGAAAATCGAGCAGGCCGACATCATCGGCAATTCGTTCGGCGGCGCGCTGGCGCTGGCGCTGGCAATCTTTCATCCCGAGCGCGTGAGAAAGCTCGTTTTAATGGGCAGCATGGGCGTCACGTTCCCGCTCACCTATGGGCTCGACCGCGTTTGGGGTTACAAGCCTTCGCTGACCAACATGCAGGAGCTCATCGGCATCTTTGCCTATAACCGCAAGATGATGCCGCCGGAACTTGCGCAGGGGCGCTATGAAGGCAGCATCCAGCCGGGTTTTCAGGAGAGCTTTTCCTCCATGTTCCCGGAACCGCGGCAGGACGGCGTAGAGGCCATGGCGCAGATCGAAATCTACCTCAAGGAAGTCCGGCATCAAACGCTGATCGTGCACGGCCGCGAAGACCGGGTCATCCCGCTTTCCGCTTCCATGAAGCTGATCCAACTGCTCGAAAACGCGCAGTTGCACGTGTTCGGCAAGTGCGGGCACTGGACGCAGATCGAACGCACGGAGGAATTTGCGGCGATCGTGCACAGCTTTTTAACCATCGACCCGCCGTATTCAAAGACATGAACACGCAAGGATCAAAAAAAAGCATCCGGCTCTGCGCGGAAAGGCTGGAGCGGGCCGAACGGCTGCGCGCCCCGATTTCGCCGCTGACGAAAGACTACCCTTCGTTTACGGTCGACGATGCGTACGCCATCCAGTCGGTCAACGTCGACAGGCTCCTCTCGTACGGCGCAACGATCACCGGCAAGAAGATCGGGCTGACTTCGCCCGGCATGCAGCAGCTTCTCGGCGTAAACGAGCCGGATTACGGGCATCTGTTCGGCTTCATGGAGTGCAAACGCGACGTCCCGGCGGAAGAGCTGATTCAGCCGAAGATCGAGGCGGAAATCGCCTTTGTCCTGAAGGAAGACCTCCCGGACCGCGACGTGACGGTCGAGGACGTGAGAAAAGCAACCGCATACGTCGTCGCCGCATTTGAAATCGTCGACAGCCGCGTTGCGGACTGGAAGATCAAGCTCGTGGATACCATCGCGGACAACGCTTCGTCCGCGCGGTACGTGCTGGGCGATACCAAGCTCCCCGTCGACGGGGTGGATTTGTCCGCCGTCACGATGAAGATGGAAAAGGACGGCGAAGGATTGGTGAGCGAGGGCAGCGGCGCGGCCGTTATGGGCGATCCCGCGGTTGCGGTCGCCTGGCTGGCCAACTGCATGCGCCGATACGGCGTACCGCTCAAAAAGGATGAAATCCTGTTATCCGGCGCATTCTGCGCTGCACTGCCCGCAAAAGAGGGCGATGCATTCAAAGCAACTTTCTCGCAGCTTGGCACGGTAACGGCCCGTTTCGTGTAAAGCAACGAACCCTATCTAAGACAACAAACCACGTCTCTCTCATGCGCCGCGAAACCAGCGCGGCAGGCAGGTTTGTTTACTGTACCTTAAAGCAAGGCAGGTGACGAATTTGAACAAGATAAAAGTGGCCGTAATCGGCCCGGGAAATATCGGCAGCGATTTGATGTATAAAATCATGCGCAGCGATTACCTCGAGATGGCGATGATGGCCGGAATCGTGGAATCCGAAGGAATTCGCCGTGCGGCGGGCCTCGGCATCCCCGTTTCGATTCAGGGGGTTTCGACGGTCGTGCAGCATCCCGAAATCAAAATTGCCTTTGACGCAACCGGCGCCGGCGCGCACGAAAAAATCAACGCCCCCGCGCTGAAAAAGGCCGGCATCATCGCGGTCGACCTCACGCCCGCCGCCGTCGGGCCGTACTGCGTACCCTGCGTCAATCTTGAAGAGCTTAAAACGGCGCGGAACATCAACATGGTGACCTGCGGCGGGCAGGCGACCATCCCGATCGTCCACGCGATCCATCAGGTCGCGGGAGCGGAATATGCGGAGATCGTCGCGGCGATCGCATCCAAAAGCGCCGGACCCGGCACGCGCGCCAATATGGACGAATTCACCGAAACGACGAGCCGCGCGCTGGAAGTCGTCGGCAAGGCGAAAAAGGGAAAAGCCATCATCGTGCTCAACCCAGCCGAGCCGCCGATCAACATGACGGACACCGTGATGGTGCGCGTGGAGGACAAAACCGTACCGTTCGAAACGATCCGCGATTCGATCCTGCAGACGGTCGAGCAGGTGCAAAAATACGTCCCGGGCTATCGCCTGCGCGTGCCGCCCCAGATGGACGGCGACAAGGTTTCCGCCGTCGTGCAGGTGCGCGGCCAGGGGGACTTCCTCCCCACTTTCGCGGGCAATCTCGATATCATCAACGCCGCCGCGATCGCCGCCGCGGAAAGAATCGCACAGGAACTGCTGAAAGGAGGCGACGGAAAATGAAGCTGCAAATTGTCGACGCCACTTTGCGGGACGGCAGCCACGCCGTTCGCCATTCCTTTACCGCCGAACAGGCGCGCGAAATCGCGGGACGGCTGGACCGCTGCAACGTGCCGATCATCGAGGTCAGCCACGGCGACGGGCTTGGCGGGTCCAGCTATACGTACGGTTTTTCCAAGGAAGACCCGTTTTCGCTGATTGCCGCCGCCGCTAAGGCCGTCAGTCAGGCGAAAATCTCCGTTCTGCTGCTCCCGGGTATCGGTACCATTGCGGACCTGTCCCGTGCAAAGGATTGCGGCGCGTCGATCGTCCGCGTCGCCACGCATGTGACCGAAGCGGACGTCAGCGCCCAGCATATCGAAGCGGCAAAGTCCATGGGACTTATGGCCGTCGGCTTTTTGATGATGGTGCATATGCTCGATCCGGACGGCATTGCAGAGCAGGCAAAAAAGATGGAATCCTACGGTGCGGACTATATCAACCTTGCGGACTCCGCAGGCGCGCTGCTGCCGGAGCAGGTGACGAAGCGTATAGAAGCTGTCCGTGCCTCTGTTAAAATACCGGTCGGTTTTCACGCGCACAACAACCTCAGCCTTGCCGTCGCAAACTCGCTTGCCGCCGCCGACGCGGGCGCAACGTATATCGACGCGACGCTCCGCGGCCTTGGCGCCGGTGCGGGCAACACGCAGATCGAGGTGCTCGCCGGTGTCCTGCAGCGCAAGGGAATCGAAACCGGCCTGGATTTCTACGGACTCATCGACGCTTCCGAGCAGGCGGTCGCTCCCATTATGCTGCGGCCGCAGATCATCGACAACGGTTCCCTCATGCTCGGCTACGCGGGCGTTTACTCCAGCTTCCTTCTGCACGTCTACAACGCCGCGGAAAAGTATCATCTGGAGCCGAGGGACATCCTTGTCGAAGTCGGCAAGCGCAAGATGGTCGGCGGTCAGGAGGATCTGATCATCGACGTTGCGTACAGCCTGAAAAAGGCGCAGCAGGCCTGATCATGGAAACGCCCGCTTGTTACAGGATTACGCTGGCCTCGGGAGAAACGTTCCCCTACAAAGCGGAGGACGAAAGCGTGCTCGCCGCTATGCGGCGGGCGAACGCGGGGCCAATCAAAAGCGGATGCTTCGGCGGCGGCTGCGGAATATGCAAAATGCGGGTTGCGTCGGGCTCCTACCGTTCGTTTAAACCGATGAGCCGCGCGCACGTCTCCGAACAGGACCGGGCAAACGGCATCGTGCTGCTCTGCTGCATTCGCCCGACAAGCGACCTGACGCTGGCTCCCGCTGACGACACATAAAAAAGCAGGCTGGAAAAGCCTGAAACATTTGGCCTTCTTGCTGGCCACTAAATGAAAAAGGAGAGATGAACACCATGGCACTCAATCAAACCCTGAGACCAGGCCTGATTCAGTTGCGTGTGCTGGATCTTGACAAAACGCTGGACTTCTACAAGAACGTTCTTGGGCTGGACGAAGTAGCACGTACGTCCGACGGGCGCGTCTGCCTCAAAACCTATGACGAATTCGACCACCATTCCGTAACCCTGCGGCTTGCGGACGAAGCAGGCCTGGATTCCGTCGCCTTCAAGGTCGATTCGGAAGAGACGCTGGACAAGATGGCAAGGGAGACCGAAGCCTTTGGCTATCCTGTCGAAGAGGTCCCCGCAAACTCCGACCAACCTGGCTTTGGCCGCCGGATCCGCTTTAAAATTTCGACCGGCCATACCTTTGAGCTCTATGCAACCGTCGATCTCGCGGAAAAGCACCCCGGCCTGAAAAACCCGGACATCTGGAACGAACCGCCGCGCGGCATGGGCGTGATCCGGCTGGACCACTTTCTGCTCTACGGCCCCAACATTGCGGAAGCCGAACGGTTCTGCACCGACGTGCTCAAAATGTACGTTCCCGAGGTCTGCAACCTTCCCGACGGCAACCGTCTCGCAACCTGGATCACCGGCAACAACAAGCCGCACGACCTTGCGTTCGTGGAATACCCCAAGCCCGGCAAAATCCATCACGTTGGCTTCCTCCTTCAGGATTGGAACCATGTCGGGCAGGCCGCCGATCTGATCGCCATCAACCGGCTGAAAAAGGATATCGGCCCGACGCGCCATGCGATTACGCGCGGCCAGACTATCTATTTCTGGGAGCCGTCCGGCAATCGCATCGAAGTCTACGCCGGCGGATACACCGCCTCTCCGGACAATCCGCAGCGCGTCTGGGATTCCGACCACCTCGGCCGAGGCCTGTTCTATTATGAGGGCGAAATGATCCCGAGCTTCCTCGAAATCGTGACCTGACCCACACCTTCTCCGGGTCGTCGCGAACATGTAATGCCTCCCGACGCGGCGCAAAGCCCGAAGGAGCGACATTGCAAAAAGCCTCCCCGTCGCCGAATTGATTCCGGCCCGGGGAGGTTTTCTTATAAATGTCAGTTCGGCTGAACGAGAAAAACCGATGTTCCTACCGGCTTCGAAGCCCGCTTCTCACATATGGAATGGTTTTAGCGTCCGGCTCCGAGCGGCGCACGGCATGGTATCACAGCATCGGCACCTGGATTCCGGCAAGCGACCCGACCCAGATCAGCGCGGCGAATACGATCGCCGAGACGGCAGCCGTGATCACGAATTCCTTCAGCGTCGTATCCATGACAAAGCGGAGGAACATAAAGTAGCAGATCGCCTTCCATACGAGCAGCAGGATAAACAGCGCGCTCACGATAAAGGCCGCAAAACCGCTTGTAATTTGGATGCCCGGAACGACCTTCAGGACCCCATACAGCAAAACGCACAGGAAATTCGGGACATAGCTCAATCCCCATACCGACGCAGTCTGCCGGAAACGCAAGCCGTTGCGAAACGCTTTGGAAAGCGTCCAGAACAGCAGGCACACGGCAAGCCAGGTCAAAACCGACACGCAGAACGCAGTCAGCATGCCGACGACGTCCAGCGTAAGCTCATATCGATCCCGATACACAAAGTAAGTTGCGACCGGCAGTAGAACCGTCCCCAGGACCGCAGTCGACAGAACCACGGTAATCGAAGCGGATAACTTGTCTTTTCCGCCATCCCGGTTGAAAACGCGGAGAGGAGAAACGACCGACCGAAACAACACACGCCACATTCTTCTTCACCTACCCGATCCATCCGCTGACCAGCGCGGGAAATCCGCTGCCCAGTATCGCCCAAAGCGCACCGGATACCGCCGCGGAAGCCAGGCCTGCCGCCCTGAACGGCTTTTCGAAGATCAGCCGTTCGAACCCGGACAGAACCGGCTCCGACGAAGTTCCTTCGCGTATCGCGCTTTTCAGGACCGACTCTTTCAGCCCCTCCGGCGGCGTGGCCGGAGCGTCGATCGAAGTCAGCAGATTTATAAAATCACGTTCATTCATACTTATTTTCACAACCTTCCGTTTGCTTGTATACTGTTTCAAACGCGGCCTTCGCCCGCTGCAGCACGCCGTCCACGGCCTTTGGCGACCTGCCTATGACGCGGGCGACTTCCTTTACGCTGAGGCCGTCGACATACTTCAGGATCAGCGCGTACCGGTACGATGGGCTCAGCTCGCTTAAGGCGCGGAGCACCGCGCTCCTCGTCTCGCGGGAAAGAACCGTTTCCTCCAGATTGGACCCGTCCGCGAGGTCGGCCGGCTCTTCTTTGAACACGAATTCCCGTTTTTCGCGGCGGATCGCCTTGCGATAGCTTTCCCGCAGTTTGTTCCTTGCGATCGAGCAGGCCCAAGTCTGAAACGAGCTTGTCCTTTGAAACCGGTCGAACGAAAGCCATGCGGCCGTGAAGGCTTCCTGCACGATCTCTTCCGTCAGGCGCCCGTCTCCGGCCGTCCGGGCGAGGACAAAAGCGTATACGTAATCAAAGCTCTCCGAATAAAGCCTTGAAAACTCCTCTTCCCGTTTGGCTGCGGTCTGCATCATACCGGTTTCACTCCACCGTAAACGTCTGCGTGAGCAGCAATTCTTCCCCGTCGTACAGCTCGAAAACATAGTTTCCCGCACTTGCCGCTTCCGCGCCGAGCGAATACGAAACGACGCCGTACGGGCCCGTCTCCAGAACGCCTTCCTGCTCAAGGACCGGCACGCCGTCCTTCATCAGCTTTGCCGTAAACGCGGAGCCGGCCGGGCATTCCACGAAATACACGTTCGCATAAAGCTCGCTTCCGGCGGGTATCGCGGACTGATAATCCGTCTGGAATTTGTTGAACGCGTTCGACACGACCAGATAGATTCCGTCGCCCTGCGCTTCGGCCGCGTCCGAATAGGCCTCCGCGTCGGCGATCGGCATGTCGGAAAGGATCATGCCGGTCACAGGCCCGTCGCTCTTGTTCAGAAGGAGCGCGCCGATCAGTATCGCGCAGGCAATCAGAACGGCCAGCGTCGCAATCGTGGCTTTCTTCCCCATTCGTTTCTTTTCCATCGTTTTCTCCTATCGATTAAAAAATCGCTTATCTTATTTATCGTCTATATCGCTCCATTGTTTGCGTCATTCGCCGTAATTGAGCTCGTCCTGCCTTTGAAAGATGCGTATGCCTGTTATCATACTACCGATAACATAGATCGCAAACAAGAGCAACCCCCACAGGACGGTTTTCGTGTCCGAATACCCGTTCAGCGCATTCAGTATCAGCGCGGGCGAAAGCATGTAGATCCTCTCGACGACGGTTTCGCCGAAGCCGAAAATGCCGTTGACGCCGTCGACGATCGAAACAAACAACCGCGGCATCATGAAAGCGCCGACGAGGATCGAGGTGATCAGCGACGCTTTCGACGAGCGCATCGCGACCGACAGCGCCAGACCGAGTGCGCTGAAAATCATCAGAAACGCCATGATCGGCCCGATGTATCGGAGCGCCTGCAGGCTGAGCAGAAGGTCTCCCGACAGGGCAAGGTAGATCAGCGCGATCGCAGTCGAATACAGGATCGCAAACGCCGCCGATACCAAGACGCCCGTGCACGTTTTTCCCAGGTACACTTTCCGTTTTGAAATGCCGGACGTGAGGATCAGATCCATGAATTTCGACTCGCGTTCGGCGGAAATGCCGTCGTAATTCAGCGCGAGCGCCACGATGGAGCCGAAGAAATTGAACGAAAAGACAACGGCCATATAGAACATTTCTCCGCTCTTTCGCACCTCCTCGACGCTGCCGGACGTCGCGACAAACCAGAACTGGAAGAGCAGCAGGAAGGCCAGCAGCAGGAAAAACTTTTTCCGAAAACTGTTTTTCAGGTCTTTTCCAACCAGAGTAAACACGTCCTTCATTCTTATGCGCCCTCCCGTACCAGCGAATTGTACAGCGACTCGATCCCCTGCTTTTTGACGCCGAACACCTGCACGCCGTTTTCATAAAGCGCCTGCAAAACGGCGGGCACCTGCCGGCGGTCAACGTCCGCAAGCAGCGTGTCTCCGCTGACCGTCAGCGCGCCGCCGAGCAAATCGTTCAAATGCGCCACGACTTGTTCGCTGGCGCCGTCCGTTTCGACTTCGTATGCGGCGCCGCACGCGCCCTGATAGAGCAGTTCGCCCCGATCGATCACCGCGACGGTGTCGCAAAGATTTTCCAGCTCCATCAGCACGTGGGAGGAAAGGAAGACCGTGCCGCCCCTTTGATGCAGCTGCCGGATGATCGCGCGCACCTGCTGGACGCCGGAGGGGTCGAGCCCCGCGGTCGGTTCGTCCAGAACGAGTACGTCCGGAAATCCAACGGTCGCGATCACGAGCTGCAGCTTCCGCTGCTGTCCGGGAGACATGCAGTCCGTCGGTTTCTTCAAGTCGAGCTCCAGCTCTGCTGCAAAGCGCAGGCTTTCTTCCAGGCCGCCGTGCCTGAGTTTTGCGAACAGCCGCAGCGCGTCTTCGCCGCTCATCCGCTCGCGAAACCGAACGTTCTGGGGAAGGAACCCGATCCGCTTCCCTGTTTCAAACGTTCCTCCGCTCGGCTTCATCAGCCCGCAGACGATCCGCATAAAGGTCGTTTTTCCGGCGCCGTTCTTCCCGATAAAACCGTAGATCCGACCAAGCGGGACGGTGACGGAGACGTCTTTCAATGCACAGAAATCGCCGAATCGCTTGCTCACGCCATGCGTGCGAAACGCAATTGCCTCGTTCATTCCATCAACTCCTTTGCTTAATTAGTTGCCGCAGGAGCAAAAATCCCCCGCGGCATGCAAAGGAGCGCTTTGATATCTGCTTTGTGCTGTGTTCGGTTTGCACACATCCTGTGAGCAGCACTAAAAATAGGAAGCGGACCAAGGACTCCGACGGCGCCGGACACATTCTGAAGGGAAAATTTCGCCATCTGCGTGGAAAAATCGATCAAGAGCGGACAGGTTTACGGGACATCGCAGTCAAAAAACATGTTTTTTGACGGGATAACCACGTTTTGCCTCTCGCCGTAAGCGGCCGAATGGCCCTCCCGGGCGGCAAAACGCACAGAGGTGAGGTCTGGTGCCGCAGGCATTCGAAGATCCTGTGGATCTTTGAAAAGCCCGAACGCCCGAAACGGGCGAGAATGTTGCGGCGGTTCAACCGCCGCAGCCGGATTTTACGGGTTAAGGGCTGCGGCCCTTAACAATCCCTTGGACTTTTTTGACAAACTGAGTCAAGGCCACCCGTAAAGCGGGTGGCTTTGACTATTTCATTTTGCAGACCGTGAACAAAACTGCGCATGGATCTTGTTTCGCGCATGGCCGTAACGTTTGTTGGCGTCGGGTGCGTGGCCATGTCGGCCGTTCTGCCGCTCCGGCATCCGTTTGTGTCCTTTACCGTACCGTCCAACCAGCCGCCACGGTTCAGGTGCGAGCATGGGCGCTTGGGTTTTCCTGGTATGGAATCAGGTCCCGAACACCCGCATGCCCAGTTCGTGGCTCATGTCGCCCGGATGCCCCTTCGGATGCGCCGGATGCCGGAAAGCGTTATCGTAGACGTTGCGCGCAAGCCGGTTCCCTTCGCCGTCCTTCAGATCGAAGCATATCCGGTATGTTTCGGACGCGTCCACGTCAAACGCAAAATCGCACAGACGGACCGCGCAGTCTTCCGAAAGGTCCACCGTTTTTCTGCCGTCCAGCAGTAACTTTCCGGCGCCGTCGGTCACCGTCCACTCTACTACGCATCCGGCATAAGTCTCCGGAAGATCGTTGACGACCCAGATCGCCACCGGCTTGTCCTTGTATTCCATGAATACGCCCAGCGGCCCGTTGCTTTCCTCCATCGCTTTCAATCCCAGTTTCGGCACGCCCCACCAGTCGTACACACCGTAGAAACTCTGCGGACAGATATCGGTAAAGAGGAATTGGAAATAGCCGGAGCAGGGCCGATATTTCATGATACGATAGTGTTCGATGTAGTATTTCAGCAGCCGATATTGGTAATACTGCAACTCTTCGACTTTGCCGGCCTTCATCAGCGCGCGCAGCCGATTATAGATCTCCGGCACCTTGCGCAGGCTCTCCTCTCCGGCGGGCGCGTCAAACCCGAATTCGGTATTCAGCTTTTCCGGCATCCCATAGATATCTGTATAGTGCGTTTGTTCACCGATCAGGGAGCCGTAATAATTATGGATATCGCCGCTTTCCGGATCAAAATTCTGAATAGAACCTTTAATGTACGGCCGGTCGGGGTCCAGCTTTTTCAGCTCGGCTACCAGCTGCGGCCCCGGCATTTCGCTCATCATCGATACCGGCATGGGTTCCACCTTTTTCATGATCCCCATTTGAATCCCCATCATCCACAGATCGGGCTCGTTCATGCAGACCCAGCAGATGATCGACGGATGGTTTCTAAGCTTAGCGATCATGTCGCCGAAAATCCGGACCGCACGCTCCGTAAAGGCTTCCGTCGTCGGGCACACCCAGTTCAAATCCGAATCCTGAATCACGGAGATGCCCAGCTCGTCGCACAGCTCATAAAACTCCGGCTTCGCAACATGGACATGGACGCGCACGGCGTTGCAGCCGACGCGGATCATCTCCGTCAGGTCGCGGCGGTACTGCTCCCGTGACATTCTGGAAACATATACATCGGGAAAATACGACGTTCCGCGCAAAAAGATTTTTTTGCCGTTGAGCAGGAACGTCGTTTCTTCGGGCGTTCGCACGATCTCCGCCGTCCGGATCCCGATGCGGCAGGTCTGCTCCTCCAGGCAATCGTCGCCGTTATACACGCCGATTTTTACCGTGTAAAGATTCGGATCCCCCCGGTCCCAGGTGTTCCAGAGCTTCGGCTGCGCAACGGAAAGCGACAGCCCGATTTCCGATTTCCCTTCGGGCAGCGTTTGTTCCGCGGAACCGCCGTCCACCTTGGCGCCTGTGCATGCGTCAAAAATGCTGCACCGCAATGTGGCCTTGCTTTTATCGACCCGCGCCGATACCGGCACCGTCGCTTTGACCTCCGCCGCGCTTCGATCCGCCGAAAGTTCCGCGCAAACCGTCGGTACGCCGGCAATGCGTACGTTTTTATAGAGCCGGAGCGACACGTCTCCCCAGATGCCAACCGGATTTACGTCCCTCTGGATAAACCCGTCCGAATGCTCGTACGTCCCTTTCATCATCTCGTGAACGGTCATACGGAACGGCATGCCGTCGACTTTGTAATCCGTTTCATCCCGGTCCCATGGCGACCAAACCTTTACGATCAGCGTGTTGACCGCGCCACGCTGCAGCAATCGGCCGACTTCGAATTCGAAGGGGGCAAAATACCCTTCATGCCCGCCGAGGAACTGTCCGTTGAGCCACACCCTGCAATAATAGTCGACTCCTTCAAAGCGCAGTACGGCGTCTTCGCCTTTGGTTTCGTCCGGCACGCGGAATTCGTTTTTATACCACCATGGCGATTCGTTAAAGCTGCGCAGCTCCCGCCCGAAATACGGCTGGTCGGCAAACAGCAGTTGCAGGTGCGTCAACCGATCGATCGCTTCCCATTCCGATATCACCTGTCCGGGAGAGTTTGTGGGGTTCCAGCCGGTGCTGAAGATCGCCGCCTTCTCGCCGCAGTCTTTTACGTCCTGCAAAACCTGCCATCCGTCGCACAATTTATATTCTTGCATGTCTTCCTCCTTCTAGAGACTTTGAACTTCTTTTTCATCCGTTGCTTTGTGATCCTGCCGGATAAACAAAACGGGTATGATGCAAAGGACCGTCGCCACGGCCGCCACCCAGAAGAGCAGCGGCGTCGGAGCGAACCCCGCTTTCCCGTCGATAATCGCGGGCGTGCCGTAGTGCGCTATCACGTAGGAACCGAGGTTCGAACCGATAATCATTGGAACCGTCACGATGAACACCAGCGAAAGGCCCGCAAACTGCGCCGTCTTGCCCTTGGGGAACAGGTCCTTTGCCCATGCATTTCCGCATACGCCGAATCCGGTCAGCGGCAACATAAGGATCGTAAGGAAGATCATCAAAACGGGCAGGCTGACGCCGGGTTTCACAAACGAGAAGATGATTGCGCCAAAAACCATCATGATCAGCAGGGCGATCGATATCTTCTTTCTGCCGAGTTTGTCGCTGAGCGCGCCGATCGGCAAAGCGACCAGCATGCCGATCACCATCGGCACGGCTCCGGCAATTCCTGCCTGCGTCGTTGTAAAGCCAAGATACTGCATGACATAAATCGTTAGGTAAACGATCACCGCATACCAGCCGCAGCCCCAGATCAATACCGCCAGCAGCAGCAAAAACAGGTCTTTGTTGCGTATGATACTGTTCCATCGGAAGTTGTCCAGTATTTCCCCGATCAGGGTCTTTTCATGCACCGCGGCTTCGCCTTGCGCCCCGGGTTCGTCCTGCAGCATAATACCGCCCAGTACGCCGGCGATTATCATCAGGGACCCGATGCAGATGAAGAAAACCGGATATCCGAACTGATCGATTATAACTCCCGCAATCGCGCTGGTCAGAACGGTTGCAACGCCGACAACGATCGAAATGACGCTCTGTACGCGCGCTCTGTTGCCGGTATTCGTAATATCGGTAATATAGCCTCCGAACGCGCCGTCGTACGCCGCTCCGAATCCGATCATCATCACGCTGTCCACTACGACGATGTACGGCACGGCGATCGCGGTGGACTGAATCTTGTCCGCAAACGAAAACACGATTGTGAGGACGCCGGCGGTAAGCAGCCCGAACAGTATGAAAGGCTTCCTCCGTCCCCAGCGGCTGTGGCTTCTGTCGCTGACGGCGCCGAATACGATCGCCCCCAGCGCCGCGGTCACGGCGCTGACGGACACCATCCACGCGACCGCCTGCGTATTCGGCGTCACATTGTTGTACACATAGGTGTTATACCATGTGTTTTCCATGGTCGAACCCATCGTCGCGACCAGTGCAATCAGCACCATTGCAATCCAGGTGGTCGTGTTTCTGGAATCCGTCAGGCGATACCATTTTTTATTTTCCATGATTCCACTTCTCCTTTAAATTTAAGATGTGCAAATATAAACCCCAGTTCAGAAAACCAAATTGGGTGTCGATAAGGTAAATTCAGTTCGTAATAATTATTACAGATTGATTTTATCGATCGCTGAATGCGGCGTATACCGTTTTCAGGCAATTTATATCATTATTTGCACCATTTGAAAACCGGTGTGCGCCGTGCGGCAAATTCTTGTAACACCGCCGGGAACATGATAATATGCACTATTGAAAGATTTGAGGATACGTATGGATTCGTCATTGAAAGCCGCCGCGTACCGGCTGGAACTGCTGAACAGAATCACGCAGGTCCCTTTGTCCATCATGGCAAGGGACGGCACGATTGCGCCTGCGTTTCCCTTTGACGAGTGCGGCGTGCGGTTCATGCTTTCGCCGCTTGCGGTTCCCGGGCTGCGGCAGCAGGCCGAACAAGCTCCGTTTTTCGGTACGGACGATCACACGGTCGTGTACTCCATCCTCCCGCTTGACGGCGCCGTCTCAGCCTATCTGTTCGTCGGCCCGGTCCGGATCAGCCGGTCGATCGATTTCGCCGCGTATCATCAGCACTCGTTCCTCTTCCGGGAACTCCCGTTTTCCGCGTGCGAAGCTGTTTTTCCATTGCTGCCGGTCATGAATTTGTTCGATTTCTTCAACATCCTGCAGCTCCTGTATTACGAAACAAACGACATCGTGCTTTCGCCTTCGCAATTTCTGAGCAGCAGCGAAAACCTTTCAACACTCGGCAACACGAACAGCATCCTCTTCATGCGCCGCGAAGCTTCCGTATACCATCATACCTATATCGGCGAACTGCAAATATGCGAAATTATTCGAAACGGGCGGACCGATAAGCTTGCAGAAGGCATGCGATTCGCCGAAAAGGGCGTCCCCGGTACAATCCATCCCGATCCGCTGCGAAACGCAAAGGACCTCGGGATTATTACCATCACCATTCTGGCGCGGCCGGCGATTCAGGGCGGGCTGAGCGACGAACTCGCCTACGCCATGAGCGACGCTTACATGCAGGAAATCGAGGCGTGTGCCGATCAAAAAGACGTGTATGCAATATGCTACCGCGCAGCGTCCGAATATACGAGCGAAGTCGCGAAACTGAAAAAAACATCGCGCTACAGCAGCCGCATGATCCAATGCATCGAGTACATACAGAAGCATCTGCATGAAAAGCTTTCCCTGAGCGATATCTCCGAGCATCTTCGCATCAGTCAGAAGCAACTGACGACGACGTTTAAAAAGCAAGCGGGCCGCACCGTTTCGGAATACGTACAGGCCGAACGAATCGACGAAGCAAAGGGGCTTCTGTCGTTCACCGAACTGAACTACTCCGAAATCAGCAGTTATTTAGGATATTGCAGCCAAAGTTATTTCACTTACATTTTCCGCAAGTCCACGGGCATCACTCCCGCGGAATATCGGCGCAGGTATTACATGACCCCAGCTTCCGATTTGAAATCGTCTATGGCGGATTATTTAACCAAGATCAATCACCTGAAAAATACTTAGAATTATTACAATCAACCGCTCAAAGCCGGGAACGCGTCCGAATTCGTCTTGCAGGCGCCGGACGCCCGAATACAAGCCGCTTCGCATCGTTGGGCAAGGGAGAAAACCCCCTTTTTTTCAATACGGCGCAGGTACAATAAAGCGATTTCAGTCCGGACGACTGGTGCTTCTGGGACTATTCCATTCTGGCGCTGGAAGGTAAGACGGCAGGTGTCATTGGACCTGGCCATATTGGCAAAATCACGGCGCAGATTCTTATGGCATTTGGCATGAACATTCTAGCTTACGACACCAGCCGCGACCCGGAATGGGAAACCGCCTGCTGCCGCTATGTCGATCTGGACACGCTGTATCACGATTCGGACGTGATTCTGCTGCACTGTCCCCTGTTTGATGATACCAAGCACATGATCTGCCAAGATTCTATTCGAAAAATGAAAGACGGTGCGATCGTAATCAACAACAGCCGCGGCGGCCTGATCGTCGACCAGGATCCCGCGGACGCGCTTAACAGCGGTAAAATTGCAGCCGCAGGCCTTGACACCGTAGAGGTGGAGCCGATCGCCATGGACAACCCGCTGCTGCAGGCAAAAAACTGCTTCATCACGCCGCACATAAGCTGGGCGGCGTTGGAATGC